>Ga0247727_10003105_pt1 | contig 37192 bp, 35 predicted proteins | sample WisWelCaveWW1625_FD_202498 | JGI IMG/M metagenome (GOLD analysis project Ga0247727, IMG submission 202498) | Biofilm microbial communities from Wishing Well Cave, Virginia, United States - WW16-25 | ecosystem: Environmental > Aquatic > Deep subsurface > Groundwater > Cave microbial mat | place...
CAGCACTTGACGCCACCCTCCGTGGTAACAGCACATGTGTGCCCCGATCCTGGCCCTCCTCCCGTGCTAATGGCCGCCACGCTTGACAGGAACTCCGTGCATTGCTGCGCGACCGCATCGTACTCCTCACACACGTCCTGGGGTGTTCTACAAACGACCCCGCATCTCTGCCCGTCGCCCAGTTGACCGAAGACGTTACTGCCCCAGCACTTGACGCCGCCGGAGTCGGTGACGGCGCAGCTATGGCCTCCCCCTGCGGAGACTTGGGTTACCAGCTCCCCGTCGGCGCGGGCGGGGCCGGGCGGTCGGCCAGACGGCCAGCACGGCCACCAACGCAAGTAGGGCGCTGAGGGCGAGGGCGGTGGTGAGACGTACAGGCTTCATGGCGCTTCCTCCTCTCGCAGATGCGAAGCGGACCTATTCTAACCCGGTAGCGCAGATCTATCACTATGGGAAAGCTGTGCGAACCTGCGCAGCGCGCCGCGTGTCTGGGGGCCAAGCGCCACCGAAGCGAGAGGCCCGCTGGGCGTCTGGTGGCAGTCGAGCGGGAGCGGTGCAATCCGACGGCCTCTCAGCGGGAGATGACGGCGGGCTGGTGACAGCCCTGGTGGTAACCGTGGCCACCGCATCACCCGGTCGACCACGGTTACGCACACAGGAGGTAACGCCCCACGAACAGGAACGCTCGGTTCGGGACGATGGGCCGCGCATTCCAGGGAAGTCGGCTGGCCAAGTCTTCTGCTTCTAGGCTACCTGTTTGCCTGTGACACTTCCATGGCGTTTGGCATGACACTTTCGTGACGTTTGTGCAGTGCCTTCACCGTGGCGTCGCCGCCTCCGCCGCTAAGGAACGAGACGGAAGCGGGCCAGCCCCGCGAAGAACAGCGCAGCCGAGAAGGCCAACAGCACCCCGATGTTCAAGGTGACGTCTGCCAAGCCAGCACCGCGGAACATCGCGTCTTGAAACGCCGTAATCGCCCAGTACTGAGGCGTGAATGGCGAGAGCCATTCCATCCACGGCGGCAGGAGAAAGACGGGGACGAACGCGCCGCCGATCGCGCCCAGGGTGAACACAGACAGGCTAATGATCGACTGCTGCGCAAGGTACTCCCGGACCAGCGACGTGACCACCCAACCGAAGCAGACCGTCACGAAGGACGCGGCGGCCATGATGAACGCTAACGTGACGGGCGCCTGCCCGAGGTCGACGCCCCAGATCACTCTGCCGGCCGTGAACAGCACGGCCAGCTGGAGCACCCCGAAGACGGCATACGCGGCGATCTTCGTCCCCGGCATCGACCAGCGCGGCACCGGCGATGCGAGCGTCCGTCGCCACGTGCCCCACAGCTCTCGTTCGCTGTACAGCACGACTGCGAAGTAGCCGGCCATCCAGAACCCGAACATCACGGCGAACCCTGGGACGGACTGCTCAAAGGCGCTCGGAAAGCCCTGCGCCTCGGTTCCGAGCGAATCCTCCACGCGAACAGCAGGAGCCTCGATCGCAGAGGCCACGGCCCGCCGGACGGCGTCCTGTCCAGCGGCGTCAGAGCCGGCGACGGCGCTCGGTAGCTCGGTAAGAAACGCTGCCTGCTCGATTCGCCCCTGTATGACGGTCGCCAGGCCGGCCTGAAGCGGGTCGACGTAGTAGCGCAAGGACGGACCGTCTGCGCCGCTGTACCCTTTCGGGATCAGCAGCACGGCCGCCCCACCGTCCAGCAGATCTCGGACGTCCGGCTCGTCGAAGCTCGCGCCCGGTCGCTCCGCCCTCCGCGCCTCCAGGCCGGTTACCCCGCCGAGCTCCTCGAGAAGTTGCGCGGATCGTTCCGAGCGATCGAGGTCGACGATGGTGACCCTGAGGCTCGTCTCGCCCAGGACGAAGTCGAGCGCCGGGCCGGTCACCGCCATGAGCACGAGCGGTAGGATAAGGAGCACCACCGCGGCCTGAGGGCGGCGAAGAATCAGTCGCGCGTCCTTCTGGATGAGGCCGATTACCTGCCAGGCGGGATACATGGCTTCAATTAAGCGGGCCGCCGGACCAAGGAGGCGCCCGCCGCGATGGCGGAAGCGAAGCCGAGGAGTATCGCGAGATGGGGCAGGATGTCGGTTAGCCCCTGTCCTCGCGCGATCAGGTCTTGGATCGCGTCCACCGCCCAGTAGTGCGGCGTTGCCACCGACACCGCCTCCATCCAGTCCGGCAAGAACGTTACCGGCAGGAGCGCGCCGCCGAGAGCGCCGAGCACGACGACGCTCAGGTACAGGACCCCTGACAGCGCCTGGATCTCCCGGAACACGAACCCGGCCAGGAGACCGACGCTTGCGCTGACGAGTGACCAGGAGCCAATCGCCAGCCAGAGCGCGAGCGGCGCGTCGCCCAGGCTCATGCCCCAGATCAACCGCCCCAGCAGCAGCATCACGGTGAGCTGGAGCACTCCAACGGCCGTGTACGCGACAAGCCTCGCGGCCGCGATGCCTACGCGCGCCATGGGCGAGACGATCGTTCGCTGCCAGGTGTGATACTCTTCCCGCTCCCGGAGGATGTTCCAGGCGGCATAGAACGCGGTGAAGAAGCCGAACATGACGGCGAACCCGGGTACGGTCTGCTCAAAGGCCGAGGGGAAGGTCCCTCGCTCCGAGGCCGGGATCGTCTCCACCCTCGCGCGCGCCGCGGCCGACTCGATCGCTCGGGCGACGGCTGCCTCTCCGCCGCCCTCGCCGGCGACACGCGCGATCGTATCGCTGAGCTGCTCGGCCAGCAGGCGGCCCTGCAGCTGCTCGTGGAGGATGCTGACGTAGCTGGAACGGGCGGGGTCGCCGTGGAGTGTCAGCATCGCTTCGCCGCGGCTGCTCAGGGCATCCTCGAAGCCCGCCGGGATGACCAGCGCCGCGACGCGCTGCCCTCCCCCGAACAACGCTTCGGCGTCCGCCTCGCGGAACTGGCTCCGTTGCTCCAGATCGACATCGAAGCCGTCGATGCCGCTGAGCTGCTCCACGATGTTCATCGAGCTCTCAGATCTGTCCAGATCGACGACCGGCAGGTCGAGGCGAGGCGTTCCGACGACCAGCGGCTCGAATACCTCGCTGAGCACGGCGACAAGGATGAAAGGCAGGAGGAGGAGAAGGATGAGCGATGAGGGGTCCGCTGAGAGGAGCCGCAACTCCTTGTAGATCACCGCCAGAAACGCCGGCATCTGGGGGGGCCCCTTAGTCCCGCAGGGCCTTCCCGGTGAGGCGCAGGAAGACCTGCTCCAGGCTGGGAGACGAGAGCGCCAGCCCCTCGACCGCGATGCCGTGCTCGCCCGCCACCTTTACCAACGCAGACAGGCCCTGCTCCTGGCTAGCAGCGACGAGCCGAAGGACGTTGCCGTCGGGGGAGTGGACCTCGAGCACGCCGGGCTGGCCGGCCAATGCGGCCTCGAGCGGCGCCGCTGCCTGCGCCAGCTTCACCTCCAGCACGACGCCCGATAGCGTTCCGAGGAGCTGCTGCACCTCGTCGCAGGAGACGATCTCGCCCGCGTCGACGATGGCGACGCGGCGGCAAAGCTGCTCGGCTTCCTCCATGTAGTGCGTGGTGTAGAGCACCGTCATGTGTTCGCGTTCGCTGAGGAGGCGGATGCTGTCGAGGATGTGGGCGCGAGATTGCGGGTCGACGCCGGCGGTCGGTTCATCGAGCAGCAGCAGTTTCGGCCGGTGGAGGAGGCCGGCGGCCAGGTTGAGCCGGCGCTTCATGCCGCCGGAGAAGGCGCGGACGCGCGGCTTGCGCGCTGCCTCCGTCAGGCCGGCGATCTCCAGCGCTTCTTCGATGCGCTGTTTCAGGGTGCGGCCCCAGAGCCCGTAGAGGCGCCCGAAGTACTCCAGGTTCTCCCAGGCGCTGAAGATGTCGTACAGGCCGATCTCCTGCGGCACCAGGCCAATCGAACGCCGTACCGCCATCGGATCGCGCTGCACGTCGTGGCCGTTGACGCGCACCGTGCCGCCGTCCGGCTTGAGCAGCGTCGCGATGACGGAAATCGTCGTCGTCTTGCCGGCGCCGTTCGGGCCGAGCAGCCCGAACACCTCGCCCTCGTCGACGGTGAACGACAGCGAGCGCACGGCCACGGTCTCGCCGTACAACTTCGTCAGCTCGGCGACCTCAAGCACGGCGCGTTGCCCTGCGCCGTTCAGCGCCCGCGCGCCGGGTCGAGCCAGGCGCCTCTTCCTCCTGCGCGCCCTTCGCCCGTTCGAATATCCCGGCCCAGCCGTCCTGCTGCAGCCGCATGATCGCCTCGATGTCCAACTCGTCGCCCTCCAGCGTAGCGTGGAGCAGCAGGCCATTGTAGAGCGCCAGCATGAGGTTGGCCATGGCCTGGACGGTCTCGTCAGATGGCTCGTCCCCTACCTCCGACCGGATCACGGCGGCCAGGCCTTCGCGCCACTCCCGCCAGGTCTCGCGGAAACTTCGGATACCCGATTCGGTTCGAACCGCCCAGGCCCACCACTCGACGTTGAAGCGGCCCCTGTCGAATAGCGACGGAACCGTGAAGATGGGAATCATGATCTCGATCAGCCGCTCCACTGCTCCCGGGCCGGGCGAGGCCTCATTGATGAGACTGGACACGATGGCCCAGTTCTGGCGGCTGCTCCGGAGAACTGTCTCGGCTAGCAGGGCATCCTTGTTGGGGAAATAGCGATAGAGAACGCTGCGCGGCGTCATCGACGCGCGGGAGATGTCATCGATTGTTGTATCGTGAAAGCCCCTGGCAGAAAGGCAGCGAGATGTAGCGTCCAAAATATGGTTGCGCCACTCCAGATCTTTCGCCTCGCGCCTAGCTTTCGCCAGTTTTACCATTCTTCGCCTCCAGGGAGTAGCCGAACCCGGGGATAGACGCGATGGTCCCTCGGGAACCGTCGATCGCGGCCAGCGTGTCCCGAACGCGCTGCACGAGCTTGCGCAGGTTCTCCTCGCTGGCGTGATAGGGGCTTCCCCATACCTGCTCGATGAGCTGGCTATGAGTCACGACGCTTCCCGGTGATAGGGCCAGGGCCCTCAGGAGCTTAAACTCGTTGGGCGTCAGCCTGACTTCGCCGCCGTTGACCGAACAGACGGCCCGCCGCGGGTCGAGCCTGATCATCCCCGCCGTGATCTCCTCGGAATCGACGTAGCTCGACAACTGGTTTCGGCGCAGCAGCGCTCGGACCCGCGCCTCCAGCTCCCCGGAAGGTGCTGAGTTCAGCGCATAGTCGTCCGCCCCGGCGAGAAGGATTTCCGCCGGATCATCGCGAGCGTCCCCGGCGCCGAGGACGAGCAACGGCAAACGACTCATTTCTCTAATCCGCCGGCACACCTCAGCGACCACGCCAGCGCGTGAGTCGTTGACCAAAATGACTAGATCAGGTACCCTGGCCTGGACCGCCACGAGCAGAGCCGTGAAGCTGTCGACATACGTCACTGCGAATTGCTGGGCCTCCAGACAGCGAACTACTGGACGGCTAGCAGCGACGTCGCGGGTAGCGACCAGGGCGCGCCGGTGCCTTCTATCCTCTTTGTCCAACGTCAAACCCCCGACCGGTCTCAAACTATACATGAGGCGGTGTGACATTTCAAGGATATTCGCCTCGACGGCATGCAATCAGCTTCCGAACGGCCCACGGTCACAGAAATGTCACACGGACACTGACATAGAAATGTCACACCCATTGGGATATAATCGCTAGGTTAGAGAGTGTGCGATATGCCTAGTTCCTTTTCCGTCAAGGGCATCCTGGAGCTAACCGCTGAGCTGGCCCTAGCGGGCCGGCGGCTGCGCGGCCCGTTCCTCGGAGGCATGCGGGCCATACCTAGGCCCGTCTTCCATCGGTCCGCCGTCGGCCTGGCCCGGCTGGAGCATCGCGTCCGCCATCCCCTGGCATCGGCGAAATCGCGGCGCGAGGCGCGGCATGCGTTCTCGCTGCTCGACGGCGACGGCCGGCACGGGTTGACCCGCGGTGCGGCCGCTCGCTCCTGGGATTACGCGTCCTATGTCTGGACAGCCGACATGGGCACGCTGCTGCTCCACCTGCCGGACGCCGGCTTTCGGGCGAAGGCTCTTGAGATCGAGAATGGCGAGGCGATCGATGACGCCCGGGCTAGTGGGCAGGGCGCCATCGTCGCCGGATTGCACCTGGGCCCGCACGCCAGCCTCCCCCTGATCCTCGCCCAATCGGGATATCAGGTCGCCGTCATCGGTTCGTCCGCCGTGCTCGATCTGGCGCGTCGCTTCGCTGAGCCCTGCCTGCCCGAGGCGTGGTCGCGGATCGTCTGGTTCTCCACGGATGAGCCTCGTCTGCTGCTGAAGGCGCGGTCGGCGCTGCGCCGTGGGGCGCTGCTCGTCGGCTTCGTCGATCAGCCGGCCAGCGAGCCCGCGTGGGAGACGGAGGTCGGATTCCTGGGCGGGACGGTGGGGGTCAGCCGCGCGCTGCCCTACCTGGCGGCGGTCACGGGCTGCAGCATCGTGCCGGCGTGTCTGACGCGCGCAGCGGGGCCGCGCTTTGCTCTGCGCTTGGACGATGCCCTACCGGCGCCAGCTCGCGACGCGGCCTCGGTCGAGGCGGTGACACAGATGCTCATTCACTGGGCCGAGCGGCAGATCCTGGCGCACCCCGACCAATGGATCGGGTGGCGGATGCTGGCGCCGGCGACCGGGCGACGAGCCGTCGAACTCGCCCCGACAGGCCAGAGCGGCACGCGTGGAGCGCTGCCTCGATTCGCTTCGGGGTAGCCTCTCGCTAGTTTGTTGATCTGCTGGGCGGCGCGCTTGCCTTGGTGGCCCACGAGTTGACCAGGCCCCAGGTGGCGGGCAGCAGCTCGGGCTCTTCGTACTTCATGCGGACGATCCAGTGCTGGTCGGCGGGGGCGATGTTGTAGCGGGACCGGTACTCGCGCAGCGCCGCGCCATCGACGCCCAGCTCCAAAGCGAGCTGCTTAGTGTTCTGGCGGGTGAGGGTGAAGCGGCCGCACATGGCGGGGCCAGTCTAGCAGGCGCTCGGGCGAGTGTGCAGGCCAGACGTGAGCAACGGTTCCCAGGTCGGAGGTCGTCTTCTTTCGCCGGGTTAGCTATCGTGAGGAAGCAGAGAGCAGCTTGATGCGTATCGCCTCCTTACTGCCCAGCGCGACCGAGATCGTCTATTGCCTTGGTCTTGGTGATGCGCTAGTCGCCGTAACGCACGAGTGCGACTACCCCGAAGACGCCAAGTCGAAGGCGCAGGTTACGCGCAATCTGCTCAGATCAGGCCTTTCCAGTGCTAGGATCGATCAAGCGGTCCGTGCAAGCAAGCGGGACGTACATACCGTCTACGAACTGGACGGCGATCGGCTCACAGCCCTGGCACCGGACGTCGTCCTCACGCAGAGCCTGTGCGAGGTCTGTGCGGTCCCGCGCGAGGCCGTGGAGACGGCTGTCTGCAGCATGCCGCAGCAGGCCGAGGTCGTCTCGCTCGATCCGCATAGCTTGAATGACGTGCTGGACACGATCCTGGAGGTAGGCGAGCATCTGAACGCGCAGCCACAGGCTCGGCGGCTCGTGGCAGATCTGCAACAGCGGATCGAGCGAGTGCAGTTAGCCATCGCCCCGACCGCCGAACGCCCGAGGGTGTTCTGTTGCGAGTGGCTCGACCCTATCTTCCGGGCCGGGCACTGGGTTCCGGAACAGGTGCGGCTGGCGGGCGGGGAGGAAGGCCTGGGGCGTGAGTACGAGCCATCCCGCCTGGTTGAATGGGACGAAGTGCTGCAATACGAGCCTGAGGTGATCGTACTCATGCCTTGCGGCTTCGACGCCAACGAAACGGCGGACCGCATGGGCGAGCTGGCGAGCAGGCCTAAGTGGGATGCCTTGCCGGCCGTTGAGAACGAGCAGGTTTTCGCCGCGAACGGGTCAGCATATTTCAGTCGTCCGGGTCCGCGCCTGGTGGACGGCGTGGAGTTGCTCGCGCGCATCATCCACCCTGAAGCGTGGGCCAAGCCGGCCCCTGAAGGCGGCGTTCGACAACTGCGAGGGCCCGAACTTCACCCGGCAGACGCTGGCCGCCCCGGCCGCGATTGCTGAGAGGGGGCCCGGAGGCCGTTCCGCCGAAGCTGCCTACAGGTAACAGGTAACACTGCCTCGAAAATGCAACTAGCCAGTCGGTTGAAGCGAGACGCTGTACCCCAGTGCTTCAAGGCGGCGAGTGAGACGTCGAGAGACGCGGTCCCGGTCTCGCTCGTCGAAGTAGTTCTGCCCCAGTTCCTGGTACGTCTCCTGTCGACTCAAGACGTGGTAGACGATGGTGAGGATCGTGTGAGCGACAGCCACAGCAGCGCGGTTCGCCCCACGCCGCGCGGCGATTCGGTGGTACTGCGCGCCCAGATAAGTCCGGCCGCGGCCGGCGGAACGCGCGGCTTCGACCAGGGCGCCTCGCAGCCAGGGGCTACCTTTGCGAGTACGGCCACCGCGTGATTTGCCCGCGCTCTCGTGCTGGCCAGGACAGAGCCCAGTCCATGAGGCGAGGTGACGCGACGACGGGAAGCGACCCATGTCAGGGCCGATCTCGCTCAGCAGAGTTTCCGCCGTGCGACGTCCTACACCGGGAATGGTCACCAGGCGCGCCAGATCGGCGTCAAATGGCCGGAGCCGTTGCTGTATTTCCGCGCTCACCATGTCGACCAGCGCGTCGAGTTCATCGATGTGTCGCAACTGGGCAACCAGCATGAACCGCTGGTGGGGTTGAAGGCGGCCCATGAGAGCCTCTTCCAGGGCTGACTGCTTGTTCCGCAGCTTGCCGCGCGCAAGGCTCGCGAGCAGCTGAGGGTCCTCGACCCCTGCAAGCGAGTGCTGTCAACATCGCCCGCCCTGAGACACCCACCACGTTGCTGGCGACCGAGGCCAGCTTGATGTTCGCTCCCTCCAGGACCTTCTGCACGCGGTTCACCTCCGACGCCCGCTCTCGCGTGAGGGAGGTACGGTAGCGGGTGAGCTCACGCAGTTCGCGCTCAGGGCGGGTGGGAATAAAGCTCGCGCGGAGCAGGCCGTGGCGGAGGAGGTCAGCGATCCACTCGGCGTCTCGTACATCCGTCTTCCGGCCCGGCACCGCCTTGATGTGCTGTGGGTTCACGACGAGGAGCATGAAGCTGTCTTCGAGAATGTTGTACACCGGCTTCCAATAAGAGCCGGTGCTCTCCATCGCCACATCCGTGCAGCCGGCGGCGCTTAACCAGTCCGCGAGCGCCAGAAGCTCCCGGGTCGTGGTGCCGAAGGTACGCACCTCCCGTGATGGCTGCCCCCGCTGTCCCGGCGTCAGCAGGCAGGCGACTACCGTCCTCTTGTGCACGTCTAGCCCGCAGCAACGCTCGTGCACGACCTCCATGGCTTCTCCTCCTTCTCTAATGTGACGGCCGGGAGGGTGCCCTCTTTCTCAGACACTGCCTCGCGTGCTCCCACGAAGGGGCAACAGACGGTCATCCCCGCGGGCACCCAGGTCCAACTATGTCTCGGGCTCTCAGCACCATCGTGTGCGCGACCTGCGGTCTTCCGGCGCGTCCGCCACCATTTTCATCCACGGCCATGTCGCAGCGCGACATCTGAAACTATGTCGGCATAGTTGGGTTTGCTCGAACTTCGAGGTAGTCGACTAGGAAGCCCGCATCGTATATAATCGGTCGAGCAACGAGCGGTGGTTATCCCGCCAGGGCTTACTGGGCCAGACGTAGGGGGAGGGTGCCGATGGCGAACGAGAAGGTAACGGACTGGAGCACGGATTACGACATCTTCGACTCGGAGTATATGAAGGACCCTTTCCCGATCTGGGACGAGCTGCGCGGTAAGTGTCCGGTGGCGCACTCAGAGCGCTGGGGCAGCTCGTGGATGCCGACTCGCTACGAGGACCTGTTCAAGATCGCCCGCGACATCGAGCACTTCTCATCGCGTGACGTGCTCGTTGCGCCGAGCGGCCCTCCGCCCGAGGGTGAGGAGGAACTGGACGACGACAGACCGGAAGCCCTTCGCGATTACCAGCCCAGCGCGCCTCCGATCACGTCCGACCCTCCGGAGCACACGTGGGCGCGTCGACTCCTTCTGCCTCCGTTCTCGGCCCAGGCCGTCGCGCGGTGGGAGCCTGAGACGCGAGAGCTGTGCGGTTCGCTGATTGACGGCTTCATCGACAAGGGCCGAGCGGACGGCGGGGGCGACTACGCGCAGCAGATCCCGCCGCGCGTTATCGCCAGCATGCTGGGCATCCCGAAGGACATGGCTGAAACCTTCACCGCGTGGGTTCGGGGCTTCCTGGAACTGGGCTTGACCAACGCAGACCTCCAGAACGAAACTGCGCGCGAGATCTTCGGTTATCTTTGGGAACGAATTGAGGAGCACAAGGAGCACCCGCAAGACGATCTCATCAGCTACCTCCTGGCCTCGGAGGTCGATGGACAGCCCGTTGCCGACACCCACGTTCTCGGAACCTCTTTCCTCCTACTGCTGGCCGGCATCGATACTACCTGGAACTCCATCGGCTCCGCGCTCTGGCACCTGGCGCAACACCCGGAGGACCGCGTGCGCCTCATCGCGGAGCCGGAACTGATGCCGGTGGCCGTCGAGGAACTGTTGCGCGCTTACTCGCCGGTGACAATGGCGCGTTACGTTGCCAGCGACGTCGAATACAACGGCTGCAAGATGTCGGAGGGCGACAAAGTGTTGATGAACTTCCCCGCGGCCAACCGCGACCCGGCGAAGTTCGAGAATCCCGATCAGGTGATCATCGACCGGGCGGAGAACCCGCACATCGCGTTCGGCGTGGGCATTCATCGCTGTGCCGGATCGAACCTGGCGCGCATGGAGATGCGTGTCTCGATCGAAGAGTGGTTGAAGCGCATCCCCGACTTCCACCTGGAAGACTCCGACGCCGTCACCTGGGCCGGCGGCCAGGTGCGCGGCCCGCGTTTGATGCCGGTGGTGTGGCCATGACTCGCGTTCACGTCGACCCCTCGAAGTGCCAGAGCGACAACCGCTGTTTCCAGCTTGCGCCGGAGCTGTTTCAGTTAGACGACTATGGCTACTCCCATGAGCGCGACAATGGTGAAGTGCCCCGGGAGCTGCAAGAAAAGGCCCGCCTCGCCGTGACGAACTGCCCCGAGCGGGCAATCAGCTTCGTCGACGAGCAGGGTTAGGCGGGCGAGGTCGCCCGGTTCCTCGCAGGTGCACCGGAAGACGCTGTCGTCGCCGTCTCCGAGGGTGATGACAGTCAGGTTGGCCCCCATGCCTGTGATGGAACGATTGTCGGCGCCGTCACCGACGTAGGTGCCCAGCTTCAGCTCGGTGTCAGCGTTGGTCGTTCCTAATGAGCGCATCGACAACTGTGCTAGCTCCGAACCGCCGGCGCTAAGGCGGCGTGTACGTCACCTCCACGGCCGCCCAGTCGAGCGAGAAGTCGCGGTTGGCGTTGGAAGCCACGTTAGTGATGCGCACGCGGAAGTTCGCATTCGAGAAGTCGCCGGAGGCCCAGGTGCGGCCCCAAGTGTCCGATGTGGCGCCGAGGAGGTACGTCGCCTCAGCTGTCGTCAGGGTGGTTGTCGACTTTGTGGCCGTCCAGCTGGTCCCGCCATTCCACGATAGCTCGACGCACATAAACGGGTTGCCAGCGGTGGCGTCGGCCCGGGTATCCAGTCGTACCCGGATGCCGTTGACCACGGACCCGGCGGGGATGGCGAACCCGTAGGTGTTGAAGATATGGCGGTCTTTCCCGGTGTTGGTGCAGGAAGTGTTGGTGTTGGTGCCGCTGTTCACGTCCTGGGCGGAGGCGGCGTCGTTCGCGCAGGCGTTGCCGGGAGTTACTTCGAAGCCGTTGTTATCGCCACTACTCGTTGTGACGGCGGCATTGGCTGTGCAGTTTGCGAAGCCCGTGTTGGTGCTGACGCCGGCTGTCGCCTCATTGCTGTCAACGCTCTCCCAGTTCTGGTAGTAGGCGCGCAGGACGTAGTAGTACGTCCCGGCGCCCGGGCTATCGACATACGTCGTGGTCGTGCGCGGTGTCACTTGGGCGATCTGCGTGTAACCGCTGCCGGAGGTGCTGCTTCGGAAGACGCGATGGCCGCTCGCATACGTGTCCGGCGTTGCTGTCCAGTTCAGGCTGATGGAGGCGCCGCCGGTTGCGCCCAGGCCGGTAGGCGGGTCCAGCGTGTCGGAGCTGAATGCGTTGCTGCCGTTGTTGAAGATATCTGTGAACAGCGAAAGCGAGCTCTGGGTTACCGCCGCGGCCAGCAATACCGCCAGAGATACGAGCCCGAGAAAGATCAGTATGGGGAGACTACGAAGCGAGAAGCTCATGGAGCAAGGCTGCCCGTACGAGCCATCCGTCGGGAATGGAGGCAATCAAAGCAGCGGCTGGCCCATCCTGTTCGCTAGCCAAGACGAGCCCTGCACTCGGGCTGTTCATCCGCACCAGCGAGGAAGCTATGTTCAAGCGGTCGGGCGGCATGGGTCGTTCCGGCTGGCCGCGGACGGCCATGGTGGAAGCGCTTAGAGGGGCGGGCATGCCCTGGAGACGAAGGCGCTCGACCTGGGCTTTCAGATCGGCACGCGGGGAGGGCTTCCTGCGCGCGTCGCGTCCCATGATGAAGGCAAGCAGTACGGCAGGGACGCCGATGAGCACGAGCCTCCCACCCCAACCCTGGGCAAAGCCAATAACATAGCCCGCATACGGCACGCTGTAGACAACGCGGTCGCCCGCACCCTCAAGTGTGACCGGAGTCGTGTCAGGCGCAGCGTTGGAGTCTCCCTGGGTCATGAAACGTCGCTCGCCGGCGACCTCGTCGATCTTTACGATGCGATGCAAAACGGGCCTGTCACGGGATGCCACGTCGTACGCGATGATGTCCCCAACCTTGAGACCTATTGGCTTGCTCGGCGAGGTGACAGCGATGCTACCCGTCCTGAGGGCGGGTTCCATGCTGCCGCTGCTGACCACATAGGTGTGGTAGCCGAAGAGCGTGGGCACTGTCGCAACTGCTACCAGGAGTACGACGCCCGCGAGAAGTGCACCGACAACGCAGGACAGGAGACCGGCCGCAGAGCGCACAGCCTTTGGCAAGGCGAGTGGCAGCCCGAACAGGCCAATGGCCTGCTCTGGCTGCCCGCCGATTAGGTTGCTGAGGAACAACACCCTTGCGTCCTGCCTGCGCGCCGAGGGCGGCTACGGGTTGCTCTGGGTCTGTTCCGCGTCGAACGTGAAGGTTGCCGTCGTCGTCGCGTTTTGGAACGCGTTGCCGGTAGCCAACGGCAAGTTGACGCGGAAGCAGAGTGTTTCGTTTGCAGAGGCGCTCAGCGTCCGGTCGCCGGCCTGCGCGCCCTGCACGTTGCTACCGACGAGCGCGCCGGCGGTGCTGTCTACATCACCGGTATAGAGCTGGGTCCCGTCGAAGTCATTGCAGGGCGTCCCCGGCGTTGTGACGTCGATCGTTTTTATCGTAAGGACTAGCTGGTCCTTCAGTCCCTTACTGTCGGCGTTGGTGGCCGAGCTGCTGAGCGCGTACCGTAGGTCGAGCGTGCCGGCGTTCGACACCACCAGGCTCTGCGTCGTAGTGTCGCCAGGCGCCATGCTGCTGAACGTCACCAGGGCGCTGGCCGGCGCCGTGCTGATGTCCACCGTCCCGGTGGTAAAGTCGTTGCTGCCGACGCTCGCTGTGTCCGTGAACACGCTGAGGCTGGCGAAGGCGCCCAACGAGCTCAGCACGCCGATGCCCAACAGTGTGATTAGAATGCCTTTGCTCGAACGCATGATAACCGCCTCCCTGGGGAGGATTTCGAATGACAACGGGTCGGCAGATGGCGCCTGGCGCTCGTGCCTTCGCTCTCCATGCTCAGTATCGACAGTTCGCATGGACGACTGAAGCGCAGAATGCGGGAAAACCGCGCAGTGCTGCAGCAGTCCCTTCGTTCGGGCCGCGTGACCCGGCGCACAGAGAAAAACGGCCAGGTTCAAATTGACCTAGAGCCGAAGCTCTAGCGCCAGCAATCGAATACTGTCGCTCGGAGCGGCGCAGAGGCTCCCCCCGAACCTGGGAAGGGTTCGAGGGGAGCCTCGATCGCTTCGACGAGTAGCGGGTTTCTGTGCATGGCAAGAGCCCACCCTCCGCGAAAGCGGTTCGGCGGCGATTTCTGTAGATTGGCTCCCCGGGCAGGACTCGAACCTACAACCTAGCGGTTAACAGCCGCCCGCTCTACCAATTGAGCTACCGGGGAGCGCTCGCGCAACAGTGTACCGTATCGAGGCGGCGCCGCGTGCGAGCATCGAGCTTCTGGTTGCGAGCCACCACGTCTTCTTGACCTACCTTTACGTTCACGTTAGTATGCCCTTCGGCGTCTGGAAAGCGAGTGGCGCTCTTCCCGCTTCCGATTCGCCTCGAAGGAGAGTCGCGTGGCTGAGTATCGCAAGCCGGTGCCGCGCCCCAGCGCGGAGACGAAGCGATTCTGGGAGGGGTGCAAGCGCCACGAGTTGTGGCTCCCCTACTGCCCCCAGTGCGACCAGCACTTCTTCTTCCCGCGCGCCTTCTGCCCTTGTTGCTTCTCGTGGGAGGTGGGGTGGCGACAGGCGAGCGGCCGCGGCACGCTCTACACCTACGCCATCCAGTACCGGCCGCAGGCCCCCGGCTTCGAGCCGCCCTACATCACCGCCATCGTCCAGCTCGAAGAGGGGCCGCGCCTGATGGGCAACCTCGTCGACGTCGAGCCTGACCCCGAGCAGATCCGCTGCGACATGCCCGTCGAGGTGACGTTCGAGGACGTCTCAGACGAGATCAGCCTGCCGATGTTTAGACCGGCGCCTCGGAAGGACTAGCGTGGCCAGCACCAGGAACCTAGAACCCAGAACCGGACGGCACATGTGACCCTGTCGAAGAAGGTCGCCATCGCCGGCGTCGACGAGTCCGACCAGATCGGCATCTGCGAGGGCAAGAACGCCCTCATGCTCCACGCCGAAGCCGCTCGCAACGCCCTGCGCGACGCCGGCATCGACAAGTCGGAGGTCGACTTCCTGAGCACGGCCGGGCCGTCGCTCCTCCAGCTCGGCGAGTACCTCGGCATCCAGCCGAAGTACCTCGACGGCACGTCGGTCGGCGGTTCGTCGTTCGTCGTCCAGGTCGAGCACGCCGCCGCCGCCATCGCCGCCGGCATCTGCAACGTCGCGCTGATCACCCACGGCGAGATGGGCTACTCGGCGCGGCGGGGCCTGGCCGACCGGGGCGCCGGCCCGGCCGCCCGCTACGCCGACCCCACCTCCGCCGCCGCCCAGTTCGAGTTCCCCTACGGCGTCGGCGGGCCGCCCAGCGTCTACGCCATGGCGGCGATGCGCCACATGCACCAGTACGGCACGACCCACGAGCAGCTCGCCGAGATCGCCGTCGCGACGCGCAAGTGGGCGCAGCTCAACCCGAAGGCGTTCATGCGCGACCCGCTCACCATCGACGACGTGCTCAGCTCGCGCTGGATCGCCTACCCGTTCCACATCTACGATTGCTGCCTGGTCACCGACGCCGGCGGCGCCTGCGTGATCGTCGGCGCCGACCGCGCCCGCGACCTGCCGAAGCCGCCCGTGTGGCTGCTGGGCGCCGGTGAGGCGATGACCCACCAGAGCATGCTCAACAGCCCCGACCTCACCCAAACGCCAGCCCGCTACTCCGGCGCGCGCGCCTTCGCGATGGCCGGGCTGACGCCAAAGGACATCGACGTCGTCGAGGTGTACGACTCGTTCACCTACACCGCGCTCGTCACCATCGAAGAGCTGGGCTTCTGCGAAAAGGGCGAAGGCGGGCCGTTCCTCTCGAATCAGCGAACGGCGCCAGGCGGCGACTTCCCGATGAACACCAACGGCGGCGGCCTTTCATACACGCACCCCGGCATGTACGGCATGTTCTTGATCATCGAGGCCGTCCGCCAGCTCCGCGGCGAGTGCGGCGAGCGCCAGGTGCCGGACGCGCGCACCGCCCTCGTCAACGGCACGGGCGGCTCGCTCTCGTCGACGGGGACGCTGATCCTGGGGGCGTAGCGAACCACGGTCGCTGGGCTTGGCCGCGGGTGATACGGAAAGTCTCTCTTGCAGGGAACCTGAGCACTGCGATGACGCTGTCAACATTGGAGTGGGAGATCCTCAGCATGGCCACCGAAGATTGGTTTCCCCTCTGGAATATTCTCCAAACGGTCAGATCCGTGTTCCCTGACGTGAGTGAAGAAGAAACGCGTGAAGTAGCGGAACGAGCTGTCACTAATCTCTTGGACCAGGGGCTGATTCAATTCTGCTACGATTATTCGGATGCTGAGACTCTCGATCAGCTTGAAAGTCGAATAGCGCTAGCAGCTGCAAGCAGCTGGGAGCTCCCAGCGGAGAGCCTCAGGCAGGTCTGCTATGCCGCTACGGAGGCGGGGGAGCGAAGGTACTTTTCTCCGTCGCCCCAACAGAAGATGGAGTAACAAAGCACGTGGCTGCTCGCCCCATGTTTCGACACAACCACCGTCAAATTCCATTGGCCCTTGGCAATGGAAGACTTGTAGCCAGAGGCCATCCCCTGGCTTCGGGCGTCGTTCTCGTGGCGCCACCTCCCCGCATCGTGCGCGGCTACTAACGAATCATGCTGCGCACTCGCGTCACCGACCTGTTTGGCCTCTCTTACCCCGTGATGTCCGCGCCGATGGCGATGCACAGCGGCGGCACGCTGGCCGCCGCTGTCTCGAAGGCGGGCGGCCTCGGCTCGTTCGGCGGGATCAACCCGGGCGGGACGGACTGGGTGCGCGAGCAGATCCGCCTCGTCCGTTCGCAGACCGACCGCCCGTTCGGCGTCGGCTTCATCACGGCGTTCCTGCCGATGTTCGCGGCGAACTTCGACGTCGTGCTGGAGGAGCGCGTCCCCGTCGTCGCGCTCTCCTTCGGCGACCCGGCCCCCTGGCTGGCGAAGGCGAAGGACGCCGGCGCGACGACACTCTGCCAGGTCCAGACGCTCGAAGGCGCCCGAGCGGCCGTCGCTGGCGGCGCGGACATCCTCGTCGCGCAGGGGAACGAGGCCGGCGGCCACACCGGAGCGATGAACCTGCTCCCGTTCCTCACTCGCGTCCTCGACGAGTTCCCCGACGTGCCCGTCATGGCTTCGGGCGGCATCGCCAGCGGCCGGGCGCTGGCCGCGGTGCTGGCGGCGGGCGCCGACGGCGCCTGGCTGGGCACCGCCCTGCTGGCGACGCCGGAGGCGGTCGAGGTCGCGGACGGCTTCAAGCAGCTCATCGTCGCCAGCGACGGCGAAGACACCGTGTTCACGAGGACGTTCGACATCCTGGACGGCGCGCCGTGGCCGGAGGGCGTCGGGCAACGCGTCTATCGCAACCGCGCCGCCCAGGAGTGGTTCGGCCGCGAGGGGGAGCTGCGCCAGCGACGCGACGAGCTGCTGCCCGCCTACCAGGAGGCGCAGCAGCGCGGCGACCTGGAGGCGACAGCCGTCCATTTCGGCCAGTCCGCCGGCGCCGTGTCCGCCGTCCGGCCGGCGGCCGACGTGCTGCGCGCCATCTGCGACGACGCCGATCGCCTCCTGCGCGAGCGCGCCTCGTCACTCATCGGATAGCGCTTTGCTGATCGACCTCCACACCCACACGCGGCCGCTCTCCTGGGACTCCTACCTGACGCCGGACGAGCTGGTCGAACGATCGAAGGCGGCCGGTCTCGACGGCATCTGCCTCTCGGAGCACGACTACTTCTGGAAGCCTGATGACGTCGCCCAGCTGGCGAAGCGCCACGAATACCTGGTGCTGCCCGCGATCGAAATCAACACGGACGATGGGCACATCCTCGCCTACGGCCTCGACAAGTACGTCTACGGCATGCACCGCTCGCACGAGCTGGCCCACCACATCGAGCAGGCGGGCGGGGCGATGGTGGCCGCTCACCCCTACCGGCGCCAGATGCCCTGGTACCTGGAGAGCGACCGCGACTACCACGAGGCGCTGGTGCGGGCCAGTCGGAACCCCGCCTACGGCTACTGCGTGGCGCTGGAGACGATCAACGGCCGCGGCAGTATGAAGGAGAACACCTTTTCGCAGCGGCTGTGCGAGGTAATGGCGATGCGCGGCACCGGCGGGTCCGACGCGCACGCCAGGATCGACATCGGCCGCTGCGCCACCTACTTCGAACGAGAGGTCGGGGACGTCGCCGGGCTGATCGAGGAGCTGAAGGCCGGTCGCTTCCGGCCGGTCGATCTCACGTCGGCGGCAGCGAAGTAGGAAGGCGTCTTTCGCTCAGTTAACGATAAGCGCTTGATCCTGGCATCAGAGCGATTATAGTGAATGGGGAGCACCGTGGCCGCGGTGCGCGCAGGGAGGAGAACAAGAACAGGAGGTTCGAAAGCTCGACGTTTCCGTAAATTGCCGTGATGCGTAAACAAGCCCATCTTGGGGGCGTGGCTGGTCGCAGGAAGCGCAAGGTCACCCCATGACGGTAGCTGGCAAGGAAGGCCGACCGCAGTGTGTCGGCCTCTTCGTTTGCCAGGAATGAGCGAGCGATAGCAGGGAGGCGCCGGAAGGCAAGAGCGAGCGCGTAACATCGCGAATAAGAGAGGGAGTCCCAGGAAGCTGTCAGGCCCGCCTGAGACCCCCGCGAAGGACGCCCGTGCTAGGCTCCCTCGCCGCGTCTAGTATACCCCCGACCGGCCAGGGAACAAGCCCCCATACGCGACGTCCTCCGCCGCGAGAGCGCCCTCGCCTTCCGGTACGCCAAAGCGAAGGGAGGCGAAGCGCTCATGATCGACCCCAGGCGCAGAGCAGAGCTGAGGATGAAGGCCGTGCTGGCGCGGCGGCGGCGACGAAGCCTACCGAGCTTCGTGCCGCCGCCGCGCCCGAGTCGTCTGCAGAGCGTCGCGGCTCCGCCGGAACGTCAACTGCCGTCACGCGGCCTGCCCAGGTTCGAGCCGCCGGCGCGTCCGACCCGAACTCGGGCCGCGACCCCGGTCCGGGTCGCGGCCAGCTTCGAGCCACCGACCCGACCACCCCTAGTCAGTAGAGGAACGCCACCCGTTATCGTCCGAGACGAAGCGCCGCCGGTCCCGGTCGCGGCGAGCCGTGATCCGTCTCCCCGGCGGTCGTTCGGGCGCGCCGCCGGCAAGCTGACGGTAGGCGGGGCGCTCGCGGCCGCCATCGCCGCGCTCGCGATCTACGTCATGCCGGCTGCCGCCGTCCCCACCCAGCCCGCTCCGCCCATTCAGGCGGCGTTCTTCTACCCGTGGTTCGCCAACGCCTGGGACCAGGGCGGCGTGGTCCCCTACACGAACTACACGCCCTCGCTCGGGCTCTACGATTCGCAGGACGACGCGACGATCGACGCGCAGCTCAGCCTCGCGCGCCGGGCGCACCTCGACGCGTTCATCGCCTCGTGGTGGGGGCAGGGCCACCACACCGACGCCGCCTTCCAGCACATCATCGCCCGCAGCGAGCGAGCCGATTCGCCCTTCCCTGAGATGCGCTGGTCGGCCTACCACGAGCAGGAAGGCTACGGTGATCCATCAGCGTCCGCGATCCTCTCCGACCTCCAGTACCTGGACGCCAACTTCTTCGGCCACCCGGGCCACCTGCGCGTCGACGGCCAGCCGGTCGTCTTCGTGTACGCGCAGGGCAGCGACGGCTGCGGCATGGCCGACCGCTGGGCGCAGGCAGAGGCGCTGTTCGGCGGGGGCGTGTACGTGGTGCTCAAGGTCTTCCCCGGCTACGCCGGCTGCGCCAACCAGCCAGACTCCTGGCACCAGTACGCGCCGGCCGTCGCTTCCGACTCGCAGACCCCGTACTCAGGCAGCGTATCGCCCGGCTTCTGGAAGGTGGGCGAATCGCCTCGCCTCGCCCGCGACGAAGCCCGCTTCGAGTCGGACGTCCAGAACATGGTGGCATCGGAGGCCTTCTGGCAGCTCGTGACCACCTGGAACGAGTGGGGCGAAGGCAGCAGCATCGAGCCCGCCGAGGAGTTCGGCGAGACCTACATCGACATCCTCTGCCGCAACCTGCCCGGCGCCGCGAGCTGCGACGGAAGCGAGCCCCCGCCGCCCACGTCCACCTCGCTGCCCATCGGCACGGCGACCGGCACAGCGACCAACACGGCGACCCGCACGGCCACTAGCACCGCCACCGGCACGGCCACCAGCACCGCCGCCGGTACAGCCACGGCGTCGCCGACGGCGACCTCCACCACCGGCCCCGGCCCGGCCGGCGACCCATCGACCGGGACGATCGCCGTGACGGCTCTGGAGGACACGTTCGTCGACGAACAGCGGCCCGGCAACGCCCACGGCAACAGGACCACGATCGAGGCCGACCGCCGGCCCGGCACCAAGCGCGCTCTCCTGCGCTTCTGGCTGCCGGACGTGCCGGAGAACGTCACCATCACGTCCGCCACGCTCCAGCTCTTCGTCACGAACCGGACGAAGAGGCTGGTCGCGGCGTACCTGGTCGACGGCGCCTGGAACGAGGCCAGCACCTGGTCGAACGCGCCGGACCTCGGCGACAAGGTGGCCGACGTCACGGGCTCGAACATCATCGGCGGCTGGGCGCAGGCCGGCGTGAGCGACGCCGTTCTCGGACAGAGCGAGGTCGCCTTCTACGTGACGACGAACGCGAACGACGGCGTCGATTACAGCTCGAGCGAGGGTACGCGGCCGCCGCAGCTCGTCCTCCGCTGGCAGTCGGAGGGCGGCGGCCCCGGGCCCGTGGCGACTGCGACCGAGGTGCTCGGTGGCGGACCCCCCACAGCGACGTCGACAGCGACAGCGACCGGGGTGCCCGGCAGCCCTGCCACCGCCACGGCCTCCGCCACCCGCACCGCCACCCGCACGCCGACGCCCGGTCCCGCCAGCACGCCCACGCGAACCGCCACCCGGACGCCGACGCGTACGGCGACACCCTCAGTGACGCCCTCGACGACACCGCCTTCGACGCCGACGACGCCTCCGGGCGGCGACCCGGTGCTCGTCGGCGCGGGCGACATCTCGGACTGCGGCAACAACAACGACGAAGCGACCGCGCTCCTGCTCGACGGCATCGCCGGCACCGTCTTCACCACCGGCGACAACGTCTACGAATCGGGCTCGTCCTCGCAGTTCACCAACTGCTACAACCCGACCTGGGGCCGTCATGCGGGGCGCACCCGCCCCGTTCCGGGCAACCACGATTACGGGACGTCAAACGCCTCCGGCTACTTCGGATACTTCGGGTCGGTCGCCTGTTCGCCGGCGGTCTACTGCGCCTACAACCTGGGCGACAACTGGCGCGTCTACCAGCTCAACAGCGAGATCGCGCACGGCGCCGGCTCCACCCAGGAGCAGTGGCTGCGGGCGGACCTGGCCGCCACGCCCCGGAGCTGCGTGGTGGCCCTCTGGCACAAGCCGCGCTTCTCGTCCGGAGACACCCACGGCTCGGACTCGAGCTACCAGGCCCTCTGGCAGGCGCTCTACGACTTCGGAGCCGACCTCGTGCTCGTCGGGCATGAGCACAACTACGAGCGCTTCGCCCCTCAGTCGCCGACGGGTTCGGCCGACCCCACAACCGGCATTCGCCAGTTCGTCGTCGGCACCGGCGGGCGCAGCCACTACGGCTTCGGGTCGGCCATCGCCAACAGCCAGGTGCGGAACGGCGACACCTTCGGCGTGCTGAAGCTCACCCTCCACGCGTCGAGCTACGACTGGCAGTTCGTGCCGGTGGCGGGCGCCTCGTTCACGGACACGGGCTCCGGGGCGTGTCATTAACGTCGTAGCGTAGGGGCGGGTCTGAGACCCGCCCCTACGCGCGCGTGGGACGCGTTTGACGCCGGCGGGCGGCTTCCGTAAGATACGTGGGCTTATGCCCACGAACGGCTGGCCTCGCTGATGACCGGCGCCGCGATCGTCGAGCGGGCGCGCGAGCAAGGCCGTACCCTCCTCACCGAGGTCGAAGCGAAGCACCTGCTCGCCGAGGCCGGCATCCCGGTCGTGGAGGCGAGCCTCGCCACAAGTCGCGAGGAAGCGGTCTCGCAGGCGGGGGCGTTCGGCTATCCGATCGTCCTGAAGGTCGTCTCGCCGCAGATCGCGCACAAGAGCGACGTCGGCGGCGTGAAGCTGGGCCTCCGCTCCGGCGACGAGGTCGCCGCCGCGTTCGACGCGATCATGGCCGCGGCGCGGCGGGCAGCCCCCGACGCCGCGGTCGACGGCGTCTCCGTGCAGCGGATGGCCGAGCCGGGCATCGAGGTGATCATGGGCATGACAATGGACCCGCAGTTCGGGCCGGTGCTCATGTTCGGGCTGGGCGGCGTGCTGGTGGAGGTGCTCAAGGACGTGGCGTTTCGCATCGTCCCGATCGCGACGCGCGACGCGCGCCAGATGGTGCGCGAGATCCAGGGCTTTCCGGTGCTCCAGGGCTATCGCGGCCAGGAGCCCGCCGACCTCGACGCGCTGGAAGCCCTGCTCCTCAAGCTCTCGGCGTTCATCGAGGCTCACCCGGAGGTGGCCGAGCTGGACCTCAACCCCGTCTTCGCGAACTCGAAGGGCGCGGTCGCCGTCGACGCGCGGATCGTGCTGGCGTCACCAACGCCATGAACAAGGCCGACAGCGTTGCCTGGCGCAAGCACCCCACTGACACTCCCTCGCCCCCGGCTCCTCTTCCCCCGCGCGGGAGAGGGGTGGCCGTCAGGCCAAGGTGAGGGCTAGCCGCGCCGCAACGAACAGGGCGATGTCGAAGCTCCGCGACAACCTGGCGCGCGCGCTCAACCCCCGCGTCGTCGCCGTCGTCGGCGACAAGCGGGCGATGGGCTACCACTGGCTGCGCAACATGAGCACCTTCCAGGGGAAGCTCTACTCGGTGCAGATCGACCCGGCGGAGGTCGCAGGCATCGAGGAGCTGGGAGTGGCCAACTACCCCTCGCTGGCCGACGTGCCCGACGAGATCGACTACGTGCTCTGCGCCGTGCCACGCAACGTCGCGCCGCGGATCATCGCTGGCTGCGCGGCGAAGGGCGTGGCCGGCGTCGCGCTCTTCACCTCGGGCTTCGCCGAGACCGGCGAGGCGGAAGGAGCGCGGCTCCAGGCCGAGATCGGGCGCATCGCGCGCGAGGCGGCACTGGCGCTGATCGGCCCGAACTGCATGGGCCTCTACCACCCGAAGCTCGGCGTGCGGCAGTCGGCGGAGCAGCCGGCGGGCGAAGCGGGGCCGGTCGGCTTCGTCTCCCAGTCCGGGACGCACGCGATCAACTTCGCGCTGACCGGCGCGGCCCAGGGCGTGCGCATCAGCACGTCGGTGAGCATGGGCAACGCCGAGGTGCTGGACGTGCCGGATTATGTCGACTACCTCGCCTTTGACGCCCAGACCGAGGTGATCGCCATGTACGTCGAGGGTGTGAAGGACGGCCGGCGCTTCCTCGACGCGCTCCGCCGCGCCTGCGAGACGAAACCGGTCGTCGTCTGGAAGGGCGGCGCAACCGAGGCGGGGGCGCGCGCGACCGCCTCGCACACGGCGTCGCTCGCCACCTCGAACGCCGTCTGGGACGCGGCAGTGCGCCAGGCCGGCGCCATCGCCGCAGAGACGCTGGACGACACACTCGACGTCCTGAAGGCGCTCCTCGGGTGCAAGCCGGCGACCGGCCGCGGCATGGGGCTGATGGCGATGACGGGCGGCCAGTCGGTGGTGATCACCGACGCGTTCGTGCGCGCCGGGCTGGAGGTTCCTCTGCTCACCGCCGCCAGCTACGAACGCCTCGCCGAATTCTTCAACATCATCGGCGGCAGCTACCGCAACCCGCTCGATATGGGCGGCACCATCGGCTTCGGTGGGCACTCGGAGCACCTAGATCGGCTGCTGGAGATCCTGGACGCGGACGAGCGCGTCGACGCCATCGCCATGGAGCTGGCCTCGGGTTTCATGGCGAGGCGCTGGCAGGCCGACCCGGCGAGCCTCGATAGCCTGCTCGACCTGCTCGCCGCCCACCGAGAGCGCTCGGCGAAGCCCTTCCTGACCATCCTCCACCCGGGCCACGTCGAGGAGGTGACGGCGCTGGCCCGCTCGCGGGTCACGGAGCGCGGCCTACCCGTCTTCCACTCGTTCGAGCGCGCCGCGCGCGCGCTGGCGAAGGCGATCGATTACTGGCGAGGGCGCAACGGCGTCGATTAGCGACCGCCCGCCATCTTCCTACCCTTCGCTGTCGATCGCGGCGGCCTCCGTTCGTCGGTAAGGTGAGGGAGGCAGATCGTCTCGCTCGAACGCCGAGGGAAGGAAACGGACGCATGATCACGCAAGAGGTGATAGACGCCCTGGTAGAGGAACGACTGCGAGAGGCGGCCGAGCTACGGCTGCTGCGTGAGGCCGGCACCGAGCGCCGGACCAGACAACACCAGCGGTCAGCTCGATCTACGGTCTCAGTGCTGGAGCTGGTAAGGCGGAGCGCTCTCGGGCGCCGCAGATCTGCCCGCGCTGTCGATTCTCGCCCGTCCCAATTGTCGCTCTAGTGAGCGAGTCACCAAGCTCGCACGAACTCAAGAGGAGGTCTCACCATGCTCTACATGTTCTTCTCTACAGCGATGCCGAGCTTGAGGTGCCGCCGGACGTGATGGAGCAGCACTCCGCGGTGGAGACGCCGGCCCGCGCGAGCCGCGCGTACATCTGCTCAGAAGCGCTGGCGAAGGAAAACGCGACCACGGTGCGGGTGCGCTCGGGCAAGGCCTTGGTGACGGATGGCCCGTTCGCTGAGACGAAGGAGGTGCTGGGCGGGTTCTACATCATCGACTGCACAGATCTGGACGAGGCGCTGGCCTACGCGAAGAGGATCCCGGACGCCCAGTTCGGCGCCGTCGAGGTGCGGCCCGTGGTGGGCGACCCGGACCAACGATGGGACTACGCAACGACGGACGAGAACCGCGCACGACAGCCCTGGTCGTGAGCGCGAAGCGAGGGGAAAGCCGTATGCTCTACATGTTCCTGCTCTACTGGGACGAGGAGAACCCGCCCGCCGAGCCGGCAGTCGCGATCGAGGAGCACTTCGCCTTCGCGCGTGAGGCGCGGTCGCGCGGGGCGTACGTCTGCTCCGAGGCGCTCGGTGGCGCCTCGAACGCGACGACCGTGCGCGTGCGCGACGGCCAGACGATGGTCACCGACGGACCGTTCGCGGAGACGAAGGAGGCGATGGGCGGCTTCTACCTCCTCGACTGCCAGGATTTGGACGAGGCGCTGGAGTACGCGGCGAAGATGCCCGACGCCAAGTACGCCGGCGTGGAGGTGCGGCCGGTAATGGACGTGCCCGGCTGGGAATACACGACCATCCAGGGCGAGCGCCGGGCGATGTAGGGACGGCGGAGCAACGGAACAAGGGGAGCAGAACGGCGCCGTGCTGAACAATTCGCCGAAGTCAGCCGCGCCAGAAGCCGCCTCGAGCAGCGTCGAGCGCGTCTTCCGCGAGGAACACGGCCGCATCCTGGCGATGCTGATCCGCGTCTACCGTGACTTCGACCTAGCCGAAGAGGCGCTGCAAGACGCCTTTGCCGTGGCGCTCGACCGCTGGCCGCTCGACGGCGCGCCAGCGAACCCGGGCGCGTGGATCACCACGACCGCTCGGCGCAAGGCGGTCGACCGGCTGCGCCGTGACCGCGCGTTCGTCGAGAAGCGCGCGCAGCTCGAAACCGCCGCATCGCTCGACGCGCAGGGCGCGGAGGCTGAGACGGACGACATGACCGAACTGCAGGACGACCGGCTCCGCCTCATCTTCACCTGCTGCCATCCCGCCCTAGCGCTGGAGGCGCAGGTGGCGCTGACGCTGCGCACGCTGAGCGGCCTCTCGACGGCGGAGATCGCCCGCGCCTTCCTCGTGCCGGAGCCGACGATGGCCCAGCGGCTGGTGCGCGTGAAGCGCAAGATCCGCGAGGCCGGCATCCCCTACCGCGTGCCTCCCGCCCACCTGCTGCCCGAGCGGCTAAACGCCGCGCTGGCGGCACTCTACCTGGTCTTCAACGAGGGCTACAGCGCCACTTCCGGCGACGAGCTGGTGCGCCGCGAGCTGTGCGCCGAAGCGGTCCGCCTGGCCCGCGTCCTCTGCGACCTGATGCCGGACGAACCGGAGGCGCTGGGCCTGCTGGCCCTGATGCTCCTGCACGACGCGCGCCGCGACGCCAGGATGGCGCACGGCGAACTGGTCCCCCTGGAGGCGCAAGACCGCAGCGCGTGGCGCCCCGAGCAGATCGAGGAGGGCGCGACGCTCGTCGAGCGAGCGCTGCGCATGCGCCGGGCGGGGCCGTATCAAATCCAGGCGGCGATCGCCGCCCTCCACTGTCAGGCACCGAGCGCCGACGACACGGACTGGGCGCAGATCGCCGCGCTCTACGGCGAGCTGCTGCGACTGCTGCCGACGCCGGTCGTCGCGCTCAACCGCGCGGTGGCTGTCGCGATGGCGCAAACGCCGGACGACGGTCTGCGCCTGCTCGATGAACCGGCGCTGGCGTCCACGCTGGCCGGCTACCAGCACTACCACTCGGCCCGCGCCGACCTGTTGCGTCGTGCCAGTCGTCCGTCGGAGGCCGCGGCGGCCTATCGCCGCGCCATCGCGTTGGCGACGAACGCGGTCGAGCGCGCCTACCTCCAGCGCAGGTTGTCGGAAGTCGCCGACACACGGTAGGCTGGTGGACGGCGCTGACGCCTAGCGACCACCAAGGAGGTCACTCATGAGCCAGCAGGTGAAGGTACTCGTCGGGACGCGCAAAGGCGCGTTCATCTACACCTCGGACGAGAAACGAGAGCGGTGGGAGATCTCGGAGCCCATCATGCCCGGCTGGTCGTTCTACCACATGGCCGCCGACCCGCGAAGCGATCCGCCGCGGTTCTACGCCGCGGCCAACCACTGGGCCTGGGGCCGCTCCGTCGCCAAGAGCGCCGATCTGGGCAAGACCTGGGACTACCGCAGCGAGGGGCTCGCCTTCCCGCCCGATATGACCAGCCCGAACCTGGGGGGCGGCGGTGGGGCCCCCGGCGAGTGGCAGAACACGCCGCCGGGCGTCATCGGCAACGTCTGGAGCGTCGCGGCGGGCCACGCGAGCGAGCCCGGCGTCGTCTTCGCCGGGACGCAACCGGCCGGCCTCTTCCGTAGCGAGGACTGGGGCCATTCCTGGCGGCCGGTCGAAGCGATCAACCGCCACCCCTACCGCCAGTACTGGACGGGCACGGGTGGCGGCGACTCCTGCCTCCATTCGATCGAGGTCGACCCCCGCGACCCGAAGGTGATCTACCTGTGCGTGGCCGCGGGAGGCTCGTATGTGACGCGCGACGGCGGCGAGTCGTGGGAGATCTGCTCGCACCGCGCGATCCCCAAGCCTGAAACCAAACGGCCCTTCGACGAACAGATGGTCCAGTTCCAGGACTTCTTCGCGAACCAGCCCCCCGCTACCGTCCCCCCCGGCGTCGATCCGGCGGCGGCCAACGAGCTGCACAAGATGCGCCTGGACCAGAAGGACCCCGACCGGCTCTGGGGCCAGTCGCACATCGGCGTGTTTCGCTCGGATGATGGCGGCGGCGATTGGGAGGACGTGACCGCCGGGCTCCCTTCGTTCCACGGCTTCCCGATCGCCGTCACGCGGCGCCAGCCGGACGCGGCATTCGTCGTGCCGCTGGAGTTCGAGCGCGAGAACTTCCGCGTCTGCGGGGGCCAGTTCGCCGTCTACCGCACGCGGGACGCCGGCGCGTCGTGGGAGAAGCTCACGAACGGCCTGCCCGGCCCGAACGACTACCAGAGCGTCTACCGCGAGGGGCTCGACACCGACGGCCTCGAGACCGAGGGCGTCTACGTCGGCACCAGCAACGGCCAGGTCTTCGCCAGCGCCGACCGCGGCGACCGCTGGCAGCGCCTGCCCGGCACGCTGCCGCCCGTGCTGTCGGTGACCTGCGCCGTGTGGTAAGCGAACGCGCACGAGTGCTCGCCGCTCGTCGCTAGCAGGGTGCTGAAAGGGGGAGTGCAGAGGGGCGCAGCCCTTCTGCCGGTGCCTGCCCTGAGCGAAGCCGAAGGGGTCTGGGGGTGTCCCCCAGATTCAAACAACCTTCTCAGGGCGGGTGGGTGGGAAGAGAGACATTGGTTCCTGGAGAGTTTTCCGCGCCCTGCTCGTTAGTTTGGCCCCGCCAGGCTGAAGCCTGGCCTCCGGGCCTGGCCCTTGGACTCCGCTGATGGCTGATGACTGACACCTGGAAGCGCCCGAGCCATTCTGCTACAAATAGGCGCTAACGTTCGCCTACCCGACAGGAAAGGAGCAACCATGAAGGCCGCCGTGATGAAAGAGGTGAAGCAGCCCCTCGTGATCGAGGAGGTGACGCTGGACGAGCCCGGGCCGGGCCAGGTGCTGGTGAAAACCGCCGCCAGCGGCGTCTGTCACAGCGATCTGCACTTCATCGAGGGGCTGTGGCCGGTGCCACTGCCCGCCGTCCTGGGCCACGAGGCGGCCGGCGTCGTCGAGCAGGTAGGCGAAGGCGTGACCTATGTCCAGCCCGGAGACCACGTGATCCTGCTCTTCATCCCCTTCTGCGGCTCGTGCGAGAACTGCTCCACCGGGCGGCCGAACCTCTGCTCCCAGGGGCGCAAGACGACGGCGATGCTCAAGATCGGCGACCGGGTGGTGCCGCAGTTCCTCTCGATGTCGTCGTTCGCGGAGTACACGCTGGTGGGCGAGAGGGGCGTCGTCAAGATTCGCAAGGACGTGCCGTTGGAGGGGGCAGCGCTCGTCGGCTGCGGCGTCATGACCGGCGTCGGGGCCGCGATCAACACCGCGAAGGTGCGGCCCGGTACCTCGTGCGCCGTGATCGGCGCGGGCGGCGTCGGGCTCAACGTCATCCAGGGCTGCGCCCTCGCCGGCGCCGAGAAGATCATCGCCATCGACGTCCACCCGAACAAGCTGGAGATGGCGCGCGAGTTCGGCGCGACGCACTTCATCGACGCGTCGAAGGACGACCCGGTCGCCAAGGTGCGCGAGCTCACCGGCCCCGGCGCCCACTACGCGTTCGAGGTGATCGGCCTGCCCGCCGCCATCACCCAAGCATTCGACATGGTCCGTCCCGGCGGCGAGGCAGTGGTCGTCGGCATGGCGCCGCTGGGCTCCGTGGCCGAGATCAGCGCGCCGGCCTTCCTGGCGGAGAAGGTGCTCAAGGGCTGCGTCTACGGCTCCACGCGGCCGCGCTACGACATGCCGCGCATCCTGGACCTCTACGCGGCGGGCAAACTCAAGCTGGACGAGCTGGTCTCCCGCACCTACCCGCTCGAAGGCATCAACGACGCATTCGCCGCGATGAAGGCGGGTGAGGTGGCCCGCAGCGTCATCAAGTTCAACTGAGGTCCGCCGAGATGGCGTAGCTGCAGGCCTTCAGGCCTGCCCATCCGGCGCCGCTTTGGAGGGCTGAAGCCCTACAGCTACATTCGAGAGAGCGAAGGAAGGAACGTCATGAAAGCCGCGGTCTTGCGTGAGGTGAAGCAGCCGCTCGTGATCGAGGAGGTCTCGCTGGACGAGCCCGGGCCTGGCCAGGTGCTGGTGAAGACCGCCGCCAGCGGCGTCTGCCATAGCGACCTCCACTTCATGGAGGGGCTCTGGCCCACCCAGACGCCGGTGGTGCTCGGCCACGAGGCGGCGGGCGTCGTCGAGAAGCTGGGCGAGGGCGTTACCTACGTCCAGCCCGGCGACCACGTCGTCCTGCTCTTCGTCCCGTTCTGCGGAAGCTGCCGTAACTGCGCCATCGGGCGGCCGAACCTCTGCTCGCAGGGGCGGACGCGCCAAGGCACGCTCCACATCGGCGACCGCGAGGTGGCGGCGTTCGCGTCGATGTCGTCCTTCGCCGAGTACATGGTGGTGCCGGAGGGCGGCCTGGTGAAAGTCCGGGCCGATGTGCCGCTCGCGGCGGCCGCGCTCGTCGGCTGCGGCGTGATGACCGGCGTAGGCGCCGCGATCAACACCGCAAAGGTAGAGCCGGGCAGCACTTGCGCGGTGATCGGCACGGGCGGCGTCGGGCTGAACGTGATCCAGGGCTGCGCGCTCGCCGGCGCGGAGCGGATCATCGCCGTCGACATCCATCCGAACAAGCTGGAGATGGCCCGCGAGTTCGGCGCGACGCACTTCGTCGACGCCTCGAAGGATGACCCGGTCGCGAAGGTGCGCGAGCTGACGGACGGCGGCGCCGACTACGCGTTCGAGGTGATCGGCCTGCCGGCTGCCATCACCCAGGCGTTCGACATGATCAGACGCGGCGGCGACGCGATCGTCGTCGGCATGGCCCCGTTCGGCTCGGAGACGACGATCAGCGCCACGGCGTTCCTGCAGGAGAAGGGGCTCAAAGGCTCGTCCTACGGCTCCACCCGGCCGCGCTACGACATGCCCCGCATCCTGGACCTCTACATGGCGGGCAAGCTCAAGCTGGACGAGCTGGTCTCGCGCACCTACCCGCTCGAGGGCATTAACGACGCGTTCGCCGCGATGAAGGCGGGCGAGGTGGCGCGCAGCGTCATCGTCTTTTAGGGGCGACGCATGCGCTGGCTGGCCGTGATCGCCGTTGCCGCGCTGGCATTCGCTGCCTGCAACGGCGGGAGCGTCGAGGGCGACATCGGCGACACGATCGCCGGCTTCTACCACGCTCTGGACGAAGACCCGCCGCGCGCCTACACCTATCTCTCGCAGTCCTGCAAGGAGCAGGTCGATTACAGCCAGTTCTTCGGGGCGCTCTCGTTTATCTTAGGCCGTGGCTTCCTGGGCGAAGGGGCCCTGGAGGTGCGCGACCTGGAGATCACGACCCAGGACGGCGACGATTCGCTGGAGGCCAGCTTCCACGTCGTCATCATCTCCGATGGAGAGGAGATCGAGCTGTCGCAGGGGTTCGCCGGCGGCGAAGAACCGACGCGCTTCATCAGGGAGGACGGCCGCTGGCGCTTCCGCGACTGCGAGGGCTTCGCCGGCGGCGAAGAGGGTGGGGAGGCTGAGCCGGCGCCGGCGCCAACGCCGCGCAGCTCGCTCGTCGCCGCCCAGGAAGCCGAGACGGACAACGACCCCGCGCTACCCGGCGAATGGATCGACCTCGCCTCGCTCTACGGCGAACACTACCCGGATACCGCCGACCACGTCCAAGAGCAGGTCGACTACAGCGCGCAGGGGCTGCCGCCCGCCGGCGGGCCGCACTGGTCGAACGGCGTGTGCGGCGACGATGCGACGAGCACCCGTGAGCCGTTCTGCGGCCCGGTGCTGCCGGGGATCTACACCGTCCCCTGGGAGGCCGAGAGCCTGGTGCACAGCATGGAGCACGCCGCGCTGGTCATCTGGTACAACACGACCGACCGCGCCGTGGTCGACGATCTGGAGGCGCTCGTCGCCGCGCGCAGCGACCAGTACCTCGTGCTCACGCCCTACCCAGACATGGGCGAGGAGCAGGTCGCGCTGACGGCCTGGTCGCGGCGGGACACGTTCCCGGCGGCCGAGTACGACCGGGCGCGCGTGGAGCGCTTCATCGACGCGCACTACTGCCGGTTCGACCCGGAAGACTTCTGTGGGTAGCGTTATTTGCTCAGGGCTGGTGGGTATTCTTCCACCACCCCGTAAACGGGTTGCCTTGAAGCCGGCTCACACAATGCCGCACCGTTCACGGTGCGGTCAAAACCCAACCCACCAAAATTGAGCAAATGGCTACATAACGCTCGCCTTGACACTCAGGCGCCCGTCTCCCTAGGATCAAAGGTGGTCGTGCTAGGCGGGGAGCTAGCGGTGCCCTGTAACCCGCAAGCCGCTCTAGCGGGGCTGAATTCCCGCTCGAGGTCCGGGCGTCGTGAGGACTGCCGGCGCCAGGTGGCGTTGAAGGCCTGGTCCTGCGCGGCGAGGCGCTGTGAACCCCGTCAGATCCGGAAGGAAGCAGCGGTAAGCAGTTGCTCTCGGGTGCCGCAGGGTTACCGGGCTGGAGCCGGCCGGACGTCGCGTAAGCTCGCGCACCGGATCGACAGCGGGTGCACGACCATTCGCGCAGGCTCGAGGGAGCTGTAGAGGAGCAGAACCGAAGGGGGTTTCGCCTTTGCACAGTCGCGACGGCGCCGGCGGGCCCCCCGATTCATCGGGGGCTGAGACCCGCCGGCCAGCCGCGAACCACCGGCCAGCCGCCGGCACGGGCGCTTCGCGCAGCCCGAGGCCCGCTTCCCCGACCCTGAGCCGCCTCTTCAGCCGCCGCCGCTTCCGCCTCCAGGCCGCCGGCCTCGCCGCCCTCGGACTAATCGCCCTCACGGTCCTCGTCCTGGTGCCCGAGCGCCGCGTGCGCGTCGTCGTCGACGGCGACGTGACGACGGTGAGCAGCCGCAGCGCCAGCGACGTCTCGGTGGTGGAACAGGCGGGCGTCGAGCTCAAGGCCGGCGACCGCGTGGAAGAAGCGCCGGGCGACACCCTGGCCGTGCGTCGCGCAGCGGAAGGCACTCTCTCAGTCGACGGCCAGACCTACGCCGTGCGGACGCAGGCGGAGCGAATCGACGAGGTGCTGGCGGAGGCGGAGGTGTCACTTGAGCCAGAGGACAGCGTGCTGCTGGACGGCCGCTTCGTCTCGGCGGAGGCGCCCGTCGCGCCGGTGGCGGCGCTCGCCTCAAGCAGCGGCGGGCCGGCGACCGAGGCGCCCCCGGCGGAACCTCTGGCGCTCGAGGTGCGCCGGGCCGTGCCGTTCATGGTGATCGAAAACGGCCAGACGCTGGACGTGCGATCCAGCCGCGAGACGCTGGCGACGGCGCTGCGCGATGTCGGCGTCCGGCTCGGGCCCGGCGACCGCACGACGCCGCCTCCCCACGCCGAGCTGACCGCCGGCCTGGAGGTGCACGTGGAGCACGCCCTGTCCGTCGTCGTCACCCGCCCGGAGGGCAAATTGCTCCTCTACAGCCTGGCGGAGACGGTGGGCGAGGCTCTGGCGGAGGGCGGGGTCGCCCTGCCCGCGCGCTACCGGCTGGAGCCGCCAGCCGAGACGCCGCTGGCCCCAGGTATGGCGATCCACATCGTCGGCATCTCCGAGGAGGAGGAGCTGGAGGAGGAGCGCATCGAGAGCCGGACGCTCTACCAGGCCGACCCTAGCCTGCCCTACGGCGAGCGGCGTGTCGTCCAGGGGCACGACGGCGTGCGCTACCGCCAGTACCAGGCGGTCTACGAAGACGGACGCCTGATCTCGCGCGAGCTCGCTTCGGAGTGGTACGCGCCCGAGCCGCAGGACACGATCGTCTACTACTCGACGCGGACGGCGCCGCCACCGCCGCCGACGCCCGCGCGCTCGCTACCAGTCGAGGCGCCGCCGGGCCTGAACGTCGCGCGCACGCTCCGCGTCTACGCAACCTGGTACAACGCGACGAGCGCGGGGCGTTCGCCATCCGACCCATGGTACGGGATCACGGCGACCGGCGTGCGGGTCGACCGCGGAGTAATCGCCGTCGACCCGTCGGTGATCCCGCTGGGCACGCGTCTCTACGTGCCGGGCTACGGCTACGGCGTGGCGGCGGATACCGGCGGCGGCATCTCAGGCGACATGATAGACTTGGGCTATCCGGACGGCGTCGTCCCCGACTGGGTGTCCCGCTGGGTTGACATCTACATCCTCGAATAGGCCGCCTGCCTCCCCTGCGCCGTCGCGCCGAATGCCGCCGCGCGCTCGCCCTCGCCGTCCGGGGCCTCCGCGCGAGCTGCGCGCGATGGGCGTGCGGGCGCGGAAGTCGCTCGGGCAGCACTTCCTCACCGACGGGCACGTCCTGCGCCGCATCGTTGACGCGCTCGCTCCCACGCCGGACGAGGCGGTGATCGAGATCGGCGCCGGGCTGGGCGGCCTGACTGCCGCGCTGGCCGAACGCGCCCGCCGCGTCATCGCCATCGAGATCGACGCGGCGCTGGCGGAGCGCCTACGCGAACGCTTCGCCGGCCGCAACGTCGTCGTCGTGCGAGGCAACGCGCTCGACCTGGAGCCGGCGGCGCTGCTGGCGCAGGCCGGCGAGACGGGGCCGTACGCCGTCGCCGGCAACCTGCCCTACTTCATCGCCCAGCCGCTGCTGCGCCACTACCTGGAAGCCGCGCCGCAGCCGAGCAGGCTGGTCGTCATGGTGCAGGCGGAGGTGGTGGAGAGCATCGTCGCCAGGCCGGGGCGGATGAGCCTCCTGGGCGTCTCGGTGCAAGTCTACGGCGAGCCGCGCCTCCTTTTCTCCGTGCCGCCCTCGGCGTTCTACCCGCCACCTAAGGTACGCTCGGCCGTCGTGCGCATCGACGTGTTGCCGCGCCCGCGCGCGGACGACCTCGAGGCGCTGTTCCGCGTCGCCCGCGCCGGCTTCAGCGCGCGCCGCAAGCAGATCCGAAACGCCCTCGCTCACGGGCTACGCATCGACGCCGTCGCCGCGGCGGCGCTGCTCGCTGCCGCCGGCGTCGACCCGACGCTGCGGGCGCAGGCGCTCTCGCTCGAGTCGTGGGCGGCGCTGGCGCAGGCCTGGGCGGACGCGGGCCGGCCGGAGGGCCCGGCATGAGCAAGGCGGGCGTCTTCCTGCGCGCGCCCGCGAAGGTCAACTGGACACTGGAGGTGCTGAGCCAGCGTTCGGATGGCTACCACGAGGTGCGCACCATCCTCCAAACGCTGTGGACGCAGGACGAGCTCGCGCTCGATCTCGCGGACGAGATCGGCCTCTCCGTCCGAGGCGTCACGAACGGATTGCGGGCCGCGCCTCCACACATCCGGCGTTGGGCGCGCCAGATCGAAGTACCGGAGAGCAACCTGGCCTACCACGCGGCCTGCCTGCTGCGAACGCGCGCGCGATACCGCGGCGGGGCGCAGATCCGGCTACGCAAGCGCATCCCGCTTGCAGCCGGGCTGGGCGGCGGCAGCAGCGACGCTGCGGCGACGCTTCTCGGCCTCCGTCATCTCTGGCGGCTCGATATCTCGGGCGAGGAGCTCGTGGCGATCGCGGCTGAGCTAGGCTCGGACGTGCCGTTCTTCCTGCGCGGCGGCACGGCGCTGGCCTCAGGTCGCGGCGAACGAATCGAGCCGCTGCCCGATGCGGCAAAGCAACGCTTGGTCATCGCCTGGCCGAAACCGGCCCATCGCATACCCAACAAAACGGCGCGGATGTACGCCGCGCTGCGGCCGGAACACTACACGGACGGCTCGCGGACGGAGCGGCTGGCCGAGCGCCTTCGCGCGGGCAAGCCGGTGCGCGACGAGGACGTCTTCAACGTCTTCGAGGGGGTGCTGCCGGAGGTCGACCCGCCCGCGGCCGAGCTCTTCGAGCGCGCGGCGACGTTCGGCATCGGACAGCCGCACCTGGCGGGCGCCGGGCCGGCGTTCTTCTTCCTCACGCAGGTGCAGCTGGCCGAACCGCTGCTCGACGCCTTCGACCGTCTCGGCCTGCAGGCAGGCCAGACGGAGACGCTGCCGGCGGCCGGGGCCGTCGTCGTCACGTCGACTGAATAGCGATGCCCGAGGCGTTCGCGGGCTTCGTCTGCGGGTACGCCCTCGCGCTGGTAGCGACGCCGCTGGCGGCGCTGGCGCTGGTGCGCGCCCGCGTCTCGAGCGAGGCGCTGCGGCGCGTGGTGCCGGAGGGGACGTCGCTGGTGGCCGTTTCGGTGATCCTGCACGGCGCGGCGTTCCTGGCGTTCACGGCGGTGGGGATGCTGCTGGGCCTCCTGCTCTGGTCGCTGGAGGAGCGGAACCCCGCCAGCGGCCTGGGCAGCCCGAACGCAACGTATACCGCCCTCATCCTCGCCATCGCGGCGATCGCCGTCGCGCCGCTCGCGCTGGTCGCGCCGCGCCTGCGAGCGCCGCTGCTGGCGGCCGGGCTGCTGTTCGCCGGGGTGTTCGGCTGGCTGATGCCCTACCTGTCGCTCTGGGCGCCGAACGAAGGCTAGCAGTCGATATACTGGCACGATGGGCACGATCATCGACATGCACATCCACACCACCCGAGGCGCGTCCGACAGCGGTCTCAGCCCCGACGACCTGGCGGTGGAGGCGCGGCGGCGCGGCCTTACCGCCGTCCACATCAGCGAGCACGACCGCCTCTGGGACCGCTTCGTCTTGGCGCAGTACCGGGAAGAGAACGCCGACCTCCTGGTCTGCAACGGCATGGAGGTCTCGACCGACCTCGGCCACATCCTGGCGCTGGGCCTGCGCGAATACGTGAGCGGCATCCGCCACGCCGAGACGCTGCGTCGCGTCGCCGACGAGCAGGGGGCCTTCCTGGTGGTGGCGCACCCCTTTCGCCACTTCTTCGACCCGGTCTACTTCCGGCGCCAGGGCAAGGAGCCGTTCACCCTCACGCCGGAGCAGGCAGCGCGGCTGCCGGTGTTCCAGCTCGTCGACGCGATCGAGGCGCTGAACGGCGCCAACACGCTGCGCGAGAACCTGTTCGCGCTTCGGGCAGCGAAGGTGGCCAGCAAGCCGGTGACCGGCGGCAGCGACGCCCACTCCACCCAGGGCATCGGCTTCTTCTGCACCCAGCTCGAGCGCACGTGCGGCTCGCAGGACGAGCTGCTGTCTGAGCTGCACGCCGGGCGCTTCCACGCAGCCCACGGCCTCCTCCAGGGCGACCTCCAGCTCTTCACGGAGACGAGCATGGGCGAGGTGCTCGAGGCGCCGCGCTAGCCAGGCGCCTCCCTTGTCCGCCGCGAAGTCCACCGCCCGCGTCGACCAGCCATCGCCGGTAGGTGAACCACGCGCCCCCTTGGGGGCGTTGAGTCCAGAGTCGAGGCTCCCGATGGCCGGAGCCGGCAAGACAGCCTCTGCGAAGGTACGCCGGGTGCAGGAGCGCGAGGGAAGATGAGACAGCGGCTCACGGTAGCGTGGCGCGCGCTGGCTTATGTCGGGTTGGCGGCGTCGCTGGCCATCGCGGCATACGGCCAGCGTCTAATCGACGACTCCGGCGCCATCGGCCGGAACTGGCCGGTGCTCGGCCGGTTCGACATCAAGCTGACGTTGCTCTACCAGGTGGAGCAGTCGGTCGCTCTGGCCATCCCGCTGTTCTTTCTGGCGATGGCGCTCTTCGCGCTATCGTTGGCCTATCTCCTGCGAGACCGTCGGCCGGTGATCGAGGCCGCGCCGGTGGGCCTGCCACGAAACGCCTGGCCCCCACGCGCCGGCTACGAGCGCGCGACGCTTATCTTGGTCGCAGCGGCGTTGGCGGCGGGCTGGGCCTACCTGCTGCGCCGCCTCGTCGAACCGCGCTACGAGCCGATGTTCATCGCCCTCTTCTTCGG
>Ga0247727_10003106_pt1 | contig 37173 bp, 27 predicted proteins | sample WisWelCaveWW1625_FD_202498 | JGI IMG/M metagenome (GOLD analysis project Ga0247727, IMG submission 202498) | Biofilm microbial communities from Wishing Well Cave, Virginia, United States - WW16-25 | ecosystem: Environmental > Aquatic > Deep subsurface > Groundwater > Cave microbial mat | place...
CAACTACCGCATCCGGAAAGTGACTCCGGATGGCGTGATCACCACGGTGGCTGGGACCGGGGCGCCGGGCTTCAGCGGCGACGGCGGGCCCGCCACGGCGGCCCGGCTCGACTGGCCCTCCGACGTGGCGCTGGATGCGGCAGGAAACCTCTACATTGCCGACAGCCGCAACCACAGGATTCGAAGGGTCTCTCCCTCCGGCATCATCCAGACCATTGCGGGCGCCGGGGCGCAAGGCTTTGGCGGCGACGGCGGACCGGCGGTCTGGCGCAGTTGTCTCTTCCTTCCGGAATCGACGTGGACAGCGGCGGGAACTTTTACATCGCCGACAGCGGTAACAACGTCATCCGCCGGGTGATGGTTGGCCAGATCAGAACGGTGGCGGGGACCGGAATTCCTGGCTTTGGCGGGGATGGCGGGCCGGCCCTCTCCGCGCAACTCCTGCGTCCCACCGGCCTGGCCGTGGACCCGGCTGGCAATCTCCATATTGCGGACCTCAACCACAGAATTCGCCGGGTGACGCTGGCAGGAATCATCAATACAGTCGCGGGCCGGAGCCACTTCGGCGGAGACGGCGGACCAGCCACTGCCGGCGTGCTGTTCCGTCCGGCGGGCGTGGCCGTCGATGTAGTGGGAAATCTTTATGTCGCCGATACATCCAACCACCGGGTGCGCAAAGTCAGTTCCTCGGGGGTCCTCAGCACCGTGGCCGGCACGGGCGTCTTCAGTTGGGGCGGCGATGGGGGCCCGGCGGTGGCGGCGCTCTTGAATGCCCCGGAGGACGTGGCCGTAGACGCCAGCCAGAACCTCTACATTGCCGACCAGGCCAACAACCTGATTCGCAGAGTGACCCCAGCGGGAATCATCAGCAGCTTTGCCGGCCGGGGCCCATTTGGCTTCGGTGGAGATGGCGGGCCGGCAACGGCAGCGCTTTTGGCCTGCCCCAGCGGCGTCGCGACCGATCGCCAGGGGAACGTTTATGTCGCCGACACTTGCAACGACCGCATTCGAAGAGTCTCGCCGGGCGGTGTAATCACCACGGTGGCCGGCAATGGAGTGAGAGGGTTCGGCGGCGACAACGGGCCGGCCATCCTGGCGCAACTGGCTTTTCCCTACGGCGTGGCGGTGGATGCCGGCGGGAACCTGTATATCGCCGACTCGTTCAACCAGCGGATTCGCAGAGTGACGCCCGGCGGCGTCATCAGCACCGTGGCAGGCGCCGGAGTGGTTGGTTTCAGTGGGGATGGCGGTCCCGCCGTAGCGGCGCAGCTTCACAACCCGCGCGGAGTCGCGGTGGATGCCGCCGGGAACCTGTACATCGCCGATTGGCAGAGCCACCGGATCCGCAGAGTCGACACCGCCGGCCGGATCTCGACCATCGCCGGAAGCTTGTCGCCAGGGTTCTTTCCGGGGTTCAGCGGGGATGGCGGCCTGGCCGTGCTGGCAGAACTGAACTCTCCCCGCGGGGTGGCTGTGGATTCGGCGGGAAGCATCTATATCGGTGAGGAGGGAAATCACAGAATCCGCCGGCTGACGATTCTGACGCCCGCCAGCCTGAGCATCTTCAGTGGAGACCGGCAGGGCGCGCCGATTGGCGCTCCGGCGCCGGCTCCGCTGGTTGTGAAAGTGACCAGCAGCGGCGGCGTGCCGGCGCCCGGCGTTGCTGTGAGCTTCGCGGTGACCTCGGGGTCGGCGAGACTCAGCGCCAACTCCGCGGTGAGCGGTATCGACGGGACTGCGGCGGTGCAAGTGACGTTTGGTCAGACCGTCGGCCCCGTGATCGTCACCGCCTCTGCCAGCGGTCTGCTGCCGGTACGATTCACGCTGGCGGCGGGCGCCCGTGTGTTTTCCGGCGGGGTAGCGGGGGCCGGGCTCAGCGTTCCATCCGTCCAAACCATCGCGCCCAACGGCCTCATCAGCATTTTCGGCGAGGGATTCGCCCCCTCCGGCGCTCGATACCTGGTGAGTCCGTCGGACATCATCGACGGCCGGCTGCCCACCAAGCTGGGCGGTGTCTGCGTCGAGGTCGGGTCCACGCGAGCCCCGATGTTCCACGTCTTTCCAACGCAACTGAACCTCCAGGTTCCGACCCTGGCGGGTGGCGCCAATGTCCGTATCCAGGTGATCCTGAACTGCGGTGAAGTCAACGAAGTGAAAAGCAACGAAGAAGTCGTGCCGCTCGCGCCGGCCGCCCCGGAGTTTTTCTTTTTCGCAACAAATCCCGACGGCATAAACGCCATCCGGGCGGTCCATGCTATCACCGGAGCGCTGGTGGGGCCTCTGGACGTAACCGGTGTCACTGCGCCCGCCAGACCTGGCGATTTGCTCTTGTTGTTCGCCACGGGGTTAGGGCTGACCGAGCCTCGCTTCGCAGCGGGACAATTGCCGGACCGGGCTGCGACGGTGCTGGAAACGGTGAGGGTGACGCTAGGGGGTGTAGAGCTGGCTGGCGGGGATGTCTTGTATGCGGGAGTAACGCCCTCCTTCGCGGGCCTCTACCAGGTGACCATCCGCATTCCCGCTGGGGCGCCGGAGGGCAACCTTCCGGTGAGCCTGCGGGTGGGAGGAGCTTCGACGCCGCCCGGGGGATTCCTGGCGGTGGGAAGATAGAGCGGGCCAACCGGATTTGCCACAGAGGCACAGAGGACACAGAGTCCCCCCCTGTCTCTGTGCCTCTGTGGCGAATAGGAGGTTAGAACGTCCGGGTACCAGTCGCCCGCAGGCGCATCCGGTACACCGAAGTCCGGGCGGTAATGTAAAGCGTCGGGTGGTTATCCCCCCAGCCCGCTCAGGGCCACGGGGCCCGGCCCACCGAGTCACGGGAGCCGTCCCAAGCCGGGGTCGTCCGCGAGCCCGGGGGCTGCCCTAGTAGCAACCGAATGAAGGCGTCCAACTTATTACCGCCGAAGTGTTATAGAAGGTCGAGCAAAGCGACGATCCATAGGCGAGCCGGTTTGGCGTCGACTCGCAATTACCCAGACACACACCGGCGGACGGGACGGAGAAGAACATGATTCAGCAGTCTCTTCCGTTTTCCGGGGGGCGACCGAGCGGTGCTCCGGAGGTAGAATATCCTAGAGTGAACGAGCACACCTTGCCTCCGCCGGGAGAGAACCCCAAAGACCTGGGGGCCTACTACACGGATTCCCAGGTCGCCGACTTTTTGGTGTGGTGGGCCGTTCGGCACGCTTCGAACACCGTCCTCGACCCCAGTTTCGGAGGCGGCGTCTTTTTGCGCTCGACCTGCAAGCGGCTTCGTGAACTTGGGGGCGATGCAGCAACGCAGGTGTATGGCATTGAGCTTGACCCCGGAGTCCACAGCCGCATCGCAGAAAAGCTGCACGACGAGTTCGGAGCGGTGAAGACCAACCTAGTACACTCCGATTTTTTCGAGGTCGTACCTGCTCGCCTCAACCTCGTTGACGTAGTCGTTGGGAACCCACCATTCATCAGATATCAGCGCTTCACTGGTGAGGCCCGATGGCGGGCTCTCCAACGTGCAGCAGAGCAAGGGCTCAACCTGAGCGAATTATCGAGCTCCTGGCTGCCGTTCCTGGTCCACAGCCTAGGATTCCTGCGCCACGGTGGGCGCCTGGCGATGGTCATTCCATTTGAAATCGGGCACGCTGCCTATGCGCTGCCGATCTTGGGACACCTCAGCCGCACTTTTGGACGCATTCACTTCCTCACGTTCCGGAAAAAGCTGTTCCCGGACCTTAGTGAAGACACCCTCCTGTTGCTGGCCGAGGGCAAGGCACACCAGCCTCCGGTCAGTTTTCCTTGCGCGACCTCCATCACGCCGGTGAGCTGGCCACCATCCAGGCACTGGGACGGCGGCCGCTGACCGGAGTTCGTCTTCTCGACCGCGACGGAATCATTAGTGGGCAAGGTCGGCTGATCGAGTACCTGCTTCCCCGAAAGGTGCGTGAACTCTACCGCCACATGCGCGAACAGGGCGATGTCGTGCGCCTTAGTACGCTAGCGGACGTCGGGATCGGCTATGTCACCGGCGGGAACGATTTCTTTCACCTGAATTCAAACGGGGCAGCAGAATGGGGCATCCCCTCGCGGTTCCTGCGGGCGGGCGGGCGTAGGGGACGGGCGCTTTCCGGGCTGCGCTTCACGAAAGAAGACTGGCAAACGGCGCTCACCCTTGGTGAGGCTGGTTATCTCCTCGAGCTGCCCCCCAATGGCGAACTGCCCGATAGTATCATGCGTTATCTGGCGCACGGCCAGAAGCTGGGGGTCCATCGGACCTTCAAGTGCCGGACTCGCAAACCCTGGTATCACGTACCCCACGTCTACCATCCGGATGCCTTCCTGACCTATATGAGCGGCGATGTGCCGAGACTCGTGGCCAATGATGCTGGCGTGGTCGCGCCCAACAGTCTCCATGTTTTGCGCTTGCACCGCCACGCCAGGGTCACGCCGGATCGGGTTGCGGCCTTGTGGCAGACCTCGCTGGCGCGTCTAAGCGCCGAAATCGAGGGCCACTCCCTCGGCGGAGGCATGTTGAAACTCGAACCGAGCGAAGCGGAAGAGGTGCTCCTGCCGTTCCCCCGTAAGCGTGATGCCCTGGAGAGCCTTGCCGCGGAGCTTGACGAGGTGTCTCGCAAACAGGGTCACGAAGAGTGCACCAGGATTGCCGATGGGCAGCTTCTCCAAAAGGGTATGGGGCTTTCTCCTGCCGACTGTCACCTGCTCCGGGCTGCTGGCGAGACGCTTCGAAGCCGCCGGTTGTCGCGCGGTTAACACCTCATTCTCTAACGCTCCAGGGGAAGCCGACCGAGACGTCGAATGAGCCTCCCGCTTGAAAGTTCCCCACGGTCCAACTCTTCCGTGCCGACTGCCCTTGCGGGAAGGGAAACGAGAAGCGGAGGTCGTACAGCTGGTAGAGCAACCTCGAAAAACCTGGAGTAGTGAATCGGGCTGCTCTGCGGTGGGTAGTGCGGATATATCCGGGCCTTCCGGTCCTTGCACTCGTATACGATCAGGCCCACAGACTCATAACGCATCCCCGGATCAGTGATCGTGTTCCGGCCCGACAGGGAGGCCAGACGTCATGGTAACGAAGCAGGTGGGGCAGAGGTTGGCCGTCGTCGTCAAAGCTCGCGTCTGCGCGCTCCATGCCGGAGGTCGAAGCAAACTTTGATGAAGTGAAGAAAGCCAAAGACGAATCCGGGATACATCATGTGAATATTGGCACAATCGCCAAGTGCCTCTTCCATCCGGTTGGTTAGATTGCGGAACGCGTTCCCGGTGCTCTTGGCGGAAACGCCGAGGACGGGGCCTATGCTCGGGTGGACTACCGTGACGTCGATGGTCTTTGCTTTTATTCCGCCCAGGATCCTGAGCTCCGTTGGATCGGACCCTTGAGCTACGTGCTCGAGCTTGTACTCGAAGTTCGTTTTGTAGCTTCCTCGGAAAGGTGGCTTCGGATGCACCCACTCCGGTGGGAATCCGCCCTCCAGGACCAGTCGATGGCTCAAATGGGTATGAACCGGCTTGATGTGGGCCTGCGACTGGATCTTCGCACTGCCGCAGAGCGCCTGTATCGCATTCTCAAGCGTCACCGTCGGATTTGGCGCTGGAGGCGAGCTCATGGAAAAGTCAGAAGGGACTCTCTCCTGATTGTAGAATCTGATTAGAACGTCCGGGTACCGGTCGCCCGCAGGCGCATCCGGTACACCGAAGTCCGGGCGGTAATGTAAAGCGTCCGGTGGTTATCCCCCCAGGCGACGTTAGCCGGCTTCTCAGGCACCTCAATAATACCCAGGTGCCGCCCGGCGCTGTTGAACACCCAGACACCTCCATGCCCCGTTACATAGAGGTTGCCGGCCTCGTCGGCCTTCAATCCGTCCGGACCGCCCGGCTGCGGGGTCTTCATCTCCGCCACGATGCGGCCGCGGCTCAGCGCCCCGTCGGGCAGCACCTCGAAGGCCCGCACGTTCTGGGCTTCGCTGTCGGCGACAAACAACGTCTGCTGGTTGGCCGATAGGGCGACGCCGTTGGGCCGCTGCGACTCGCGGGTCGCCAGGCGCAGTTGACCCTGGCGCGTGATCTGGTAGACGGCCGAGAACGGCACGCGGGCGGGGTCGTCTTTGGCGTCGCGGGGTCGCGGGTCGGTGAAGTAGATGCTGCCGTCGATGGCGTAGACCAGGTCGTTGGGGCGGTTCAACTGCCGGCCCTCGAACCGCTCGGCCAGCATCGTGAAGGAGCCATCTTTTTCCCGGCGAGTCACCCGGCCCCGGCCCCCTTCGCAGATCAGCAGCCGGCCCTGATGGTCAAACGTCAAGCCGTTGGCCCCGCCGGAGTCTTCCCGGAAGATCTCCAGCGGCTCGCCCGCCGTGTGCTTCCAGATACGGTTGCGGGGAATGTCGCTGAACAGCAGAAATCCCAAACGGCTGAACACCGGGCCCTCGGTGAAGGCAAAGCCCGAGAGCACCTGCTCCAGTTTCGCCCCCTTCTCGATGAGGTCTTCCATTACGATCCCCTCCCGCCGGCATAGTAGGAGCTCTTCGGCGCCCGGTAGGCGATCTTCAAGTCCGGCGTCTCGATCCGCTGGTGATCGCGGTAGCGCGACTCCATCAGGAACGACAGCGCCCCGGTGGTCAGCAGCGTGCGCTCCACCGGGTAATCGAGCGTCCCGTGGAGGAACATCCGCGCGATGGAGTCGACCAGCGGGCTGAAGTTGTTGGAGTTCTCGGTGGGGGTGTAGCAGAGCGTGGAGTGAACCTGGCCGCCGACTCGCGCCGCGAAGTGGTACTTGCTGACGCCGGGCAGCTGCAAGGTGGCGGCCCGGAAGCCGTCGTTATACTCAACAATACACACTACGGGGTTGCGCGCCTCCTCCGGCTTTATCCCCAGAGGCCTTTCGGCTCGCGAGAGGGCCGGCTCGACCAAGCGGCGGGCCCAGCGGCCCTCCGCCCCGGCCTTCCAGACGGCGGCGCCCTCCAGGTGCTCGACGGCCCGCACGCCGGTCTCACCGCCCTTGCGCCGCTCGACGAAGCACTGCAACACTTCCAGGTTGTGGAAGATGCCGCCGTCCTCGATCCAGCCGCCCCCGATGGCCAGGGCCTCCTCGAAGACGGTCTCCAGAGGGAAGTCCAGCTCCGGCCGCCGGAAGGTTACCGAGCAGGAAGAACCGGCCATCATGGGAAACTTCAGCCGCCGCGACTGGTCGTACATCCACCTGGCCTTTTTCCAGTCGTAGTAGAGGTGCTTGTCGTTGAACACCGGCGCCGCCCGGCCGGATTTCTCGTAGACTTCCACGACCTCGCGAAAGAACTCATAGCGCGGGTACAGCTTCTGGAGCCTCTCGTTGACCGGGTAATTGCCGTGCTCGCCGATCAGCAGCACGCCGTCGACGGCCAGCTTGCCGGTTCCGAGCGTCAGGGCGTCGGCGATCGTCGGATAGATCTTGAAGCCATAGGCGGCGGCCAGGCGCCGGCTGATGTCGTTCGGGTGCACCTGGGCGGTGTAGAGCGAGACGACGTCGCAGGGCGGCGGGTAATACCGGTCGTTGATCCAGTAACCCTCCAGGAACCGGGTGATGAAGTTATCGCTGTGAGAGCGGACGTGGTAGGCGGTCGAGATGGCGGCGATCTTCTTCCGCCCGCCGGTGGCCTGGGCAGCCAGGGCGCCGGCCGCCGCTTGCGCCAGAAAAGCCCTTCGGGTTGTCATTTCCATGATCGCGCCACCTCCTCGTTGCGCTCCATCACCCGCAGCAGGTTTTCCCCCATGATCTTGCGGATGTCCTGGTCGGAGTAGCCCATCTCGATCAGGCCCCGCACCAGGACGGGAAACTTCGAGACATCCTCGAGGCCTTCCGGGACCATGCCCGAGATGCCGTCGAAATCCGATCCCAGGCCCACGTGATCGGCCCCCACCAGCTTGGCCACGTGGTCGATGTGGCGGAGCGCGGCCCGGTAATCGACCGCCGGCAGCATCCGGCGATAGCGCTGCTGGATGGCGCGCTTCAGCTCGAAGCGCTTGGGGTTGCCGGCCTGCTGTAGCATCAGGTCGGCGATCTCCCGGTCCCGCTGGTCACGGTAGCCGGTAAACACCTGGGAGGCCTTGGGGTCCAGGTAGGCCACGCTGAAATTGATGAAAATCACCCCGCCGTTCTTGGCCAGCGCCCGCAGCATCTCGTCGCTCATGTTGCGCGGGATGTCGCACAGGGCCCGCACCGAGGAGTGCGAGGCGATCACCGGCGAGCGGCTGACCTCCAGGGCGTCGTAGAAGGTCTTGTCCGAGACGTGGGAGATATCGATCATCATGCCCAGGCGGTTCATCTCCCGGACCACCTGGCGGCCGAATCCGGAGAGGCCGTTGTGCACGGCGCGGTCGGTGCCGGAGTCGGCCCAGTTGTTGGTCCGGAAATGCGTCAGGGTCATGTAGCGGACCCCCAGCCGGTAGTAGTTGCGCAGGATGCGCAGGTCGTCCTGGATCTGGTGGCCGCCCTCGATGCTGATCAGGGCCGCGATCTTGCCCTGGCGATGCAGACGCCGGATGTCGGCAGGGGTGTAGGCGACTTCCATCTCGCCCGGGTAGCGCCGGGCAGTCTCGTGCACGGCGTCGATGAGGTCGAGGGTGCGCTCCACCCACAGATGCGGCGGCTGGTCTTGCGGCTGCGCCGGCACCCCGAAGAACAGCGCCCCGAAACGTCCCCGCCTCAGGCGCGGGAGGTCGGTTTCGTAGTAACTGTTCTCGACTCCCATGTCGTAGCCCTCATCCACGATGTGCCAGGGGGTATCGATGTGGGTGTCGACGATGAGGAGGTCTTTCATCAGCCGCTCGAAGCGCTGCGGGGCAGTCTCCTGCTGGGCCGCCAGCGCGGAGGCGGTAGCCAGCCAGAGGCCGAAGCGATGCGCCATCACAGCGGCATACTAGCAGCCCGTGGCAAAAACCGCTCCCTTACGAGCGCGGCTCGGTAACCCTTGGGGTACACTTGCCCGAAGGTGCAGCCAAGGTGAGACCCGAGATGCCATTCACCTGCAATATCTGCGAGGCCCGAAATGTGTTTCAGGAACCTCATTACCTGAACCCCGAATTGCCGTCTTGTTCCGGCTGCGGCTCCAACGTCCGCTTTCGGTGGCTGGCACACCGGCTGTCCCGCGAGCTCTTCGGCCGGATTCTCCCTTTGGTTCAGTTTCCGTCTGACAAGTCCATCAAGGGCATCGGCCTGACGGATCCTGATTCCATCGCGCGGCTGCTCACGGAGCGCTTTACCTATTGCAATACCTACCTCAACACCGAACCCCGTCTGGACATTCGATCGGATCCATCGCCCATGGGGGAGCTGGATTTCCTGATAGCGAGTGAAGTGTTTGAGCACGTCGAACCTCCGGTCATGCAGGCGTTTCGGAACGCCGCCAGCCTCCTGAAGCAATCAGGCGTCCTGCTGCTCACCGTGCCTTGGGTTTGGGACGGCGACCCCAAGCAGGCGCTTCCGGACCTCTATGACTGGAAGCTCGATCGCGAGGGGGACCGGTGGCTGGTGGTCAATCGCAAGCCCAATGGAGAAATCGAGCGGTTCTATGACATGGTGTGGGACGACGGACCGGGCCCTGCGCTCGGGACTACCCGCGAACACTTCCCGGAGATCCATGAATGGAAACTGGTCCAGGAGGGTGAATCCCGGCGCTTGCTGAACCGGCGGCGTGACGGAACCATGGAGACCTTTCACAACCTGGTGTTTCATGAGGGTCCCGGACTGGCTCTTGAAATGCGCCTGTTTACCAAGCGTGGCCTGGAACAGGATCTCCACGAAGCCGGATTCGGCCAGGTGGAGTTTGAAATCGAGGACTACGCCGAAAGCGGGATCATCTTCCCCTGCCCCTGGACTCGCCCCGTAGTCGCCCGACGCCGGCTCGGCCTGGGCTGCTGATATACTCGAACGGGCCGAATGCTCACCAAGCTCACCATCCGCAACTTCAAGCGCTTCCGGGAGGTCGAGATCGAGCTGGGCAATCCTGTGGTCTTCATCGGTCCGAACAACTCGGGTAAGACCGCGGCGCTCCAGGCTCTGGCGCTGTGGGACATCGGGTTGCGGCGGTGGAATGAACGGCGAGCGGGGCAAAAGACGCCGAAGAAAAGACCTGGAGTGACCATTGGCCGGGGGGACCTGATCGCGGCGCCGGTTCCGTATGCCAATCTGCTGTGGCGAGACCAGCACGTCCGTGAAGTCGAGCGGCTTGACGGGAAACAGGCCACCAGGAATATTCTGGTCGACATTATCGTGGAAGGTGTCACGCACGGCCAGGCCTGGAGGTGCGGCCTGGAATTCGATTACGCCAACCAGGAATCTTTCTACTGTCGGCCGCTGCGTCTCTCCGAAGAAAAAGACCCGCCAAGAATGCCCGTCCCGGATCTGGCCGGCCAAAGCCGGATCGCCTTCCTGCAACCGATGTCGGGACTGGCGTCCAACGAGCGAAAGCTGGAGCCTGGAGCCATCAACGTCCTGCTCGGAGAAGGACGAACGGCGGAGGTGCTCCGCAATCTTTGCTATCAGGTCTCGACCGGCAGTGACGCCGCCAGCCGCTGGCCACGCCTCCGGGACCAGATTCAAGAGCACTTCGGGGTGAGGCTCGAAGAGCCTGAATACATCGCGGAACGAGGTGAGATCGTGATGCGTTACCTGGAGCGATCCGGAGTCCGCCTGGATCTCTCCTCGGCCGGGCGTGGCTTGCAGCAGACGTTGCTGCTGCTGGCCCACATGGCGGCGAACCCCGGCTCGACGCTGCTGCTGGAAGAGCCGGACGCCCACCTGGAGATCCTCCGGCAGCGGCAGGTGTACGAGCTTCTGACCTCCGCCGCCCGGGAGCAGGGGAGCCAGATCATCGCGGCCAGCCACTCGGAGGTGATCCTCGCCGAAGCCGCCGGCCGCGATGTGGTGGTGGCTTTTGTTGGCGCGCCGCACCGCATCGACGATCGCGGCAGCCAGGTTCTCAAGTCCCTGAAGGAGATCGGCTTCGATCAGTATTATCAAGCGGAACAGACCGGCCTGGTGCTCTATTTGGAAGGCTCCACCGACCTGGCGATCCTGCGCGCTTTCGCCGATAGCCTTGTCCACGAGGCCCGTAGCATCCTGGCGCGCCCCTTTGTCCACTACGTCCAGAATCTGCCCGCCCGGGCACGGGATCATTTTTACGGTCTGCACGAGGCCAAACCGGACCTGGTCGGGTTGGCCTTGTTCGATCGTCTTCAGCAGCCCTTGCAGGACCGCCCGGAGCTGCGCGAGTACATGTGGAAACGCCGGGAGATCGAGAATTACCTGTCGAGCAGCGAAACGTTGCTGGCCTGGGCCGAGGCCTCTGCCCATGAAGCCGACCTAGGACCCCTGTTTCAGGAAGCGGAGCGCAAGAAGCGGCAGGAAGCCATGGAGGAATCCATCGAAGACTTTGTGCCCAGGGCGCCTTGCGGGATCCATCCGACCCCTGGTGGCGGGACACCAAGGCCAGCGATGAGTTTCTGGACCGGCTCTTGGAGGCGTTTTTCCGCAGGCTCGGCCTGCCGAACCTGATGCCCAAGACCAACTACCACATCCTGGCGCGGCACGTGCCGAAAGATCAGATCGACGGCGAGGTCTCGACGGTGCTGGACCTGGTGGTGGAGGTTGCGGCCCGCGCCCATCCGGCCGTGGAGGACGACGGCGTATGAGGTGCTAGCGGCAGGTCCTCCCCTATCGAAAGTTCTCGATCAGCATCAGATCGCTGTCTTCGCGATCCACCTGCGTGTAGAGGATCGTGCCGCGATCGGGTGAGACCGTCAGGCCGACGACTACGGGTTTGTCGGCTGCCATGATCTCGCGGGCCTGGCCGCCGCTCAGCCCGATGAACCGAATCGAGGCGCCGCCGGTGGCGTGAGACTTTTCGATGAAATAGATCCCGTCGTCTACGACGGCAAACGCACTGTGGTTGTGAATGGACTTCAGCACCTGCTGTTCTGCTGGCGCCAGTCTCCACAGGGACAACTCACCGCGCCAGGCCTTCGAGTAGTAGAAGAATCTCCCGTCGGGCGACTCCTGCCCCGTGATGCCCCCTGCCCGGGTGACCGGAACCGACTGCCCCCCCTCGACCGGCATCTTCCAAATCTGCCGCTCGCCACCGCGATTCGAGCCATAGTAGATCCAGCGCCCGTCCCGAGACCAGCTCGCCTGGGTCTCGTCATCCGGTCCCCGGGTCAGGCGGCGCGGACTCCCCCCCATGGCGCTGATGGCATAAAGGTCCCCCTGCCCGTCTGTGTACGCGTGGAAAACCAGGTGATGGCCGTCGGGAGACCACTGCGGAGATCCGGTCGCGGCGCCGACCCGAGAGGTCAACTGGACGGGATTGGACCCGTCGCTGTTGCACAACCAGATCTCGCTGTCGCCTGATCGGCTCGACTGAAAGGCGACCTGGTTCCCGTCGGGAGAAAATTGCGCGGAGTTCTCCACGCGGGTCGAGGCAATGAACGGCGCCCTGGTGGGGGATCTTTCTCGTTGAGCTCCACGCGCCAGATGTTCGGATCAAAGATCCCCCGGTTGTAAACCAGCCGCGGCTGACCGCCCGTACCGGTTCGCGACAGGCTCACCACATCCCCGCGCTCTTCGATGGAGATGACCCGCTGGCGAGGTTCGGGGCGCGGCTCTCCTCCGGAAACCGGGATGCTCCACCATTCGCTTTCCACGACAACAGCTACTTCGGCGCCAAGAATTTCTTTTTTCGACAGCCGAAGAAGCCGAAGAGCCTGGTGAATATCGACGGATTCACCCTGGGCGGACCCATTGTGAAGAACAAGCTCTTCTACTTCGGCGGATGGGAAGGCACGCGCGAGCGCGTCAGCCGGAACGGCCTGTTCACCGTCCCCAACCCCGATCAGCGTCAGGGAGACTTCAGCGCCTACCGCTCGACCCTCTACGACCCAACCACCGGGAATCCCGACGGCTCCGGCCGCACTGCGTTTTCCAACAACCGCATCCCGCTCGCTCGCCAGAGCGCCATCACGCGCAAGCTGCAAGAGCTGATCCCGCTACCCAACCAACCTGGCGAGGCAGCATCCAATTACTTCGCGGCCGGCAACCAGGAGCTGAACCGCGACAACTTCGACGCAAAAATCAATTTCAACCGCACCGATCGCCACGCGATCTGGGGCAAGTACGGCCGTATGGACGCGGCCGTGGTGGGCCAGCCTTCTTTGGGCGCAGCCGGCGGCCCGTGCCTGTGCGATGGACTCAGCGGAACGTCAGACCCACTGACCCAGCTGGCCACCATCGGTCACACCATGGTCCTCACACCGAGCTTGCTGTGGGATTCCACGCTGAGCTATACGCGGATGGCGCAGGTCCTTTTAGGTCCTGACTACGGGCAGAACCTGGGCCTCGATTTCCTGGGCATTCCCGGCACGAATGGTCCGGACCCGCGCCAGAGCGGCCTGCCGATCTTTAACATTGCCGGATACACCAGCTTGAGCACAGTGGCGGTCCCGGTCTTCCGTAACGATGACAGCTACACGATGACCCATAACTTCAGCCTGACCAAGGGGCCGCACGAATTGCGTTTTGGCCTCGAAGGGATTCGCCATCACTTGAACCACTGGCAGCCCGAGGTGGGCGATGGCCCGCGGGGACGCTTTACTTTCCAACAGGAGCTGACCGGCCTGAGAGGAGCCCCGCCGAATCAGTTCAACGGGTGGGGCGCTCTGTTGCTGGGGTTGCCGTACTCGTCGGGAAAGACCATTCAGTTCATCAAGATGACGACCTACGAATACCAGTGGGGCTGGTATTTTCGCGATCGCTGGCAGGTCCGCCGGGATCTCACGGTGTCGCTGGGCATTCGGCACGAACTATATCCGCTGATGACGCGAGCGGGGTACGGCGGCATCGAAACCTGGGAACCCGATACCAACCTGGTGCGCATCGGCGGCATCGCCGGCAATCCCAGGGGCCTCGGAATCAGCACCAGCAAGAAACTCTTCGCCCCCCGCCTGGGAATCGCCTGGCGCGCGAACAAGGTCACTGTCATCCGAACCGGTTATGGCATCGCCTACAACCCCATGGTGCTCTCGCGGCCCGTGCGAGGCGGGTACCCCTTGACGGTGGCCCAAACGTTTGAGGCCGTCAATACCTTTCAAGCCTACCATCCCATCGAGCGCGGGATTCCGGAACTGGCCGTTCCCGACCTGGGCCAGGGTGCTGTTCCGCTGCCCGGGTCCGCCCAGATCAGGACCATCGCCGGCCAGGATCTGCATCGAGGCTACGTGCAGTCGTGGAACTTTCTCCTGGAGCGGAAACTGCCCGGCTCCCTGGTCGCCTCCGTGGGATACGTCGGCACCCAGACCGTCCGCTCCTTCGCCGACCTCAACGCCAACGCGGCGCCCCCCGATACAGGCCAGCGCGGCCTGCCCTTTTTCCCCAGGTTCGGCCGGACCGCGCAAACCCTGTTCTGGAACGGGCGTCTGAGCGCCAATTACCACTCGCTGCAAGTGGCGTTCCACCGCCCTCTGGCCCGCGGCCTGATGCTCCAGGGCGCCTATACGTGGTCTAGGGCCATCAACTTCACCGATGACGACGGAGGGGCCGGCGTCCTGTTCAATTACCTGCCTCACTTCCACCGCAACCGCGCCCAGGCCGGGTACAACCTCCCGCATGTTTTCCAGCTCGCCTATGTCTACGAGCTGCCGTTTGGCAAGGGCAAGAGGCTGGCCCGCCATCGTGTCGCGGCCGCCCTGCTGGAAAACTGGCAGTGGAACGGCGGGTTCAGCGCCTATCCGGGCCGGCCGTTTACGGTCACGGCGAACCCCGGCAGCCTCAACGCTCCTGGCAATGCCCAAACGGCGGATCAGATCAAGCCCGGCGTCGCCAGGCTGGGAGGTCTCGATCCATTCTATGACCGGTCGGCGTTCGCGGCGCCGTCCGGAACGCCGCGCTTCGGGACCAGTGGGCGGAACCTCTTGCGCGGTCCCGGCGTAGTCAACCTGTCGCTCAGCTTGTTCCGCGACTTCCTGCTGTCGGAACGCCTCCGCCTGCAGTTGCGGGCCGAATCGTTCAACTTCACCAACACCCCGCACTTCAACAATCCCAATGGGAACGTGAACAGCGGAGACTTCATGCGCATCACGGGCGCGCAGCCGGACCAGCGCACCATTCGCTTCGGGCTGCGATTGCACTTCTGACGCCAGCCCCATCCGGTTATGCCTGCTATCCTGTGCTGCTATGGGCACGGCCGCTCCCTTTCGCCTCGATCAACGCCGGGCGGTGATCACCGGCGGCGCCAGCGGCATCGGGGAAGCCACCGCCCGGGTGCTGGCCGCCGCCGGGGCCGCGGTCACCATCGTCGATATCGACCGCCACCGTGCCGAGACCCTCGCGGGGGAGCTGGGCTCTGCCGCGGCCGTCGTCGACATCACCGACCAGGCGGGGGTAAAGGGCTTTTTTGCGAGCCTGCCGGCGCTCGACATTCTGGTCAACAACGCCGGCATCGGCCACGTCGGGGGTATCGAGGAGACGGATCTCGCCGACTGGCAGCGGCTGTTCCGGGTCAACGTAGACGCCGTCTACCTGTGCAGCAAGTTTGCCCTGCCACTCCTGCTGGCTGCTCCCAAGGGCCAGATCGTCAATATCGGCTCGGTGGCTGGCCTCACGGCCGTGAAGCGCCGCTTCGCCTACTGCGCCACCAAGGGCGCCGTGGTGGCCCTGACGCGACAGATGGCCATCGACTATGCCGGGCGGCTGCGCGTGAACTGCATCTGTCCCGGCACCGTCCACACCCCTTTCGTGGAGGGGTATCTCGAGAAATTTCACGGGCACGAAATCGACAGCATGCGCGCCCAACTCCACGCCCGCCAGCCGGTGGGCCGCATGGGCCGTCCCGAGGAGGTCGCCCACATGGTGCTCTACGTCTGCTCCGACGAGGCCGAGTACGTCACCGGCTCCATTCTCACCATCGACGGTGGCTGGACGGCCCAGTGACCTGGACGGTAGGCGGTAGACGGTAGACAGTTGGTGGTTACACCAGGTCCGGCAGCTCCTCCCGCGGCATCAGCAACCGGATCGACCGCGCCTGCCAGGGAGTCCGCTCGATCAGCCCGCGCCTTTCCAGCGTCAGCACCATCTGGTGCACCGACGGCGGCGTCACTCGAAAGTACATCTGCATGTCGAGCTCCGCCGGCGGACGCCCGTGCATCTTGGTGTAATAGTAAATGAACGCCAGGTATTGTCCCTGCTTATCCGTGTACCGCCGTTGGGGCATCCTCACCATCCCATCACGTAGTTGTCCTTGGCCGGGCTGACCCCGCCGTGCAACACCCCGGTTTTGGTGTCGATCATGACCATCTTGACCGCTCCGGCGCCGGAGGCTTGCTGGGAATAAGGCTGCTGGAGCGCCCGGACCTCCAGCCGGTGTCCCTTGGCGGCCAGGGCTGGGCCCACCCGGTCCGCCAGCACTTTCGGGATGGCCAGGGAGTCGCCGGGCTTTTGAGGATACATCGAGGCCCGGAAGTTGGCGGTCGTAACGGTGGGGGCTTCGACCGCGTGCTGCACGTTCATGCCGAACTCGACCACGTTCAGGAACGCTTGCAGCATGGCTTGGGGCTGGTTGTCGCCGCCGGGAGTGTTCCAGGCCAGCCACGGCTTGCCGTCCTTCATGGCCAGCGCCGGGTTGATGGTGTGGCGGGTGCGCTTGCCTGGCTCCAGCGCATTCACGTCCTTCGGATCCAGGCTGAAGTAGGGCATGCGGTCGTTCAGCACGAAGCCGCCGCCTTCAACCACCATGCCGCTGCCGAAGGTGGCGTTGACGCTGTGGGTGACCGAGACCAGGTTGCCGAACTGGTCGGCGATTGCGAAGGAAGACGTTTCGCCCTGGGCGGCGCTGCCGGTGGTGGCCGGGGCCGCCGGCCCGTCGGCGTACGCAATTTTATACCCTGCCAGGATCGCCTGCGACGAACGCGGATCGCCGGGAGGCGCCACACCGCGGATGGCCCGATCGCGCCGGATCAGCTTGCGCCTCTCGGCGGCGTAGGCTTTCGAAAGCATTCCCTCGATGGGGAGGTCCTTGACGAAGCGCGGGTCCGAGATGTAGCGATCGCGGTCGGCGAAGGCCAGCTTGAGGCTCTCGGTCACCAGATGCAGGTATTCGGCCGAGTTGTGACCAAGCGGACGCAGGTCGAAGCCTTCCAGAATGTTGAGCGCCATCAGCAGGGCGGCGCCCTGGGAATTGGGCGGGCACTGGTAGACGTCGAGACCCTTGTAGCCGGTCCGGATGGGGGACGCCTCCTCAGCTTGGAACCCGGTCAGGTCTTCGTAGCTCAGCAGGGCACCCTGTTTCTCATAGAAGCCTGCCGTGAGCCGGGCGACCGGGCCGCGGTAGAAGCTGGCCGCGCCCTCCCGGACGATGGTCTCGAGCGTCCGGGCCAGGTCCGGCTGAACGAACCGGTCACCGGCGTCGAACGGGGCGCCGTTCTTCAGCAGGGCCCGCAGGGAGCTCGGGTAGGGGGAGAGTTTCTTGATGGCGCTGGCGTGATTCGACGCCGCCCAGGTGGTGAGGGCGTGACCCTTGGCGGCGGCTTCGATGGCCGGCGCCAGCAACGCGCGGTAATCGCGGGTTCCGTACTGGCGGTGCGCCAGATCAAACCCCGCCACCGCCCCGGGCGTCTCGGTCGAGTAGGGCCCGGCGTCGGGGATCCCGCCAAGCTTGAGATAGAACTCGCGCGTCGCCCGCTTCGGGGCCGATCCGGTTCCGTTTACGAAGACGACGCGCTTCTCCTTGGCAATGTAAGCCAGGATGAAGGCATCGCCGCCAATGCCGGCCTGGTGCTGCTCCACCACGCTGGTCATGTAGAAGACCGCCACGGCGGCGTCGATGGCGTTGCCCCCGGCCCGCAGCGCTTCGAAGCCGGCCAGGGCTTGCAGAGGATGCTCGGCCGAGACCATGCCGTGGGTTCCCATCAGGACGGTGCGCCAGGGGTGCGGCGTCTGGGCGGCCAGTGCACTGGCCAGAACCAACCAACCGTACAGGCGTTTCATTCGAGCACCCACCGGATGGCCTCCAGCCACATCTTCTGTATGTCGGGCGTATCCCAGACCGCATCGCGGTGCCCCAGCGAGCAGTAGAACACCTTTCCCTTTCCGTAGTTCCGTGTCCAGGCGACAGCGAAGTCCTTGTCGGCGCGCTTGACGCCCGGCTTGTTCACGTCGATGGAGCTGTTGTCGAGGCTCATCAGCACCCGCACGCGGTCGCGCGACCAGTTCTTGAACTGGTAGATCTCGTCAGTGACCTCGAAGGAGGACGGGAAATGCCGGGTGGCCGGGAAGGTGCGATCCTCGACTTTCACGCGCACCGCCTGATGCCAGGGGTGACCGTCGAACCAGCCGCCGATCAGCTCGCCATACTCGGGCCATTGGTAGAAGGTGTCGGTGGCGCTGTGGGTGCCGAGCAGCCCTTTGCCGTCCTCGCGAATGAACGCCAGCAGATCGGCTTTCTGCGAGGCGTCCAGCGGCAGCTCCCCGGTGGTGTAGAAGAACAGGGCGTCGAAGGAGTCGAGGTTCCTGGCGTTGCCCCGCAGGGGTTTCTTGGTGAGGAGGGTGACGTCGGTGCGCAAGGTGACGTCAAACAGGCCCGACTCGCGGCCGAGCCTGGCAATGGTCGCCATGCCGTGAGAGATGGAGTCGTGGGTGAAGCCGGCGCTCTGGCCGATGAACAGCAGGCGTTTCTTGGGCCCCTGGGCCCCCAGCGGCAGAGCCAGAAGCAGAACCAGTGTGAGGGATCGCATGTGGCGTATGATCGCACAACTGGCGCAGTAACTACGGTTTCCGCCCGGCCTTCCCGGTGGCCAGCCCGATAGAGTCCATCAGCTCCCGGTACTGCGGTTCCCCCCGCAGCGGATCCATCCACGGCTCGCTCAACAGCCAGACCATGCAGTCGGCGCGCTCCTGCTTGCCTTTCTCCAGCCACTCGAAGGCCTGTTTCTTGTCTCCCAGCTTGACATAGGCATGAGCCACCTCGTAGGCGCAGACATAACGGCGGGTGCTCATGGCTTTCAGCTCCGCCAGCAGCTTCTCGGCCTCGCGCCGGTTGCCTTTGGTCGCTTGCACATGAGCGGACATGGCGGTGAAGGTGGTGTTTTGTTCGATCTGGGTGGCTTTCTCCATCGCCTCGATGGCCTTCTCGAACTCGCCTTTTTCTCCGTGGGCCAGGGCGGCGGTAACGTAGCCGAAAGCGAAGTTGGGCTCGCGCTCGAGAGTCCGCTGGGCTTGTGCGATGACCTCGTCGTACCGGCGGGCCCCGAGGAGGCTAAACAAGAGATCGCCCTGGATCGCCAACGACAGCGGGTCGAGCGTCTGAGCCAGCCGGATCTCGGCCAGGGCCTCCTGCGGCCGTCCCAGTGCGGTGAAGTAGCTGCCGTAGCGCAAGTGCGCCGGCGCCGAGCTGGGACTCAGCTCTACGGCCCGCTTCAGGTGTTTTTCGGCCTCCGGCCAGTCCCAGTCGTAGAAGAGCAGCACGCCGGCCAGGGTCACGTGCGCCTCGGCCAGCGTTTCATCCAGCTCGAGCGCCCGCAGCGCGGCCGCCTTGGCCTTGGGCATTACCTCCCGCGGCGGCCGGTAGATGCTGGCCAGACCGGCATAGGCGAAGGCCAGCCCGGCGTGGGCCGGGGCGTAGTTCGGATCCCGGGCGATGGCTTGCTCAAAGTATTCCAGGGCCTTCTTCAGGTCCTCTTCGAGGCCCTTGCTGGCATAGTACTGGGCGCGCAGAACGAGTTGGTGAACCTCCGGATCCACGCGGCGGCCGGCGGCCAGTTGCGCCTGCTCCTGCGGGGTCACGGTGATGCGAATCTCGCCGGCGATGGTCCGCGCCACCTCGCGCTGCAGCCCCAGCACCTCGCTCAGATCGCGGTCGTAGCTTTCCGCCCATAGGTGTTGATCCCCTCGGGCCTGGATCAACTGCGCCGTGATCCGGACCTTGTTGCCGGAGCGCATCACGGAGCCTGCCACCACCGCGTCCACCCCCAATTCGCGGGCGATCTGAGGCAGGAGCTTGCGGGTCCCCCGGTACTGCATCATCGAGGTCCGCGATATCACCCGCAGCGCCCGGATCTTCGAGAGGTCAGTAATGAGCTGCTCGGTCATGCCGTCGGCGAAGAACTCCTGCTCTGGGTCCTTGGAGAGGTTGTCGAAAGGCAGCACGGCCACCGATTCGATGCGGCCGGGGGAGCCGGTGGAGCGCATCAGCCGCGGCCCCAACCCCACCGCCAGAATGGCGACCACCGCCGCCGCAGCAACCAGCCACCAGCGGTGCGCAAGACGCCGCTCAAGAGGGGGCGCCATCGCCGCCGAACCCGACCACACCGCCTCCAGCGCCGCCCGCACTTCGACCGCCGACTGGTACCGCTCGCCGGGCTCCTTGGCCAGGCACTTCTGGATGATGCCGCGCGTTCCGGCCGGTACTCGTTCGGGCAGCGGCGCCGGCGATTCGCGCAGGATCGCTGAACTGGTCTCAAACGCGGTCTTCCCGGCAAACGGCAAGTGGCCGCAGAGCATCTCGTAAAGCATCACCCCCACGGCCCAGAGGTCGCTGCGGGCGTCGGCCGGTTCCCCGCGCAGCACTTCCGGCGCCATGTACAGCAGCGTGCCAAGCACCGTACCGGCCTCGGTCAGTCCCTGGGTGCGGGTCGCCTCGCCCTCTTTTCCAGCGGCCCGCTTGGCCAGACCGAAATCGAGCACCTTGGCCCGCCCGTCCGGCGTGATGATGACGTTGGCGCTCTTCAGGTCGCGATGCAAGAGGTCTCGCTCGTGAGCGTGGGCCAAGGCGCCGGCGATCTGCGCGCCGTAGCGGATGGCGGTCTCGATCGGCAGGCCGTCATCGCGGGCCAGCTCCTGCAGCGGGCGGCCCTCGACCAGCTCCATGGCGATGTAAGTCTGCCCGTCGGCCTCGCCGACCTCGTAGATGGTGCAAATGTGCGGATGGTTCAGGCGGGACAGCGCCAGGGCTTCCTGGTGAAAGCGCTGGCGGGCGGTTTCATCGGCCAGGGCGCTGGGGGGCAGAACCTTCAGTGCCACATCGCGCTCCAGCTTCTCGTCGCGCGCCCGGTAGACCACCCCCATCCCGCCGGCGCCGAGCTGCTCCACAATGCGGTAGTGGTCCAGTGTCTTGCCGACCATAACAAGCCCCCTCGAGGACGCCTAAGATTATAGCGGGCGGGTCAACGCGGCAGGGGCAGCGGAGGGGCGACCCGGTCGGTATCCAGAAGCCGGATCATCCCCGCGCAAACAGCACCGTCAAACGCCCCGTGTGGCGGCCTGGCGTGGCACGCTTGATGACGATTTGCACATCGCGGCCCAGGCGGGTGAGACAGCCCAGGAGTCGCCGCTCCGAGACGCCTCGGAATCGGCCCTTGAGCAGTGCTGATATCTTCGGTTGGGTCAGCCCTAAGATGTCGGCTGCTTCTGCCTGGGTCAGACCTCGCTGCTTGATGATCGCGGCGATCTTGGTAACCAGTTGCGCCTTGATCCTCATCTCCTCACTTTGGGCGTAGCCCAGGTCCGCGTAGACGTTGTCGCTGCCTTCCTCGACCGGAATGCCGCTGACGACTCGCTGCCTGCTCATGGCTCCAACTCCTTGGCGACCTGTGCGGCGGCCTTCAGCCGCTGCCGGATCAAGTCGATATCGGCTTTGGGCGTGGCGGCCCCCCGCTTGGACTTCTTCTGGAAAACGTGCAGCACAAAGACGGCGGCCGCTAAACGCACGGCATAGACAGCCCGATATGTCTGGCCTCGCCAATCTTCGACAACTTCCAACACACTCGCAGACCCAAACCCTGTGAGTGGCTTGGCCTGCTCATGTTTCTTGCCGATCTGGGCGAGATAGAGGGCATAGCCAAAAACATCCACGACCGTCTCCGGCAGAGCCTGTAAGTCCCTCTTGGAACTGCCGACCCAGTAGACCGGTTTCAGTCCCATCCTGTTCAGTATACCGAAAGTGGTATAGCCGTCGAGTACCGGAGAGCGGGTTGACGTGACGGGGTTCGTCCGCCTTGCCGCCCGGTCCAAGGCTGCTAGGGACGCCACTACTGGGGAAACTTCTTCCGCCGCAGCAGATCCTGGAAGCTCGGGTCGGGGCGCAGGGGTTCTCGTGGGTGTACCTGGAGATAGAATCCGATGGTGCGCTAGCTCCCGGCCAATCATGAAGGCTCCCTCATCAATCCAGTGCGTGCTGCTGCTTCACTCGTTGCTTCCGCCGGTACGCAATGGGGTCCAGGATCTGCTGGAAGGTGCCTCGGGAGGTTGGCCAGCAACAGGTCCTGGCGAAACCAGTCGGCCCGATCAACCTCGTTGCGGACGGCGCGGCCCAGCCATTTCAGCGCTTTCGCGGTCTCGCCCAACACGGCGTAGAAATCCGCCGCTACCAGGGTCTGCCGCGAAAGTCGCGGCGGCGAACGTGATCGGCAACGCTGCCCGAGGTAGCACCAATAGCAGGACGCATCTTCGCATGGTCATCCTTTTCGTAAGGACGCGGCTCCCATGGCAGAAGCGCCTAAAAATTGAATCGAATACTAACCACCACGATGCGGTTGCCGGTGGCGTTCATGATTCGCCCGAGATTCGGGTTGCTGATCTCGTTGATGGGCAGGCCGAAGTTGGGGCTGTTGGTGAAGCCAATCGCGTCGGCGCGCAGCTCCAGGTTCTTGCGCTCGCTGATCGCGATGCGCTTCAGAAGGCTCAGATCGAGATGAAACTCGCCGGGACCTTCGACAAACCGCGGGGCCAGGTTGCCCATGACCCCGGGAGTGGCGTTCACCAGCAGGAGGCGGCCGGAGGCGTCGGCGATCGCTCGCAGGGTGCTGCTGCCGCGGATGTTCTGAGCGGTCGTCAACCCCGCGATGGAGGGGTCGGGAACTTGCCGAAACCCATCGAAATAGACCACGCCCTGGCCGGTGCGCTGGACGCTGCCGGCGCTCTTCGGAAACGCAGCCAGCGCCACCGGGGTGTTGTCCCCCGACGAGTTCCACGAGTTCACATTCGCCATCAAGCTCACCGGGGCTCCCGAAGTGATGCTTAGAAACGGCGCGATCTGCCAGCCTTCGATCAGCCGGGCGAGGACGCCGCGGCCCCCGCCGGCGAATTTCTTCCCGGGCCCGAACGGCAAATCCCACATGCCGTAGCTATTGATGACGTGCGTGCGATGGAACCCCAGCAGCCGCTTCTCCAGGCGGCGGTTCCGCAGCGTGCGGAAGCTGTCGAACAAATCCGGGCTGTCACCTTCCTCTTCCCCCAGGGCCCGGCTCCAGGTGTAGTTGCCGCCCATAGTCCAGCCGGCGGAAAAACGGCGCATCACCTCCACTTGCAGGGCGTGATAGGTGGAGCTGGCGAAGTTGCTGGTCAGGCGTGCCTGAGCGTACTGGGGGTTGGCGACCACCCAGTTTTCCGGCAGCCCCACCCGGCGTAACAGGCCGCCGTTCTGGCCAGTGTACTGGGGGTTGAAGTTCAGGAAGCCGGCCAATCCGCCTACGCCGTGGTTGCCCAGCACCACCGGGTTCGTGAACCGCAGCGCATCGGAGCCGGTGATCCGCGTCCCGTCCACCACTCCCAGGCCGGGAATGGGCAGGTTCAGGAAGATCCGATCGAGCAGCGGGGAGTTTCCGCCGGCCTGGGTGACACGAAACGCGTCCAAGATGCCGGTCTCGAAGATGTTGATCTCGTTGACGTCGGCGCTGCGAATCAGGCGCGTGCCCTTGCTGCCGACATAGCGAACGTCCAGCACCGTGTTCCGGGTGAGCTGCCGCTGGAGGCCGGCGTTCCAGTTCTGGATATAAGGCGTCCGCAGGTGGTCGTCATAGGCGCGTAGAATCTGCGTCCGGTCGTTGAGGGGCGCCACGTCCAGCGGGCGGCCCAACGGCGCGAGCGGCAGCCGAACGCCGGAGAGGTCCAGGTAGGAACCGGTGGTGAAGTTTCGCTGTTCCCGCAGGCCGGGCTGTTCTCCCGATACGAGATTAGGAAGTGACAGGGAGTTGCGCTCGTAGCCCATACCATAACCGAGCCGCGCGACGGTCTTACCGGCGCCGAACCAGGGAACCGCCCAGCTTAGTCCGACCGCCGGCGCGAAGTTGTTGTTGTCGTTCTGGTAGAGCGACAGGCCGGGGTTTTGCGATCGCGGCCCCACCGTCTGCTGGCGGGTGAGGGCGCCCGCCAACCGTCCCGGCTGGAACAGATCGTCGAAGCCGGCGCCGCTGAGTCCGAAAAGCCCCGCCGCGCCGCCCACCGGGGCCACGGCCTTCCCGTTGGCCTCGAACGGCACGCCGTACCACTCGTAGCGAATCCCCAGGTTGAGGGTCAGGTTCGGGGTCACCTTGACGTCGTCTTTGAAAAAGAAGCTGAATTCCCGCTGGCGCCAGGTGCGCTGGTTCGGCTCCCCAGGGAGGAACACAGGGTTCGGGCCGCCCGGAGAATTGAAAGCCTGCACCACGTTGCCTACCGAGCCCGCCAGATTGGCGAGCAGGGTCTGGGCAGGGCCCAGGTTCTGCCCGATCAGGGGAATCGTATTGATATTCTGGAATTGTGCGCCGCCGGGGCCGAGGTTCACCCGCGGCATGGTGGCGCCGGCGGAAAAATAGTTGACGCTGGTGAAGCGCACCTCGCCGCCGGCCTTGAAGGCGTGGCGGTTCTTCAGCCAGGCGAGAGTGTTGCCGTATTGGTAGAGAGGCGCGGTGCGACCGTTCGGGTCGCCGGCGATATTGAAAGGGCTCGTCAGGGGTGCGCCAAGAACCGGCAGGTAGGGTTCGTTGCCGGCCTGGGGCTGCAACGCGGTCCCGCCCCTTTCCCAGGGAGCGTAATTCCGCTCCTGGTAGCGCAGCGCTCCGGCCCGAAACTCATTCAGCAAGTTCGGGCGCAAAGTGGAGGTGATGGCCAGGGTGTACAGTCTGCTCTTCCTCTCCGCATCGCCGCCCGGGGTGGTAGGAAAGTTCTGGGGAAGGAAGTTGTTTTGCAGGCTCGAGTCCTGCCGCGTGTAGGTGAAGCCGAGCCGATGCGCGGTGCTCAGCAAGTGGTCGAGACGGATGCTGATCTGGTCGAAGTCGCTGCTGGCGCCCCTTGCCCAGGTGTAGCCGGCCGTGTTCAAGCCGTCGCCCATACGAAAATTATTCGGCAAGGGCATCAAATCCATCATGCGGCCGATGACGCCGGAGCGGTCGGCAGCCAGGCGATTGGGATCCCGGCCGAACACACTCACAGCCTGCAAGGCGCCGGTGGCCTGGGCCGGCCGCAAGGGGTTTCCTGAGAGATCCACGGTGGGCACGGCCGCGTTGGCGTTGCCGTTTTGCACCCCCGGGAAGAAGCGAAACAAGCCCCGCCGGGCGGGTTCCGTCAAGGTCGTGCTGGGGACGGAGTTCTTGGTGCGCTCGCGCTGCCCGTCAAACAAGACGTGGAAGAACGTCTTGTTGCGGATCAGCCGCCCCCCCAGCCGGCCCCCGAACTGATTGCGGATCAGGATATCGCGCGGCGAGATCGGTGCTCCCGTCGTCGGATCTACGCCGCGCTGGTTGTTGAACCAGGGGTTGGCGTTCAAGACTGTGTTGCGGTGCGACTCAAACAGGCTGCCGTGAAACTCGTTGGCGCCGGAACGGCTGAGCATCTGGATCTGTCCCGAGCCGCGGCCGTACTCGGCGTCGGCCGGGGAGGTCACTACCCGGAACGCCGCAATGCGGTCCGTGCTCTTAAATCCCCCCAAAGTGCCGAGGCCGGCGTTGACACTGGTGTTCTGGACGTTAATGCCGTCCAGGGTGATGTTCAGAGCGCCCCGGCGGCTGCCGTTGAAGTTGTTCGCCACCACGCCGCCCGCGAGGGAGGCCAGCCCCAGGACGTTGCGGTCGGGCAACGGGAGACTCTCCAGCTCCTCTCCGCCGATGACAAAGCCCACCGAGCTTGACGCCGCGGCCAGCGCGGTTGCCTCTGCGGCGTTCACTTCCACCGATTCGGTCACCTCGCCGATCTGGAGCGTGAGGTTCAGGTTGAGGCGGGCGCCGACATCCAGCGGCAGGTCGTTGTAGACCAGCTTGCGAAAGCCGGCGTGTTCGGCCGTGAGGCGATAGACGCCGGGCTGGAGTGCGAGCCAGTAGATGCCCGAATCGCTGGAGGTGGTTTTGGTGAGGACGCCGGTTGCGAGGTTCTGCGCCGTAAGGGCGGCGCGTGGTACGACCGCGCCGCTCGGATCGCGCACCGCGCCCGAGAGCATCGCGTCGGTGGTCTGAGCAAACGCTGGGGTGACCCCCACTAGCCAGAGCTGGAAGAACACACTTGCCTTGCTTCTCCCTGAGCCGGCCAGGTAACGAGCAACAGAGCGAACCAGGATTTCCATTTTGACCCTCCTGGGTGGCCATGAGTATAACAAACCGCACCGCCGGTCGCGACCGGTGTATACTGGCGGCTGAGCAAGGTGATGCCTCGGCCGAAGCGTGGGTTCGCCATGGCGATGCTCGCGGCGCTGTGCTGGGCGCAGACGCCAACGGGCGCCATCGAAGGCACCGTCAGGGATCCCTCCGAGTCGGTGGTGCCGGCGGCCGTGGTCACCGTCACCGAGACAGCCACCGGCCGAAAGATCAGCCTGACTGCCAACGACTTCGGCCGCTATGCGGCGCGGAACCTGCTGCCGGGGCTTTACAGCATTCGCATCGAAGCGCCCGGCCTGTCGGCGCGGGTGATCAACGACGTGCCGGTGAGCGCGGGGGCGGTCGTCAATGGCGATGTCGTCCTCGCAGTGGGTCGCACGGAGCAGGTGGTCGAGGTCACGGCCCAGGCATTCACTGTAGATACCCAGCGGCAGACCGTCGACACGGTCATCACCGAGCAGCAAATCCGGAACATGCCGCTGTTCAGCCGGAATTTTCTGGACCTGGCCGCGCTGGCCCCCGGGGTGAACGTCCGCGACGGCGAGGTCCTGGACCCGACCAAAGCAAGGGGCTACCGGGCCGTCAGCATCGCCGGGCGCGCCGGCGCCGGAACTCGCGTGCAGATCGATGGCATCGACGTCACCGACATCGGCGTCGGCGCCACCACCGCCAACATTTCCGCCGACGCGGTGCGCGAGTTTCAGGTCAGCCGCTCTTCGCTCGATATCTCCACCCCGATGACCTCCTCCGGCGCGGTGAACGTCATCAGCCGCAGCGGCTCCAACCAGGTCCACGGCTCCTGGTTTTGGGACTACTACAACCAGGACATGGGGGCGCGGCTGGACTACAACGCGCAAGCCGAACCCTTCCGCCGCAACCGCACCGGGGGCGCGGCCGGCGGGCCGTTCCGCAAAGACCGGCTCTTCTGGTTTGTCAACTGGGAGCGCCACTACCAGACGGAGCAGTTGATCTACACGGCGCCGGAGTTCCCGCAGCTCAACGTGAGCCAAGCCATCCCCATCGGGATCCGCTACGCGAAGGGCCGCGCGGACTGGAACCTGACGCCGGCGGCGCGTCTGTTCTACAGCTTCCAGCACGACTGGAACCTGGCCACGGGCGGCACGGCGGTGTCGCCGTTTCAGAACATCAACTGGACCAACACCAGCACCGTGGGTCTGGATTTCAGCCGGGCGCGTACGACCCACTCCTGGCGGTTCGGCTACGTGAACTTCAACAACCGGATCGAGTCGCAAGAGCTGGCCGTGAAGTTCCCGCGCTTCGAAGGGGCGCCCTATTTCCTCAACGTCGGCACGTTTCAGTCCGGGCCGAGCGGCGCAGCGCCGCAGCATACCTACCAGGACAACTTTCAGAACTCCTACGAGGGGAGCCTGGCGGCGGGGCGGCACACCTTCCGCTGGGGCTTCAACGTGACCCGGATCCTGCAGGGGGCGTTTCTGGGCTCCGCGCGGACGCTGCAAGTGGTGGGCACCTTCGACCCGCGCGCTGTGGAGCAGATCCGCGCCCGGGGCGGCAATCCGCAGGATCCGCTGGAATACCCCTTCGAGCGGTTCCGCATGGGCCCGGACTCCGGCTTCCTCACCCTACGGCCGGCGCACGGGTTCCCGCACGGCGGCCACTACGATACCCGCACGGCCGCATTCCTGGGCGACTCGATTCGCCTGGGGCGCCGCCTGACGCTGCACCTCGGCCTGCGCTGGGAGTATGACACCGGCTATTTCAACAACGATCGCCGCGTGCCGCGCGAGCCGGCGCTGGAGACCTGGATCGCCGGCGGCTCCCGCTTTCCGCAACTGCCCAAGGACCTTTTCATGCCATCCTTCGGCTTCGCCTGGGACCCGTTCGGGTCGGGCAAAACCGTCATCCGCGGGGGCTTCTACAAGCCTTACGAGAACAACCTCCTCGCGGTCTTCGACGAGTTCTACATGTTGCCGCCAGGCATCGGGCCGGACTTCTACGATCACACGCGGGTGACCGGGCCGGACGGCCGGCCGATCAACATCGATGGGCGGCGCCCCACAGGCAACTACGGCGACCTGGCGCAACAGCCGATCCGGAACGTGCTGGGGCAGATCACGCAGGTGCACCAGGCTCTGCGAACGGCCTACGCCGGCTACTCCTTTGACCCCGCGCGGGGGCCGTCACTGTTTCGGATCACCGGCAACGGCAACAACATCATTCCGGGCAACCAGTTCAAGATCCCGTACTCGCTGCAGTTCAATATCGGGGTGCAGCGCGAGATGCGGCCCGGCACGGTGCTCAGCGCCGATTACGTCGAGAACCGCGGCGTGGGACTGCCTTACTTATACCCTGATTTCGAGCGGCGCCGCGACGCCTCCACGCTGAACGCGACGGCGGCGCGCGCGCAAATGAGCCGCGTACTCGGCAGCCTCAACGTCGATCAGTGGATCGCCGCCAACCCGGCGCGCAATATCTCCGCTTTCGGGCTGGTCAACGACACCATCTGGCAGGGCGTGACTCCGGATTTTCTGCGCGCGGGGCTGGCCGCCGGCGGATTTGCGCGCTATCGCGGGCTCCAACTCAGCCTGCGAGGCGCTCGCGGATCGTTGAAGATGTTCCGGGACGCCGTGTACGCGCTCAGCTACTCGCTGGCCCGGGCCGAAGCCTCCAGCGGGTCCGGCGGGTCGCCCTACGAGTTCGGGATCGTTCCCATCGACAATCGGAACTGGAATCGCAGGGAAGTGTTTGGTCCCACGGCTGCGGATTTCACGCACAACTTCTCGGTTGCCTCTCTACTGACTGCGCCGGGCGGGTTCCGGCTGAACTCGCGGTGGACCTTCCGCACAGCGGGGTCGGGGAACCTGATAGTTCCCAACCTCGGCGGGGCCGTTGCCGGGGCGCAGGGCGTTTTCGGAACCGACCTGAACGGCGACGGCGGACCCGGCGCCGGGGCGCCCCGCGGCGACCTGCTGCCGGGCGTCACAGGAGGCCAGTTCGGCCGCGCCGTCAAAGACTTTCGCCAACTGAACCGCATCCTGGAGAGCTTCAATCAGACCTACGCCGGCAAGTTGACGCCTCATGGCCAAGCCCTGGTCAGCGCCGGGTTGTTCACCGAGCCGCAGTTGCGGAGGCTGGGCGCAGTGGTTCCCGCCATTCCGCTGATCCCGGGGAACACCCCGAACCCCTGGCACAACCTGCTGGTGACCGACCTGCGCGTCGACCGACCCCTCTCCTGGCGCCGCCTGCGCGAAGGCGCGCGGATCACGCCGTTCGTGGACTTCATCAACCTGTTCAATCACGCGCCTCCCGGTTTGTATGGGTTCGGGCCGGCCGGGCTGCAAGGGAGCTTCGGGGCGCTGAACTTCGACTACGCCAGCGCGGCGCCTGGCCAGAGGGCGAGCGATCTGGACGCGCAACGACACCGTATAACTGCGACACGGAAAATACAGGCCGGCGTGCGACTGGATTTCTAACGGGTGTACAATACCCCTAGAGGAAACGATCGATGGGCCTGACGGTGCTCAACGTGGAGGTGGGGAACCCCGCGAAACCCAAGGTGCGCGAGAAGATCGAGTTTCTGATTGACTCGGGCGCCGTCTACTCGGTTGTGCCCGCTGCGGTGCTGAGGAGACTCGGCATTCGGCCCCTGGCCAAGGAGGAGTTTCGCTTGGCAAACGGGTCCCGCATCACGCGGAAGAAGGGGGTCGCCTTGTTCAAGTACGGAACTCGCATAGGAGGCGCTGACGTGATCTTCGGGGAGAAGGGAGACAGTCAATTGCTCGGCGCCCTTACCCTGGAGGCCCTGGGACTGTCTCTGGATCCGTTGAAGCGCGAGCTGAAACCGCTGCCGATGATCCTGGCGATGGAACAGCGATGATCGGGCGAGACTGGCCCACTACCAAGATCAAAGTGTTGGGCACAGACGTTGGCCGATCATTTTCAAAAATTGAATCGAAGACTGACTACCACGCTGCGGTTGCCGGTGGCGAAACCGGCTGCCCGCCGTCGCGGGCCGCCGGGGCGAGGGGGCGACGGTGGTGAGGGGGGCGACGGTGGCGAGAGGGCGAAAAACCGTCGCGGGCCGCGAAGATTCGAGGCGTTAGTAGGACAGATGCGGAGTGGCGCTGCGGTAGAATCTGACCGGCATGGCTGCCCGTAGCCCCCTCGCCCCCTCGCTCCTGCTGCTGGCGGCAGCCTGCGCCCCGCCGCCCCCGGGGCCCCGCCTGGTGGTGGCCATCAACGCCGGGGTGGAGGGCGAGGCCCTCAAGCGCGCCGCCCCCGAGTACGGGCGTGCCGCCGGCGTCCGCATGGAGCTGGTGGAGCTGCCCTACGCCAACCTGTTCGAGAAGGCCATGCTGGATCTGGACAGCCGCACCGGGGTCTACGACGTCATCATGATGGATGATCCCTGGTTCCCGCGCCTGGCCGCCGGAGGCAAGCTGGCGGCGCTTCAGCCGCTCTACGAGAAGGCCGGGCTGGCAGGCCCGGACGCCGACTTCATCCCAACCTCGCTCGACCTGGGCCGCCAGCCGTGGCCGCGAGGTCCGCTCTACGCGCTGCCCTATGTCGGAAACGCCAACTTCTTCTTCTATCGCCAGGATCTGTTCGAGCGCCACGGCCTGGCGGCCCCCAAGACCTGGGAGGATGTGCGCGTGGCCGCCCGAACCATCGCTTCGGCCGAGAAGATCTACGGCTACGTCATGCGCGCCGCTCCGGGCAACCCGGCGGTGGCCGACTTCATGCCGATACTATGGGCCTTCGGGGCGGACCTGCTCTCGGCGGACGGCCAGCCGCGTCTCAACACGCCAGAGGCCGCGGAGGCGTTGCGCTTTATGATCGAGATGGGCCGCTTCAGCCCCCCGGGCTATGCCAGCTTCAACGCCGACGAGTTGGCGGCCCACCTGCTCCAGGCCACCGCCGCCATGAGCATCAAGTGGCCCTCCTGGATCGCGGCCATGGATGACCCTGTCAAATCGAAGGTGGTCGGCAAGATCTCTTTCTGCCCCATGCCGGGCCAGCGCCAGCCGGGCCGATCGGCGACCGGCAACTGGCTGCTGGGAATCCCGGCGTCGTCGAAAAACATCGACCGCGCCTTCGCCTTCATCCGGTGGGCGACGGATGCGACCCAGATGCGGGCGGCCGCGGCGCGGGGGAACCCGCCCACCCGCCGCAGCGTCTTCCAGGATCCGGAGCTGCGCCGCAGCTTTCGGGCCTATCCGGTGCAACTGGCCGCCCTGGAAACCGCCCGGCCGCGCCCCCGCACGCCGCACTGGAACGAGATCGAGAATGTCTTCGGTGTTTACGTCTCGAAAGCCAACGCCGGCAGCATTTCGGTGACCGAGGCCCTGGCGCGGGCCCAGGCCGAGATCGAGGATGTCATGAGGAGGAACCCATGAGGATGTCTAACGTTCAGAAAGCCGGTCTCAGCCGCCGGCAGTTCTTCAGCCGTTCGGCGAACCAGGTTGCAGGAGCCACCGGGATGGCCGGACTCTTTGGCGGATTCGCGGCCCGCTCGGCGGCGGCACTAGGTGACGGCGTGAAAGCCAGCGCCGGCTACGGGGAGGTGTGGCCGGCTGGGAATGAACTGGCGTTGCCGCCGGGCTTCCAGTACTCCGTCGTCACCTACGAAGGCGAAAGGATGGATGACGGATTCCCTGTTCCCAAAGCCATGGATGGCATGGGGGCGTTCCCGCTGGCCAACGGCAACATCCTGCTGATCCGCAATCACGAAGACAACGAGGCGCCCGCCCGGTTCCGGCCGCGTCCGGCGACAAGCACCTCCACCACCGACGGAATCCTGAGCCGCATCCTGGAGACGCATTACGGCCCGCGCGCCTTCGCCTATGACCGGTACATCGGAGGCGGCACCGTCTCGCTGGAAGTGGAGGCGCGCGGGACCAGGCGGAAAGTGAGGGAGTACTGGAGCCTGGTGGGAACCCTCCGAAACTGCGCCGGAGGCGTGACGCCGTGGGGAAGCTGGCTGAGTTGCGAGGAGACCCTGGTGGCCGCCGACGCCACCGGCGCGGATCAGAATCACGGCTACGTCTTCGAGGTTCCCGTCACGACCGCGCCCGGCGCGCCAGCACCGCCAGTGCCCCTCCGACGGCTCGGGCGCATGGCTCACGAAGCCGCCCTGGTGGATCCGCAAACCGGAATTGTCTACGAGACCGAAGACCAGGGTGATGTTTCCGGCTTCTATCGATTTGTGCCGGCCAGCCGCCCCTCCAAGCCGGGCGACCTGGCGGCGACGGAGGGACGCCTGGAGATGATGAGAATCAACCTCGCTGCCGGCTACGAAGCTGCCGTCGGACAAAAGGTGGGCGTTCCTCTGCCGGTGGGCTGGGTCCCGATTGCGAATCCGGACCCGACGCCGCCGACGGTGACGGTAAGCGGCGTGACCATGGCGGCGGTCTTCCGGCAAGGGCTGGATGCCGGCGGCGCCATTTTCCGGCGGCTCGAAGGAATCTGGCTGGCAGATGGGAAGATCTACTTCGGCTCCACCAATGGCGGCGAGGCAGCCATGGGCCAGATCTGGGTCTACGATCCACGGGCCGAGACGGTGACGCTCATCTACGAATCCTCACAGATCCATGCCCTGGACTTCCCGGACAACATCGCCGTCAGCCCGCGCGGAGGCATGGTGATCTGCGAGGACGGAGCCGGCGGCCAGCACCTCCTCGGTCTGACGACTTCGGGGGAGCTTTTCGATTTTGCGCGGAATATCCATAACTCTGTAGAATTCGCGGGCGCCTGTTTCAGCCCGGACGGGCAGACGCTGTTCGTGAACATCTATGGACGCTCGACGGTGCGGACGGTACAACCGTACAAGAGCGCGGTTCAGGTTCCGGTGGGCGCCGAAAAGCGCGAGAAAGCCCTGACCCTGGCGATCTGGGGCCCCTGGGGATCGGGGCTGCTATAAGCCCGCGCAATTGTCATCCCGAGCGCAGCGTTGTCATCCCAGCGCAGCGAGGGATCTGCTGTTGCGGCGGGGCGAAAAGCAGATCCCTCGCTGCGCTCGGGATGACAACGCTGCGCTCGGGATGACATCGCTGCGCTCGGGATGACAGACGCTGCGCTCGGGATGACATCGGCGCCCGTGGCGGCGCGACAGGCCGGCGGGGTACACTCGCGCCATGAGGAGCACGCGCCCCGCCGGCAGACACGTCCGCGCCGCCTGGCTGTGGATCGCCCCGGCGGTGGCGGTGCTGCTGGCCCTCTCGATCTACCCGCTGTTGTTTTCCGTCGAGGTCAGCTTGCGGACGCCCTCCGGCTATGGCCTGGGAAACTTCGCGCGCCTGGCTCGCGACCGCTTCTTCCTGGTCTCGCTCGGCCAGACCCTCATTTACACCACCGCCGCGCTGGCGGCGGAGTTCACCCTCGGGCTGTCGCTGGCTCTGCTGGTCAACCGGGAGTTTCGCGGCCGGGGCCTGCTCCGTTCCATCCTGCTGATTCCCATGCTGCTGCCCCCGGTGGTGGTGGCGGTGGTCTGGCGGCTCATTCTGAACCCCGAGTTCGGCGTGCTGAACGGGACGCTGCGATCGCTCGGTTTCAACACCTCGGCCCTGACCTGGACGGGCGCCGAAACCACCGCCATGCTCTCGGTGATCCTGGTGGACATTTGGGAATGGACCCCGTTCCTGTTCCTGCTTCTGCTGGCGGGTTTGCAGGGCCTGCCGGTGGAGCCCTTCGAGGCCGCCCTGGTCGATGGGGCCTCGCGCTGGCAGACCCTGCGGCGCCTGACCCTGCCGATGTTGCGTCCGGTCATCGCCATCGCGGTCCTGCTGCGCCTGATGGACCTGCTGCGGGTCTTCGACCAGATCTTCATCCTCACCCAGGGCGGTCCGGGGTTCGCCACCGAGACCGTGACGCTTTACATCTACCGCACGGCGTTCCGCTACTGGAACTTCGGCTACGCCGCGGCCATGTCGTTCGTGCTGCTGGCGGCGACCACCGTGATCGCCCGCGGCTTCCTGCGCCTGTTGAAGGAGCAACCGGCATGAGGCGATCCCAGAGACTCGCCGGACCGGTGGTGCTGGCGGGGGCCGCAATCCTTACGCTGTTCCCGGTCTACTGGCTTGCGACCCTGTCGTTCAAGCGCGAGGTGGACCAGTTCGCCGTGCCGCCGATCTGGTTCCGGTTTACCCCGACCCTGGCCCATTACTATGACATATTCGTGGAACGCTCCTTCGGGCGCTACCTGCTCCACAGCACCATCGCGGCGGGAACTTCCACCCTGCTGGCGCTTGCCATCGGAACCCTGGCGGCGTATTCGCTGGCCCGGCGGCCGCGCCCCCGCCTGGCGTTCTGGATCCTTTCGACCCGCATGTTCCCCCCCATCGTCAGCGTGATCCCGCTGCTGTTGATGCTGCGGTGGGCCGGGCTGCTGGACTCCATCGCTGCCCTGGTGGTGGTCTACACCGCCTTCCACCTGCCGTTCGTGGTCTGGATGATGCGGGGCTTCTTCGAGGAGGTTCCGGTGGAACTCGAAGAAGCCGCCCTGCTGGACGGCATGACGCCTCTGGGAGCGCTGTGGCGCGTGGCGCTGCCGCTGGTGCGGCCGGGCCTGGCCGCCACCGCGGCCTTCTGCCTGGTCATCGGCTGGAATGAGTTTCTGTTCGCCTTTATCGTGGCCCAGACCGACGCCGCCGTCACCCTGCCGGTGGGCATCGCCGGGCGGGTGACGCAGTATGAGATCAAGTGGGGCGCCATGAGCGCCGCCGGCGTGGTGGCCATGCTGCCGGTGTTCCTCTTCGCCGCCGCCATGCAGAAACACCTGGTGCGGGGCCTCTCGCTGGGGGCCGTGAAGGGCTGATGCAGATTCGACTGGAGCAGCTCAACAAGCAGTTCGGCTCCACCCGCGTGCTGCGGGACTTCTCGCTCGAGATCCAGGGGGGCGAGTTCCTGGTATTGCTGGGACCATCGGGCTGCGGCAAGACCACCTGCCTGCGGACCCTGGCGGGTCTCGAGAAGCCCGACAGCGGCCGGGTCTTCCTCGACGACACCGACATCACCGACGCCGAGCCGCGCCACCGGGACATGGCCATGGTCTTCCAGAGCTATGCGCTTTACCCACACCTGAACGTTTACGAGAACATCGCCTTCCCGCTGCGGGTGCGAAAGCTGGCCCCCAGCTATGTCGACAAGCGGGTGCGCCAGGCCGCCGACCGGCTGGGCCTGGCGGCCCTGCTCGACCGCCGGCCGCGCCAGCTCTCCGGCGGCCAGCGCCAGCGGGTGGCTCTGGCCCGCGCCATCATCCGCCAGCCCAATGCCTTCCTGTTCGACGAGCCGCTCTCGAATCTCGACGCCAAGCTGCGCGTCGAGATGCGGGCCGAGCTGAAGCGGTTGCAGCACGAGCTGGGGGTGACCTCGATCTACGTCACCCACGACCAGGCCGAGGCCATGACGCTCGGCCGCCGCCTGGCGGTCATGAAAGACGGCGTGCTCGAACAACTGGGAGCTCCCGAGCAGGTATACTCCAGCCCGGCGAACCTCTTCGTCGCCGGTTTTCTGGGCAGTCCCGCCATGAACTTCTTCCCCGGCCGCGTGGATTCCGGCGCCCGGGTGTTGGCCGCCGGCGAAGTGGTCGTCCCCCTGGAGGCCGAACACCTGGTCCGCCTCGGCGGCGCCGTCTCGGTGACCCTCGGGGTCCGCCCGGAGCATATCGAGCTAAGCACCGAGCCGCGGGACGGCTGGCTCGTGGGCCGCGTCTATGTCAGCGAAGCGATGGGCAACGAGCAACTGGTGGTCATCGACGCCGGCCAGGCCCGCCTCACCGCCCGCGCCGCGCCCGATATCCGGCTCGACTTCGAGTCACCGGTCTGGTTCCGCTTCCGCCCCGCCCAGCTGCATTTCTTCGACACCGCCACCACCCGCGCCCTGGCCTAACCACCGCGACCGTCGGCCCAGAGGTTCACGCCGGCTTTTGAAGCGCGGCCCTGATAAAGTGAGCACCGGGAGGTGCTCATGCAACGGCGGCATTTCTTGCAGTCAGCGGCGGGCTTGGCGGCAGCCCCGGCGGCGGGGCAAGCAGTGGATTGGAGCAAGGTTCGGGAAGACTTCCCGTGGCCAGAGAGGAAACTGTGGCTGACGGCGGCGGATTACCATCCGCTCGGGATTCATTCCCTGCGGGCGGCGGAGCGCTACCTGGCCTGGAGAACCCGGGGGCCGGGGGAAGGCAGAGACCGCTACGGCGCCGAGCAGCAGCGGGAGACCAAAGAACTGTTCGGGCGCCTCATCGGGGCCAAGCCGGACGAAATCGCCTTTGTCGGGAGCACCACCGACGCCGAGAACCTGGTGGTGGCGGGCATGGACCTCTCGAAGGGCAACGTGGTGATCGATGATCTCCACTACCAGGCGTCGAAGTTCCTGTACCACATGCTGCAAAGAAAGGGCCAGATCGAGCTGCGCGTGGTGCGCCACCGGCGCGAAGGACACTGGACCATCGATCCCCGCGAGATGGAGCAGGCCATCGACAAGAACACCCGGCTGGTGTCCCTGGCCCTGGTCTCGAACCTCAATGGGTATTTACATGATGTGAAGGCGACCAGCCAGATCGCCCATGCTCGCGGGGCCATAGTGTACGCCGATATCATCCAGGGGGCGGGCGCGATTCCCATCGATGTGCGGGCCATGGGGATCGACTGCGCCGGCTGCGGGGCCTACAAGTGGCTCCAGGGGGACATGGGGATCGGGTTCCTCTACGTGAGAAAGGAGTTGCAGGAACGGGTGATCCGGCGGTCGCGGTACGGGGTGCGGCAATACAGCAGCCCCAACCGGGCGCAGGCGGATTCGAAGTTCGACCTGCTGCCGGGCGCGGCTCGCTACGAGTCCACGGCCAGCATC
>Ga0247727_10003107_pt1 | contig 37160 bp, 41 predicted proteins | sample WisWelCaveWW1625_FD_202498 | JGI IMG/M metagenome (GOLD analysis project Ga0247727, IMG submission 202498) | Biofilm microbial communities from Wishing Well Cave, Virginia, United States - WW16-25 | ecosystem: Environmental > Aquatic > Deep subsurface > Groundwater > Cave microbial mat | place...
CCGCCTCAGAGCGTTATATCAGCAATGAAAATTTACAGATACAGGGCAAACAAAACTTTATTTTAGAGCTCCGTTGGAGCGGCAGCGCTTTATTGCCCGTAGCATTGCCAATTTTTATTGATACCGAGATTTATCCCGGTCGAGCGTCTTAAAAACTAAAATATGGGCAATAGCGCAAACAGCGTCAGCAAAATGTTTGACCAAAGATATTTGCCCGAGCCTTTACCTGAGACCGGTAATATTCAGAGCTTGGGCGATAGCTCCATTTTAACAAATGGGGTTTTTTCCTCGCCCAATTATGTGCCGCCGGCTCCGGGGAGCTCTAACACCGGCTCCGGCTGGAATATTGACGCTGACGGCACCGCAACTTTTTATAATATCGTGGCGCGCGGCAACATTACGGCGTTGACGGGGACAATCGGAGGCTGGGTTATTGCTGCAACCACTCTTTCCTCCTCCGGCAACGAGATTATTTTTGACTCGGCGAATAAGGTTATTAAAGTCGGGACCGGGCCGGAAATTACCATTGACGGCGTTAATAAAAAAATAACGATCGGATCGCTTGGGCAAATTGTATTGGACGGCGCCAACAAGGTTATTAACATTGGCTCCTCTAATGAAATTGTGTTGGACGCTTTAAATAAACGCATTAGCGTCGGCACCGCAAACGAAATTTTAATCGACGGAAACAATAAGCGGATCCGCTCAAGCAACTATTCCGCCGGCTTATCCGGTTTTACAATCGAGCCTGATTTGATCGAAGCGGAAAATTTATTTGCACGCGGCACTTTGCGCGGCGTAACTTTTCAATATGATGTTATTTCAGCCGTCGGCGGTCAGCTGATCGTCGCTAATGCTGATACGCTCAATGTTGATATGAGCGCGCTGGACGCTTCGACCCTGACGATTAAAGGTAATACCACTTTTGCCGTTAATGACATTTTATTGATTCGGGCGCAAAGTTCGCTTGGTATTGTCGAGGAATATTTGCGCGTAACCAATATTGGCTCAGCTCCGACCTATACCGTGACGCGCGACTTGGCGGCTGCTTATGCTTCAAACTCCAATCCAGCTTGGAAGCTGGGAACGACTGTGGTTAAAGTGGGTAAAAGTGACGGCGCCTCAACCTACTCGGGCGGCTGGCTTCGTTTAATTGGCGAGGGATCTAACGCACCATTTTATTCAGTCTTTGCGCGGACAGGCGTAGCCTATAACGCTTACACGGAAGTCGTGCGCGTCGGTAATTTAAACGGAATTGGCGGAAATGTAACTGATACCTTTGGATTTTTTGCCGGCAACTACTCAGCTGGGCAATATATGATGTATGACTCAGCTAATAATGTCTTAACTTTAATTGGTAGCTTTTCTATTAACTCAGCCTATACCGCCGCCTCCGCCATAACAGCCGGTGATGTATGCGAACAGGGAACGAGTGCGAGCCAATGCCAAACACAAACGATTGACGATATTGCCTTGACCACCTTATTTGATATCTCAGCACTTTCTTTGTGGTCCGCTCAATTTAAGATGTGCCAAATTAGCTCAATGACGTATGTGGGAGCTTACCAAACAAGCGCTAATAATATCGCGATTGTTACTTTTAGATACCAAAACGGCAAATTTATCCGCGGACCGGTCGACACTTCAACCATTACCGACGCCCGATCCCCCTATGACATTGTTGGTATTGTGCGCATTGCCTCAGACAAGGCTATGCTTATTTACAATTACAACAGCGGCGGCTCGTCCCTGCCGGCTTGCCGAGTTATTACTATCAACGCAGATTTTTCCACTACGATCACAGCCAAGACGTCCTTTACCGGAATGAACGCCATGCAGACCAGTTATAAAGCGATCCGCATGGAGGATAATAAGGTAATGTTTATCCAGTCTCGAGCTGGTGACTTTGATATTGAAGCGGTTGTGATTACAGTTTCAGGCACAACGCCGACCGTCGGCACGCCTATTTCTTTTGCCGCTTCAAACCTTGGTGACGCAATTTTAATTGATACGGACAAAGTGTTAGTCGTTTATGATAACTTAGCTCGAATTTTAAGCGTTTCTGGAACAACCATTACTGCAAACACGACTGCGACCGTTAAGTCTGATATTTATGGAAAACTAACTAAAGTTTCTACCACAAAAGCAGTTTATGCCTATGCTGATAACACGAATGTAGGCGCTAATGAAACAGGGCAGGCACGCGTCTTAAATGTCTCGGGAACAACCGTAACCGTCGGGACTGAATACCAATTTGTTAATAATGCGTTTGAAAATTCAGGAGAAAGCAGAGTGCGCACCGCTTATTTTAGAAACAATCGAGGCTTTGTTTTATATCGGTTAGACAGTCCGGCCAACACAAATTTTTATGCTACTTATTATACAATCAGTTCATCTGACGTTTTGAGTTATGACGCTAAAATTATTGCCGACTACGATATTGGATCAATTTATGAGGTTAATATTTTGGATAGCAACCTCGATTTCCAAACTGATTTTGACGCCTTTTGGTTTACCCAAAATAAATATCTTGTTGGTATGTATTTCAGAGCTTCTAAAAAGTCGATTGGCGTTTCACCCTCGACCGTTGCCGCCGCAGCCAGCTTAAATCTTATTAACAAGGGTCTTGTTTCTGGCCTTTCGGGCTTTAGTGTTGGGCAAGAAATTCGAGATAAATTTGATAATAAAGTCATTGCAGTCGCTAAAACCACCACTTCGATTAATGTGGTATAACAACTTTTCTAAATTTTAGTAGGATAAACCTATATGATTTCATGGTCCCAGTTACAGGGTGCAACCCTGCAAGATCTTCAAACAAAGCCGGAGCTTTTAAGCGCTTTGATTTCTGCCTATGGCGGTAGCGTCAATCCCCAGCAAATGCTTAGTTATTGGCAAAGCGGTTATCGCAACCTTGAGTCCGACAAAGGCTATGCCTTGCGCGGTATTGGTAATAGCGCTTATTTTGAGAGCGCCGCAGATAAATATACTAACTGGAATAATCCGCAAAATCCGGCCGACCAAGCTGCGGCTTTTAAAGTCAGAGACGCGGCCTTAAAAGAATTGGACGATTATGTTAAAAACTGGCAGGCCAAAGGGATTGATATTACTGACGACTCTAACTATAAAAATTATTATCGAATTTTTAACGGCAATATGACCGCACAAGAACGCGCGAGCCTTGACGCCTCAGGTAAGAACTTTTTAACCGGCCTTGGTCGTAACGGGCAAAATAATCCAGCTGGCAGTATCGTCTTGCCTAATGGTCAGACGATATCGCCTCTTGACCCAAATTATGGCCTCTACGCCAAACAAATGGGCATTACCCCCACAACTACCGCAAGTAAGCCAACCGGCTCTCCGGGGGCATATTATGGCCAAACACGAGATACTGCCTTAGAACAGGAAAAAGCTAAGGAATTGGCCTCTTTTTTGGACTCTAAAAAAATTAATGGCAAAACTCTCAGACAGACAACTTCCGCAAAGGATTGGCCGACCTTGGTTAACGCCGTGACCTATGGCGGTTATTCAGCGCAAGATGTGGCCAATGATTTATTTAGCCGGGCAACCGGCAAGGGCGGCGGTATTGTTAATCCTAATTTGGCGCGTGATGTATGGATCCCTCAATATCAAAAATCACAGACGCCAACGCCAAAGTCGCCGACTGATGTTTCTACTTTTGGAAAAGGCTCAGCCTCTGATTTTAACTTGCCGTCAGGCGGAGCTGATAAAACAGGCAGCGCAACTTCGAGCTTCTTAGCCGGCTTAGATCCAATTTTAAAAAATCTTGATAGCTGGACGCAAGAATTAATCAAGGCGATTAACACGCCGACCGGTGCTGAGACTAACCAAAATGCGCTTTATAAACAGCTTTCAGACGCCATGGATACGCAGGCCACGAAAGGCGCCGCATTGTCAGCTGAGGAAAAGCGTTTAGGTATTGAGGCAAAAGTTAAGCAGCTCTCCGATCTTAATATTGAAATGGCAAGTAAAAAGGCTATGTATGATCAGACGATCCAGTCGTTTGAAAATCAAGCCGCGCCTATGGGTTTCATTGTTGGCGAACAGCGCGAAACGCAGCGCACCGCTGCCATTGAGTTAGGCTCTCTTGCTTCTATGGCAACAGCTTTGCAGGGTAATATCACCATGGCCCAATCTTTGGCGCAGCACACGATTGATTTACAGTTTATGGATAATGAACAAAAAATTGAGAATCTAAAAACCTTGATTGATCTTAATAAAGATGTTTTGAGCCGTGAGGATAAGAAAAAAACCGACACTCTTAATTTGATTATTAAAGAGCACGAAGCTCAACTTGAGGAAGATAAGACTAACAAAAAGAATGTTTACGATTTAATGATCGAAGCGGCACGCAACGGCGCTCCGGTTTCAACTTTGAAAGAAATGGTCGGTGCCAAAGACTCAATCGGCGCAATCGCTATTGGCGGTCGCTATTTGAAAGGTGCCTCAGGCAATTTGCCGGGTGCACAAGAATACAGCGACTCAGAGGGTATGCGCACCGATCGTCATAATAATCCAACAGCTATGACAACGGCTGTGGCCGCCTCTCTTGGCTTAAAAGAGGGCGTTGATTATACAAAGGGCGATCCATTTACCAGTAGCGACGGAAAAACTTATTACACCGCTCGTTTTACAAATGACGGTGTTGCCACCACTATTAAGGCCCTTGATACTGCCGCCACCGATCCTAAGCGCTCAGCGTTTTATACTGCCTCAGGCAAGCCGCGCTGGGCTTATACTGCTATTTCTGACGCTGATTGGTTAAAACTCAGCCCGGACCAAAAGAGCGATTATGTAAAAGCCATGTATAAGCAAGAGGGCGGAAATGGTAGCTTATTTGGCGAGAGTAATAACACCGGCACGACGATTGACTGGTCAACTATTCCTGATTACACAACGGCGGCCGGAAAGAAAGAAAAATCAAAGCGCGAAACCGCTATCTTAAATAATTTGACCGCTCAGCGCGGCGAGGATAATTTTGTCAGCCCGGACGATTATAAAGCGGCTAAAACTGACTGGATTAATTCCGGCCTTGCTGCTGCCGGATCTGATTTTGATAAAGCAGCCGCTTACTTACGCAACCCGAATAATAAAAGTTATCCTCTTGGCGGATCAGCTCCTAAAAAAGCCAAAACTGAAATGAGCAATGTTGAACTCTTACAAGAAAATAAAGATCAGGGAATTTCGCGCGCTGACTCTAAAAAAGCCGGCTTTACCGACGCCGATTTGGATCAAGTCTATGGCAAAGAAGTAAAGAAGTGGTATCAGTTTTGGAAGAAATAGCTTTTACAAAAAAGGTTAATTTATGGCATACCAGTCACTAATTCAAACCAAATTAAAAACCGCTACACCTCAGTTAAGTAGCCCTCGGAGCGGATCCCCCACCGGATACCGCTCGGTTTTTGGTGAGCAAAAAGAAACCCCGGCGCCCGTTGTTAATAAGCCAAAAACTTTTAAACTCTCCCCCACCTCCGGCGGCGGCGAATATTCAAAAATTAGTATTAATGTGCCAAATGTTGTGCCGCGCTCACAAGATGTTTTACCGGTTAAAGCCGGATATGAACGCGATCATATTCAACCGCACGCTCTTGGCGGCACAAATAGCAAAGCCAATATTGAATATAAAGCCTCCCCTAAAGGCAAAAATGATTTAGAAACGCGCCAGCAGGGTAAAGTTAAAGTTGAGGACGAAGCAATCCGCTTATGGAAAGAGGGTAAGATTTCTTTGCCTCAGGCGCAATTAATGGTTATTCAAAAACAGCAAGATATTAAATTTCCCGAGCAGACAATCCGCGACTCGTGGGTTACTAAAGTCCCGGGTGGTGGTTTAGTTGATAAATTTACTAAGACGGTTACAAAAGCCGCTGACGCCGTGGTTACTACTGCCAAAACTGTAGCGAATAAAGTTAAAGAAAAAGTGGCGCCGTCGCAGCCACTCTATGCTCCCCTCTCTACTGACCAAAAAGCGATTGAAACCGCAATACCGGGTCGCGTGATTGATAAGGGCCGTCCGATTTTACCCGGTCCGCGCGTTGATCCGCGAGAGGGTATCTCCGGCATGGCGACCGCAAAAAAAACTGGCGAGAAAGTCTTTAGCGGCACAAATGAAGATCTTGCTAAATATAATAAAGCGAAAGATACATTAACGTATGGACCGGTTGGTTTAGACGTTAAGATTCCATTTATGCAAAAAGGCTTTACCTTACCGGAGGACTCCTTTAGCGAAATGGTTAAATCGACAATCGAGTTTCCTGAAAAAGGCTATAAGACCTTATCTGATATTAACCTCCACTATGACAAATTCTTTAGTAAAGATATTGCCGGGCGCGAAGCCGAAAAAGAAAAGAAGCTCTATACCGTCGACACTTACCAGCAAGACCTTAAGCATTTAGTTGATCATGGGGTTAACCCTTTGGCTGCCGTGTTGCTTACAGCCTTTCAAGGTGCCGTTGATTTTTCAATTTTTGGAGATATTGCCGGCGCGCCATTAAAGCAGCTATCTAAACGCATTGCTGAAATTCCAGTCTCGCGTCAGCTGATCGCGTCGCTCACCTATAAAGATATTCAGGACATTACAGCCGGCAGAATTATTGACGAAGCTAAAATGGCTGCCTTTAAAAAACTTTCGCAAGACGGTGTCGATTGGGTGCCTTTGATTAAAAATGCCAAAAAGAACGGTGGCGAAATTATTGTTAACGGCGAGAAGCGAACCTTAGGAGATGTGTTGACCGAGCAATGGGGTCAGCTCAAAGAGACAGCTAAATTTGGAGCGGCTGATCAAAGCGGCTTTACTCGAAACCCTTTTTATAAAGACAGTCCGGTTGACGCAGGAAAAGAGGTTGTGCCTTACTCCCCGGCACGCTCGGGCATTGATACTGTTTATCATGAAACAAGTGCACAATCAGCTCGTGATATTATTTTTGCTGGTATGGATAAAGCAGGTCTTAATGTAGCCTCAAACCCAGAGTTAGCTTTGGGTCAAGGTGGAAAAGGAGTAAAAATTGAAATTGATTCCTCACAAATAAATGCTCGAGGGATAAAAAAACCGGGGTCAGACTTTATTGCTTCACAGACAGGACAATGGCCTGAATTTAGAGTTGATAGCGCACCTCATAACTTAGAGAATAGTGTAAAGAGCGTCACTTTTGATAATCCCCTCACGCCCAAAGGTGAACGAAGCTTTTTTGGATTACGAGAAAATTGGATCGCTACTAAAGAAGTTTTGCCTAATGGAAAAGTAAAATATAGTAATCCTAACCTTGTATCTAAGCCAGTTAAATTGACGACCGACGGCCCTAACTTTGACGACCCAACTTCTCCACCGGCGCAACGCGCTCAGTATGAGCACTCAGTTTTGGACGAACTTGATCAGGCGGCTAAAGGCAAATTGCCAGCTGCCGTTAATTGGCTTCCTCGGGAAATTAGAAATAAGGCTGTGGCTGCCTCTGTGGGAGAACATTTAGTCAAAGGTGATATTCCTACCAATCCAGCTGAAAAAGTCGCTTATGAGGCCGCACGGGCCGAAATTGAAGCCTTTAATGAGGGGGTTACAGCTGTTAGGGCTGATCTTGCCGAAGCTGGGGTTAATTTTGAGGATCCCCCTGAGGAAACTATCCAAAAAATTGATACACTAATAAATGAAACTATTAATGATCTAAAATCGTATGGTCAAACTTCCAAAGTTAACGCCGCTGAAACAAGCGTCGAGCAAGTCAAAGGTAAAAATCGTCAAGGAGCCGAAGCCAATAAAGACGGCAGTAGTATCGGCGAAATTATTAAACAGAAACACGGTGAGCTCCCAGCCGTTATTAAGAGCCAAATTGAGGCTGCTGGTCGGGTTAAGAAACAAGGTATCCCAACAGGCCCGGTAATGGCGCCACCAGCTCCTCCTACTCCGCCGGAAAATCCCGGTTGGTTTGCTGCAAAATTTGATAACCTTTCCCCGGATAAAAGAAAATTCGTTGAGCTTGCTAAAGCCGCTCGTAATCGGCTTCGTTTTGTATATGATATTAATTTTTTGGATCATTACGGGGAAGTAGGAAAAACGATTGCCAAGAAAGTAAGATCCGCCGAAAAATATGAGGCGATTGAAAGCTCTGCCGCGCTGGAAAAAGTTAATGTCGAATTAAGTAAGCTCGATCAAAACGATCTTGATAATTTTGCCAATTACGTTGAAAAGAAAAAAGACACGCCGGCGTCAGCCCAAGCAGCTGTGGACGCATGGCGCGAGGTTTCTAAAGAAATTGCTGATCAAGCACAGGAGCTTGGTATTAGAGTTTTTGACGGATCTAATTATAGAGATTTTATCCCTCGTAAAAACTACTTCCCTGCCTTTTTAAAGCAAGACGAATTGGATCGTGTTTTATCTAATAGAGAAAATTTTGTTGATTTTATAAAAAAACAATCAGAGCTCACTGGTGAGGATCCGTGGGTTATTGAACGACGCCTATGGGATTTGCAAAGCAGCCGCAGCGATTTTTACGGCCACCTTGAGCGTGCGCGCATGGCAAACTTGCCGGATCTGTTTTATGACCGTGATCCGCGCTCCGTGTTATCACAATATATTCCGGCCGCCTATCAGCGACTTGGAGAGTTTAAATATTTTGGTGAGGATAATAAAGATCTCGACAGACTGCTTTTCCAAGCCTCACTTGACGGCTATAAACACATTGAGGATCTTAAACGCTTTGTGGATCGTATGAGTGGTCGCGAGCAGTTTTCTCCGTTAACTAAAAAGCTTTCCAATATTGCGCTGGCCTATAACAACGTCACCAAGCTTAGCCTTGTCGCCCTGACGAACCTTATGGATATTATGAAAGTATTTATCCGAACTAATATTTGGTCGACAATGAAAGGCGCGTATAAGGGTATGTTAACCAAGGAGGGCAAATCATTTTCTCGATCGGTTGGCATTGAGCAAAACTTAAAAGGCTATGCCGAGGAGCTTGGTTTAGGTGATAAATTCTACAAAATGACGGGCGCTAAATATGTTGAAACTTCATTGCGCCGCACTATGGCAAATGCTTCACGCAACTATGTGAAAATGTTGGCTAAAAACTTAAAGAAAAATCCGACCTCAGCATTTTTGCGCCGTCGGCTCGAACAGTTTGGTCTTAACCCGGATAAAATTTTAGAAACCGGCCTAAAGGAAACTGATTTTATCGACGCCGCCTATCAGGCTATTTCTGATACGCAGCCAATTAGCCGCCTTGATAAACCTTTTTATGCCATGTCTCCAAGTGGTAAGCTTCTTTACCAATTCAAAACTTATTTCTTTAAGCAGGGTCAATTTATTAGAAAATTTGTTTTGGGCGAAGCTCGGAAAGGTAATATGAAGCCGTTACTATTATTCTTAATTCTCGGTCAGGTAGCCGGCGAGGGCATTGACGATCTTAAAGCATGGGTCCGTGGACGCCAACGCACGACCGACCTGTGGACTCGGGTAATCGAAAACTATATGTCCGGTATGGGCTTTGGTGTTACGGCCGAGCTCTTTCAATCTATGTTGCAAGGGTCCTTTGGTGGAAATGTAGTTAGATTTTTGACCGGTCCGACTGTAAATGATTTTGAGAGCTGGACAACCGGCATGATTGACGACGCTAAGAATTTATTAGATCCTAATAAACACCTTGTAGAAATAAAACACCCGATTAGCAAAGATACCTATCAGCCAAAAACATTGCGCCGCTTACTTGGTTATACGCCGTTTGTTGGTCCTTATATTGCAAACTATCTTTATCCGACTCGCGGCACTTATAGCACGCGCAAAATTCCGCTCGACGAGCAGCTGCTCTTACTTATGGACGAAGCTGGTCAGGAGAACTCGGCCAAAATTAATAAACCGGCCGCCAATAAGCCAAAGGCGAATAAGCCTAAATCAAATACTCCTAATTAGCCAAGTAAACCAATAAGATAGGCGAGTGAATAAAGTGTCAGGCCGGCCACTATGGCGTGAGCTTTTATAAGCTGGGCTTCATGCTCGGTATGGGTTTGACTGAGAGAGTGCATTAATAAATATCTTGCCGATTGATAAATCGAAAAGAAACAATAAGCAATTAGAATTATCTCAGCTGCTTTTATGAGACTAAGAAAATTATAGTTTGGAACTTCTTTTAAAATTATAGACACAAGCGTTAAGACGAAAAAGAGCAAAACTCTAATGATCACCTTAGGCGCCGTCAGGTTATTGTGAGGATTTTCCACACTATTGTTTTTCGACATATTACTTAGATTGTGGGGGATAACTCCCCCTATGTTGTAGAGTATAGTGTATACACCACAACTTAGTCAAGAGATCTAAAAAGAGCCCTGAAATGGGCTCTTTTGTTAGTGTTGTGAGTGGTGGCCAAATTCCCAGCCACAGCGGCAAATATAGACATCATGAGTCACACAGTAATATTGCCGCAAAATGCTTTTCTGATTTTTATTATTCTTTTCACTAACCATTGGCGCGAATACGAGAAAACAGTTTTTTTCTTTGTGGTGAAACCGCTCGTGTTCGAGATATTTGTCTAATATATTCACCTCCTCGAGCAAGTGAGATAAGTGGCCCGGGTAATTTTCCATAGTGAGACGAAAGGTAAATTAGTTTTTGGCGCCAATCAGCGCGCGGCATACGCTTAACTAAATCCTCAATATTGGCCCGGGAGAGAGCCACCCACTCGTTAAAGCGTTTATCAAGTCCATTGCCTCGGTGGTGATAGCGGCAAAGGGGTATAATTGCCCACCACTCGTTTATTTGGCGCTTATAGCTCATTGCGTGCTCCCATTCTACTTTGCCCTCACAGAGGGCAGTATTAGGCCAAATTTGGCTATGGCAACATTTTAACATAAAAGGATCTAAAGCGATCCTTTTACGAAGCGATAGCGGTATTGGCCGCATACATTAAATTTAGACTTTTACGACCCAATCAAGGGGGGTAAAAGTGCTGGCCGGCAAATCAGGGACGGCCTCAAATTCTGTCATGTTAATATCAGGCAAATCAATCTCAACTTCTTGATCGCGCATTTCAATAAGCTCCTGCTCCCACTTTGCTTGAAATTCCGGCTTAATATCATATTCCTCGCTTGGAATATCAGCACCCGTTACTGGGTGTTTATTAAACACGGTTTTGGTTTTGCCGTCGCTATACTCTTTGCATTTTTCAAGGCGCAATTCTTCATACGGCTCAAGAGCTGTGGAAATATGGCGCATTAACTTAACGACCTTATAGCGCAGCGCCACCGGCAAATTGTGGGCGTTAGCCAGCTGGGCAAGTGCGCCCTGCGAATTAAGGATCTTTTTAATCTTGATTGTCATAGGTGTAAAAGTGATTAAATTTTTTAAATTAAAATGGGACTTTTTTGACATAGCGTATTTTACCATGTTTTAAGCGCAGCCGAACAGAGCGATCAAGCTTAAGTTTTCCACATTTACACTTAAACCAAAACATTACGCGCGTTCGCCGGTATCTGTGGATAAAGTGGAAAAGCATGGGGATAACTTTTACCGGTTAAGGCCGGTGAAACTGAATTTTATTAGCCTTGCGCTCAAGGTATTTAATATCCGATTTCCTCATTTTTTTGTATTTCTTTAAATATTGCTGCGCATTTGGTCCATAGAAAAATACCTCATCTATGGACCAATAGCAGGTTTTATTAGAGAGGTGCACAACCCCAATCCACCAACACTTAATCGTGGCACAAGTATATAAAAACAGGTTTTTTATATATATCATAGGGTCGTGTATAAAGTTTATCGGTATTATTTTTTTTCCTCAATAACCTCCTCCTCGCAAATAACCGCTTCAATCGTTAAAAACATAATGGCGGCCGAGACTGCGTTTTCAAGGGCTGATCGAACAACTTTAGTCGGGTCGATAATGCCGGCTTCGAACATATTAACAAATTCGCCTGAGCTTGCGTCATAGCCAAAGTCAGTTTTTAAGCCGTTATCTTTAAGCCGGTGATAGATCTCTGAGCCGTCAGCGCCGGCATTATGGGCAATTTGTTTTAGTGGCGCCAAGAGCGCATTGTTAACAACTTTTTCCCCAATGGCAAAATTAGAGTCGTCTACTTCATGGCAACAAGCCAAGGCAACACCGCCTCCTGCCACAATACCCTCAGCCATAGCCGCCCGGGCTGCATTTAGGGCGTCCTCAACGCGGTATTTTCGCTCTTTCATTTCCGTTTCGGTGGCCGCCCCCACTTTGATAATAGCCACTCCTCCCGTCAATTTAGCAAGGCGCTCTTTCATTTTATCCTTATCAAAATCTGACTCGCTCGCTTCAATTTCTTTTTTAATATGAGCGGCGCGTGCCTCAAGCTTTTCTTTTTCGCCGGATCCACCGATTATAGTGGTTGTATCTCGGGCGCCAATAACTTTTTGCGCGCGGCCAAGATCGGTGAGCTCAGTATTTTCAAGCTTTAAGCCCATATCGCCCGTAATAACCTTAGCGCCAGTTAACACGGCAAGATCTTGTAAAATTTCTTTTTTTCGTTCACCAAAGCCCGGCACTTTAACACACAAGATATTAAAAATGCCGCGCATTTTATTCGCAATAAAAGTGGCAAGTGCGTCACCCTCAACCTCCTCAGCCACAATCAAAATATCTTTAACGCCGGTATTTAGTATTTTTTCTATAATTGGTAAAACTTCTTGGACATTCCCGATATGCTTGTCAGTCAGCAAAATATAGGGCTCATTTAACTCGGCTTTCATAGTCTCTTGATTTGTCACCATGTAGTGAGAAATATAGCCTTTATCGAGCTGCATACCCTCAACCACCTCTTTCGAAACACCAAACGATTGTCCCTCCTCAACCGTAATCACGCCGTCCGGGCCGACCTCGGCCATGGTTGCCGCGATAATAGCTCCAATATCTTTGTCATTGGCAGAAATTGAGGCGACTTGGATAATTTCCTCGGGCAACGAGACCTCTTTGCTGTTTTTCTTTAAAGTTTCTTTAACCCGAGCAAGCGCTGTTTCCATACCACTTTTAATATCCATTGGGCTTACGCCGGAGGTTAATAGCTTAATCCCCTCTTGGATTAGAGATTGGGTTAATACTGTGGCCGTTGTGGTTCCGTCACCGGCTGAGTCATTGGTTTTTGATGCTACCTCTTTAATAATTTCCGCGCCGACATTCTCAAATTTATCGGAAAGCTCAATCTCCCGGGCGACTGTTACCCCGTCTTTAGTAATGTTTGGGCGGCCATATTCTTGACTAATAACGACGTTTCGGCCCTTAGAGCCTAATGTTACCTTTACTGCGTTAGCGAGCTGGTCAACGCCGCGCTTTAAGGCGAGGCGAGCGGTTTCGCCGTATATGATTTTCTTTGCCATATCTATTTAAATAATGAGTAAAACATCACTCTCGCGAATAACGAGGTAGGTTTCTCCCTCGACTTTAATTTCGTCGGGAGAGTATTTTCGAAACACTATTTTTTGTCCGACCTCAACCGTCATAGCGGCGATTTGGCCGTTATCTAATTGCCGGCCGGGGCCGATCGCAATTACTTCGCCGCGTTCAGGTTTTTCTTTATGCACGGTATCCGGTAAGACAATGCCGGAAGCTGAGGGCTCTTTCTCGTCGAGCGCTTTGACAACAAGGTTGTCTGATAATGGTCGTAGCGTCATATAATTGCCGCCTACTCCTTTTTAGTAACACCCATTGCGATAAAGCTGACACCGGATAGCAATGCCAAAATTCCGAGCACCATAGGCGGAATAGACATACCAAAATAAGTGAACGATAACGCTAAGAAAAACAAACCAGCTAATACAAATAACATAGGTTTAAACTTAATTATTAAGAAATTATTGGCTCTGACATAAAGCCACCAGCCGGGGCCTTATCAGGCTCGTAAATTTTAAGATTTACGCGCGCATTATTTTTAGCGCCAATGATTTTTAAAAGAGTTCGAATAGCTTGAGCCGTTTGGCCTTTGCGACCAATAACATAGCCCATATCCGCCGGATCAACTTTGAGCGTTAATAACACGCCCATTTCGTCGGTGGTTCGTTCCGCGCTGACTTGGTCGGGCTGGCTGACAATTTGCTTAACGACCATTTCTAAAAATTCGATATCTGACATAGGTTTATTATTTTAAGTTAATACACTAATGGTTGAGCCAACCGCTACGGACGGCCCAACTATCAGAGGACTAAGCGTTAGTTTCTTCTTCCCCAGTCTCTTCCTCTTCTGTTTCGCCCTCAATGCGATTAGGAAGATCGGCTTTGATTTCTTCAACCAAAGCTGCGACCTCGTCATGGTGATTGTCCGGGATTGCCGGTTCATTACCATTTGCAACAGCTAATAACATATTATTCATGCTACCAACAGCTGCGTCGAGGGTCGGGCGATCCTCTTGGAAAATGTCAAGAAACTTAGTAACCAAAGAATCCTCTTTAGTATACAGCTTAACATTTTCGGTCGTGTATTTGTCGCTCATACGATCGTTTATTAATAATAAGATATTGGCAGGCCAAGAGTCCCTATGCGTGCTCTCAACCTCCCCATAGCTTGTTATTTTAACATACTTAAACAGTATAATCTCTATACCACTTTTTGCAAAAGACGATATATAACATTTTTCTCTCATTTTTTGAATAATTAGCGAGTCCACGGTGATACATCATGCCATTAAAAACTATCGCGTCGCCAGCTCTACACTCAGGAATATATCCCATTTTCCCCTCAAAGTTAGATTGAAAAAGCCTATGAGAGTTTTCGATAAACTCAGTCCCTCCAATATAATTATCTAAGTCCTGCAAGGGGATTAAAACAGTTATATAAAATGGCGGTAAATCTAATTGTAGATTTTCGTCATTAAATAGTGTATACACATCACGGTGCCACCCTCCGTTTTTTGCTCCGGGAAATGTTGGTAGAGCGCCTGCCTCAGCAAAAAAATCACTTTCTAATACTTCTTTTATTAACGAATAGAGTCTTTTTGGTTTAAGAAATTTATTAGACGAAAAAACACCCTCATTCATTTTCCAGTTAAAATCATAGCGGCCTTTTTCTAATTTCATTATTTCTGCATTTTCAAAATATTTAATTCCCTTTTTATCAGATTTCTTAGGAAGTTTCTTTTTAACTACCCTCCACCTTTTTTCATATTCCTTGTTTAGCTGGTTAACAAAATCTTTAGGGTATATCTTTTTTAATACTACAAGCCCATTATTTTGAAGTTTTATTTTATCGTGCACTAACATACTATTTGGCGGCTTCGATTAAAACTTCATACAACCGGTTATAAATGTCGTGGATATCGTCAATAGCCTCACCTTTCCAATAAAACTTTCCGTCAGCAATTTTAATAATAGGCTCTTGACCCTCTCCCAAGAAAAAATTTATTGCGTTTTCGCTATCGGTTCGGCGTAAATCTAAAGTCGTAAGAGTAAAATCGCTTGGGAAAATCGTCGCCGTTCGATAGGTTAAATTGTTATATTTTTTTCTGATTGGAAAGTCAGTAAAAATATAAAGGACGCCCTCTTTTGTTTGTTCGAGCACCACGGCAGGAATATCTTGTTTTTTCCGGTCGTCTGACGCTGGGCAATGCCAAATTCCGCGATCACCAAATTTAAAAGTTTTTTCTTTCATAAAACTACTTTAAAACTTTAATATTTTTTGTGTCCTTGGCACCTTTAATTAAAGGGATTTTAATATACCCTTTAGCTTGTAGGCTATCTAAGAGCGCCAAAATTTGTTTATTGGATCGTTTAACCTTAAGCGCAATACGATAAGCGCTGATTGTGCCTTTATTCGTCTTGATTATCTCCAAGACCTCTTTTTGTAGCGCGGTTAGTATCATAATAAATTTTTTTAGTTTCCCTCTTTTGGAGCCGGCGATCTCGCTTCATTCGTTGGTCGACTCGTTTTTTAATCTTGTGCATTATGCCCATACTTAATTATTTTACCCGTTCAAAAATTGGTCGCTTATAGCGCTTCTCCCAACTTTTAATAACCGACAAGCTAAAAGCGCTGTGATCCGTCAGGTTAAGAAAAATTGTTTTAACACCTTGGCGTGCACATAAAAAGATTTCTCCCTCTTTCCAATGCGACTCCTCGTCACCCTCAAAATGGATAATATCCAGCTTGAGCCGATAGCTCAGGCCCGGATAATATTCTTTAGCGTTGGTCATAAACCCACCCCTTTGTTTTATGTCCGGGGGCGCGGACTTTAGAATAAATCTATATGTAGTGTATACACTACATTAAAGTTTGTCAAATTGTGATATAGTGAAAATATCCCTATGAAGAAAACTGGCGCTTCGAGCGTATTAAAAGAGGGCTATGGCCTTTTGCCTTTAGCCGTTTTACATGATCGGAGTTTGAGCCCCACGGCCAAGCTCATGTATGCTCTTATAAGCTCGCTGTGCGCCAAATTTGGCTACTGTAGCGCCGGCAACACATTCCTTGCGGAGAAGCTCCATATTTCAACCTCCCAAGCGTCACGGGTCATTTCCTCGCTCTCTCGGTATCTTGAAATTGAAGCCGCGCAGTCCAGCCGCAGGCGAATTTATTTAGCGTGATTATTTATTTTTGTGGCGGTGTCTATACGAAAGTTAAATCTTTCGACGCCGCATGAGTAAAAAAGACGCTGTTTATATCCTGTGCATAGGGTGGGGATTAACCTCGAGCACTTTGCGCTTTTCCGCAAACTACTTTGCCCACAAGCGCAAACATATTAATATAGGTATAATAGATATTATAATAATAAGGGGTGTGGATAGAGTGGATAACTTTAAAAATCAATCACTTTTAGATTGTCTAATTGCCAACCTATGAAAAAGAACGGCAAGGCGTGCGGACCTATGGGTATGCCGCCAAAGAAAAAACCAGCGCCAAAAAAGCGTAAGAAACAGTTTTTAATTTGGAATAAAACAACCTCACAATTATTTAGTGAGGTTGTTTTTTGTTAGCAAAAAATGCTATATTCTAAAACGACGCATTTTTGCACGATTTTGATTCATTTTGTATCGTTTTTTATTCAAAATGGTATCTTTTGTGCATTTTTTAAACTTTTATGTCAGAAAACGAAAATCAAAATAGCCAAGTAAATAAAGAGGAGCCTATTATTGGCGAGGTCGTAACTGATAAGAAACCACATTTGCCACAAATTCCCGGCAAGAACGGGGGAGTCCGTCCCGGATCAGGTCGACCCAAAAAACCAATGCTCAAAGAGGATAAACTCCGGCTTAAAGCTGAGCGTAAACTTAAGCGTAATATTTTTAAATCAGCCTCAGCCCTCTTAGCCTCACAACTCGCTTTAGCCCGGGGATCGTATGTTTTATTTTGCAAAGAGCAAAAAAAATCGGGTAAAAAAACTTATTTTGTTACCGAGAAAATAACCGACGAGGCCACGATTGAAGCCTATCTTAGGGGAGAGCTTGATACCAAGGGAGGGGAGCAATATTACTTTTTTGCCGTTGAGAAGCCGGATAATCGGGCAATCGACTCATTATTTGACCGAGCCTTTGGTAAGGCCGCGCAAACAATCGCTTTCGATCAGGACAAAAATAACATCAATGTCCGTCTCCAACTCTTTGGTCCGGGTGATCCATTGGCTCAAAAAGCCGGCACTTAATCCTTATGGATTTACATATCCCCTATAATTGGCAGCCGGAACCGCACCAGCTGAGCGTTATCTTAAACGGAGCGCGCTTTAAAGTCATTGTGTGGCACCGTAAGGCCCGAAAAACTACCTTAGCGATCAATGAACTGGTCCGCTGGGCGGCCGCCATTAAGGGCACCTACTGGTATGTGGCGCCTTTTTTATCTCAGGCCAAAAAGATTGTGTGGCAGGATCCGGGTATGTTGCCTAACTATGTGCCGCCGGAAATTTGGGCAAAGCGCAATAATTCCGATCTCTATATTCCCTTTCCCAATGGCTCGATTTTATATATTTTAGGCGCTGACCGCCCGGACTCGTTGCGCGGACCGAACCCAATGGGAGTATGTTTAGACGAATACGGCGACATGAAGCCGGAGATTTGGTCGGGTATTGTGCAGCCGATTATGATCGCGAACCCGGACGCGTGGACTTGGTTTTTAGGAACGCCTAAGGGTCGCAATGACTTTTATGTTAAATTTAGCTACGCGCAGGAAAACGCTAACTGGTTTTCCTCAATTCTACGAGCCTCTGAGTCGGGGATTATCGCGCCGGAGTGGCTTAACGAAGCGCGTAAAACATCAACCGAGTCCTTTTTCCGCCAAGAGTATGAGTGCGACTTTTTGGATAATGCCAACTCATTCTTCCGCCGTATTAAGGAAAATGCCTATGATATCCAAGACATACCGCTGACTATTTTTCCGGATCATAAATTTAATCTTGGCGTCGACTTAGCAAAATATAATGACTGGTCGGTTATTACGCCCTTTGACCTCCATACCTTTATCGCTCATATCCCGGACCGCTTTAACCAAGTGGATTATCCTATGCAAAAAGCCCGTATCGAAGCGGCTCATTTTCGCTATAACCGCGCGCGCTTACGCATTGACGGCTCCCACGGCTCAGTAGGTGATCCGATTGTGGACGATTTGCGCCACGCTGGCATTACTATTTTAGACGACGACGCGGTCCAGTTTACAGGAGGGGAGTATGGCACACGCCGCAAGTTATTGGACGGACTGGCAATTAAATTGGAACAAGATAAAATAAAAATACCAAATGTTGAGTGGCTGATCCAAGAGCTTGAGTCTATGAGTTATCAGCTCTCAGACAAAGGACGCATTACCGTAAAAGTCCCCGAGGGTATGCACGACGACGGCATTATGAGCTTGGCCTTAGCCGTCTCAGGTATTGACTCACCGCTCAAAGTTAACAATGCGCTCAGGCAGCAGATTAATCGGAACCGCCAAGAGAATCGGTCCTTTAAATAATTGGCTGCTATTGCCCTTACCGGGGCCGCTCTTTTATTTCGTTATCATGCAAATAGCGTCGCATGAGTTTTTAATTAGGGGCCCCCTGTCTCGGCTGAGGCAGGGCGGTAGTAACCAAATATTTTAATCTATGAGTGATCTACTCAATATTTTCTCGCAAACCCGTCTCGAAATCAGGGACTTTTTGTATAACGACATTGAAGTTGTCCCGGGCTATTATTTCAATCAATACGAGACGATCAAGCGCTGCCACCTTTACGATAATTCCCAATTCCAATACAAGGGTCTTTATAACGGCCGGGAGCGTATGTTTTTCAATATCTGTAAATTTCGCCGCGAGGTTGCCTCGCGTGCGTTGCAGTTTCAAACATCAGATATCCGACTCTTACCGCTAAACCGAGAGTCACGCTTGGGCACTTTTCTCATGGAGAAAGAATTAAAGACCTATCTTAAGCGATCTAAATATGGGCAAATGCTCGAGGAGCTGCCGGACTGGATTGCCACTTTCGGAACGGGCGTAGTTAGAAAAAATAAAAAGGGCTCAGTCATTGTTGACTTGCGCCGTATGTATAACGACTCCACCGTTAAAACTTTAAAGGGATCTCGCTTTTTGACTTTTAAACATTATTTAACGCGCAAGCAGCTTTTGGATAAGGTTAAAGACGGCTGGGACGATAATGCCGTTAAAAAAGCTATTCGAACATTGGGAGGCAACACGCCGGCCCCGACCTCTTACGAAGCCGAAAGTATGAGCGGCGCACAGGTTAATCAGATTGTTTCCTCGCCTTATTACAAAGCCTATGAGCGCTTTGGAGAGGCCCGTATGTGCGATTTAGACCCTAAGAGCCGATCCGAGGATCCGGTGTCAGCTTTGTTTATCATGACGGCCTCTGACTCCTTTATGGATCCAAACTTTGGCTTACTGCCTGATCAAGTAGCACCAAACGAGGAGGGGATTGTCCTCTTTAAAGCGCGCTGGAATAAAGATTGGCCCGTCGACGAGTTTCACCTTGGCCGCACGCCGGGCCGTTGGTTGGGTATTGGCACGATTGAGGATTTATTTGTTCCTCAAGAACGCTTTAACGAAATTAAAAATCAGACGCGCGTATCAATGGAAATTTCTGCGCTGCACCTTTTCCAATCTGACGACGAAACAATTATTAACTCTGTCCTCTCTGATCTTGAAACCGGCCAAGTCTTAAAGAAAGCTGTCGGCTCTGAGGGCTTGCGACCGGTTGATGTGGCCGAGCGCAACATGGCCGCGCAAGAAGCCGAGCTTAGAGATTACGACGCTTCGGCTGACCGGATTGCTTTTACTCCCGAATTGGCGCGCGGCGAAACGCCGCCGCCGTCTACGCCGGCCACCTCTGCCACTTTGGCCCAGCAAAATGTTAATTCAATTTCTGCCAAGCGTAAGCGCCGCATTGCGGAAGCCCTGCGTGCTCACTTTAACGAACAGGTGGCGCCTCAGCTTAAATCTGACTTGTCCTATGACCATGTAATCCGTTTTATGGGCTCTTTAGAGGACTTTACCGAGTTTGACGAATTGTGGGCTGATACCTTGGTCCGCCAAGAAATTATCGATCGTATTTTGGCCGGTAAAGTGGTAACCGCCGAGGAGCGCGATACCCTCATGCAAGAAATTAAAACAAAGATTAAAGCGATTGGCCCCTACCGTTGGCCTAAGATCAAAGAGAAGTTTTACTACGACATGGAATTTGAGTTTGACTTTATCGTGGACGAGGAGCAGGAAAATCTAATGCAGGCCGCTAATAATATCTTTAGAATTTTGGCCGGCTTTATCCAAAACCCTCAAGTCTTAGACGATCCGCGCATTAAGGTCCTGTATTACAAGTATTGTGAAAAACTTGGTATCGATCCGTTGGAAATTGAAGCCGCCGAGCTAAAAGCCCCTAAACAGCCGGCCGGTATGCCTATGCCCGGCATGGGACCAATGGGTGCCAAGCAACCAGCACCGGCCGCTGCCGCTCAAATGGCCGCTAAACTTACTCAGTAATTAAATTTTTTGTATGCCTAAAGAAATGACCAAAGAGGCAATAGCTCAGTATCGCCAAGCGATTGCCAAGTTTGTAAATGACCCGGAGTGGTATTTGATTGAGGACCTGATTAGAGAAAAAATCGAACCCCTACAGTATTTGGCCTCGCTTGATGTTAAAGGCTCCCCGGAGGATATTAAGGCTCAGGTGCTGGCAAATAAATTATGTTATGACAAAATGACAAAGTGGCTTGTGCAAATGGGCGTTTTAAAGAAGCCATTGGTTGCTCCGAAAGCAGGGGACGATCCGCTGAGATAATTTTAAATAGTTCGGGCGTTTAGCCCTCTATGGGTTTCGTCTGCCACCCTTTAACAGGCAGCTTTACATTGTGGTCACATAAGACCCTTTAAAAAATATGAGTGAACAAAACGAGCATATCGACTCTCCAACCGATACTGATATCGAGAATCAGGAAAATCTCGACGACCTTAAACCCGAGGACGAGCTCGATTTAGAGAGCATGACCGAGGAGGAAAAGGACGAGGCGCTTCTTAAGACGCATAAGCTCAATAAACGGATTTTTGCTCGCGCTAAAACCGCTGAGACAAAGCTTAAGGCAAGACCTAAAGCTGCCGTTGAACCGCCTGCGCCGGGGGCCGACCCACTTAAAAAACCTGAACAGATCTCTGACGCCGACTGGAGAGAGCGCGTGGAGCTCAAGACTGACGGTTATCTTGAGGAGGATGTTAATTTCATTATGAAAAATGGCGGCCGGTCCGCACTTTCCGATCCCTATGTTAAAGGCGCGCTCGAAAAGCGTGCTGAGGAAAGAAAAGCGGAAGCCGGAGCTATCGATCATGACGATACAGCAAAATCCGATATAGAGCGCCGCTACTCAGAAGCTGAACTCCGTGCCATGCCAGTCGATAAATTAGAAAAAATCCTGCCGCATAGTCGAGGTTAGTATTTTTTCTGTCGCGAGTGATCCTGTTCTTTACACCCCTTAAATATGAGCTCAATCACTACTGGCCTGACTCAGTTGATGATGATCTTTTACAGCAAGGTGTTTTTGGCCCGTGCCGAAGCGGATCTCCGCTACGACTACGGTGCTCAGAAGCGTAAGCACCCAACCAACAGCGGTAAAACCGTTTACTTTAACCGGTTTTCTCCTTTGGCGGTTGCTACCACGCCATTAACGGAAGCGGCTATGCCGGGCGCCGTTGATATGACAAGTAATATTGTCAGCGCGGTCATTGCTGAATATGGAACATACACTAAAGTCGGCTCTCTCTTTGAGTTAACCTCTATCGACGAGAACCTCAAAGAGCATGTTGAGACAATGGGTCAAAATGCCGCTGAAACCTTAGACACGCTTATTGCCGCCGAATTGTCAGCTAACGGAACCGTCGTTCTCGCAGGCGCAAAGTCTGCCTTAACTGCCGTTGCCGCTACTGACATTTTGTCGGGCGCCGAAGTTCGTAAGCAATTACGCACTTTGCGCCGTGCCAAGGCTAAGCCATTTGACGACGGAATGTTTCGAGCAATCGTCCCTGTGTCTGCTTCTTACGATTTGCGCGGTAACACGGAATGGGTTAACACCCAGTTGTATGTCAATCGAGACTCGATCTTGAAAGGCATTATCGGTCAATTCCACGGCTTTAACTTTGTTGAAACCAATAACGAATCAACCGAAGCTTCAACCGTAACCGTCTACCACTCGTTCTTCTTCGGTGCTAACGCCTACGGGACCCTAAATCTCGAAGGACAGCCCGACTCAAGAATTTACGTTAAGAACCCGGGTGATAATGACACCTCTAACCCTTTGAATACTTGGTCTACTGTGGGTTGGAAAGCGTTTTTTGTTGCCAAGATCCTTAACTCGAGCTGGGTCAATGTTCTCAAGTCCGGCGCAACTGCTTAGTAGTTAGCGTTTGGAGTATCGCTTGAATGGCTTGGACTGCCACACCATTTAAGCGATTACAGTCCCTCTAAACGCTCCTCTTTGAGCTCATAGAAAATTAATTTATTCTATGACAAGACTTGATTTTGAGAAAAAGATTAAAAAGGAAATTGACCAGCATTTAAATGTTAAGGTCCACCCCCAAAATCTTGATGTTGCCGGCGTGTATTACAATGATATTTATATCTGCGCAATTCCGTCCGGTGACATTTACGAGGAGCGAAACCCTAATTATCAAGACGCGGTGGGCAATGTGCACCGTCCAATTCCCGAAGCGATCGCTATGATCGGCGGCTTTATTCACCAAGTCAAAAACGACCCTGAGTTTTTGGAACTTATGACAGAAAAACCCGACGCGGTTGTTTAGTATGCGCGTCTTACTGCAAAACCGACCAGCTGAATTATGGACTGGCGGCGATCAGATCCAATTAGAACAAATCCAAAAGGCTTTAGTAAAAAAAGGGATAGGGGCTGACTATAATGGTCAGCCCGTTATCTCGCCGGCCTTTCTCATGAGCCAATACGATATCGTCCACCTCTTTAATTTCTCAATGCTGTGGACCAAGTATCAGCTATGGGTTGGGAAAAAATGGAAAAAGCCAGTTGTATGCTCTATGATTTACCATGAGTCTGACGCCTTTATCCCCTATGACCAGCAGCAAATTATGCTCGATAGCCTCGACGCGGCGCTCTTTTTGGCGCCGGGCGAGGTGGAGAGGGTGAGGCGTCATTTAATAATCCCCGACGAAAAGATATTTTTTGTCCCTAATGGAATTGACCCCTTTTGGTTTAATCCGGTAACGGTCGACGAGGGTGTTATGCAGTCAGGCTTTATTCTGACGGTCGGCCGGATCGAGCCGTCAAAAGGGCAGCTCGCCGTAGCGAAAGCCTGTATTAAACTTAATGTCCCCTATATCTGTATTGGTGATGTGGTAGACAATAGCTATAGAGCGCTCTTAGACGGCCTTGGAGCGATTATATTGCCCCGAATGGGACCGGAGGACCTAATTAAGTTTTATGCCTCATGTGGGGTTTTCTGTTTGGCCTCACGGGCCGAAGTAATGCCACTCTCGGCAATGGAAGCCGGCGCGCAGGGAGCGCCGATCGTTCTAACCGACCATTGCGAGTATAAAGATATCCCGGGCGTGCATTGGGTCGAATTTGAGAATGTGGATAAGATTGTGGAAAAACTAAGGCTTGCTCTTTTGGGTGGAAAAAACTTACAATGGAGGGAACAGCTTAGATCAATGACATGGGACAAGGTCGCTGACCAGCTGATTACGATTTATGAATATTTTACTATATGATTAAGCAAAAAAAGTCTGCCAAAAGTGCACAACCTGTTAACTCTGTGGATAACGAGACTAAGCCGCCAAAGTTGTCCACAGCTCCTAAACAGGAAATCCCCAAAGAGTTAGACTCTAAACAAATTGCCGAGGTTGGATTTTGGAAAGGACTGTATGCGCAGATACCGGACTATCGAACCTTTAGGCACGAGGACGGCCGCGCCAAAATGAAAATCTTTACTGATTTGCCTAATCGTGAGGGTCAAGGTTTAGATGTGGGCTGTGGCTTAATTTCAATATTTGAGCGCTTTTCCAATACCGTTGTGGCGATTGATCCCTTGGTGGCAGAATATCGAAAAATTGCCGATATGCCGGACACCGAACGTGTCAAATATCTTTGTGCTTCGGGTGAGAATATTCCTTTTGAGGACAACCACTTTGATTATGTGTGTTGTGTTAACGTGATAGATCATACCCCTCACCCTAAAAAAATGGCTGAGGAAATTGCGCGCGTTTTAAAGCCGGGCGGATTGCTCTTTTTTGAGGTTAATTTTGACGATAACTTGGCGCCGCCGCATTACTTCTTATGGGATCAGGATATAGTCGCCGAACATTTTAAAGATATTTTGACGCTCAAAAGCAAGCACACCGAGCGAAACAATGTAGATTTTCAATATCTCTTTCACGCGATCTATGAAAAACCAAACGCCTAATCCGGTTAGATCACATTTTCCTCGGTTTTCAATTTTAATGCCGACCTTTAATCGGCCGCAGTTTATTCAACAAGCCGTAGGCGCAATTTTAAACCAAGACTTTCAGGACTTTGAATTGATTATCAAGGACGGCGGCACCTCGATTGAGAATTTGTTGCCAAAAGACGATCGCATTATTTATATCCACGGCAAAGACTCAGGTATTACCGAGGCTATAAACCGCGCAGCTGCGGCAGCGTCCGGCGATATTCTTAACTGGTCCAATGACGACGATTTAATGGCGCCCGGAGCTCTTTTTATTGCGGATCATTTTTTTAAAAATGTCCCGAGTATAAAGTGGCTCTATGGATTAATCACCATGAAAAATTTTGAAACCGGTGAGGAAATGACCTTTGGCAAACCATGGGATTATAACGAGCTTAAGCAGCACAATATCGTGCCGCAGCCCTCAGTCTTTTGGCGCTCTGATATCATGGACGAAGTCGGCCTCTTTTCTGAGGATCAGGATTTAACGAGTGATTATGAATTTTGGTTGAGGCTTGGTAAGCTCTATACTCCGGCTTTTTTAGATCGCATTATGGCAACCTACCGGATCCACCCGGGACAAATAACTATTGCACGCCAAGCTGAGCAGCTGGCTCAGGCGGAAAAAACTAAAGAGAAATATGCTTAAGTTATCTCTTGATCAATTACCGGCCTTTGGTTTCTTTGTTGAAATTGGAGCGCATGACGGCGAGATTAATTCCTATACGTCTGAGCTGGCTGATAAAGGCTGGAAAGGCTTATACGTTGAGCCTATCCCTGAATTTTATGAGCGCTGCCGCGATAGGCATTTGCACAATAAAAATATCGAGGTTAAAAATTGTGCAGTCGGTCCAATCCACGGAAAGTTAAAGCTCTTTGAGAGTGGCCAAATTACGACAGCTCGCGAGGACGTTAAAGCGCTGTGGGAAAAAGAAAAAATGAGGGATTTTTGCCCAATGCCTGAATGGCGCGAGGTTATAGCTGATATGATTACTATGGACCAGCTTGTTGGTTTAGTGCCGATTGATTTACTGGTTATTGATACCGAGGGCATGGAGGCTGATGTGTTATCAACTCTAAAAACCAAACCTAAAATGGTTGTGATCGAGCTTCACGCCCAAAGCAAATTATGGGAGGAGATCACTTATTCCCCGTCTCTTTATGAGTTTTTTACCGACTATGATAAAGTGGCCGAGGACGATACTGATACACTTTTTGTTAGAAAATAACCTATGAAAATTTTAATCACCGGGAATAAAGGTTTTGTTGGTAGCCACTTTCAGAGATATCTTTTGGATCAAGGTCATGAAATTTTTGGCGTTGATATAAAAGACAGCCACGAAAGATATCACGATTGCCGCGACTTTTTTCGCCATGATCCTAATAGCTTAATTGTTTGGGATATGGTTATTCATTGCGCCGCTATTGTTGGGGGTAGAACAAAAATAGAAAATGACCCAATCAGCGTGGCAACCGATCTTTCGATCGACGCCGAGATGTTTAACTGGGCGGTGCGCACCAAACAAAAGCGAATTATTTATTTTTCCTCCTCGGCGGTGTATCCGGTAGAGCTACAACGCTTTAAGGTCCAGCTTAAAGAGGCTGATGTTAACTTCGAACGGATTAAGGCGCCGGATATGACCTATGGCTGGGCTAAACTGACCGGCGAATTTTTGGCGCAATTTGCGGAGCAAGCCGGCGTCCGGGTGCATATCTTTCGGCCGTTTTCCGGTTACGGTCCGGACCAAGATTTAGATTATCCTTTCCCGAGCTTTATTAAGCGCGGTGCCGAGCAAGCCGACCCCTTTGAGATTTGGGGAACGGGCGAACAGGTCCGGGACTTTATTCATATTGACGATATTATTGCCGCTGTTATGAAAGCCGTTGAAATTGACTTTAAAGGGGCAGTTAACCTTGGGACGGGTAAAGCGACGAGTTTTGACGAATTAGCTCGTCTAGTGGCTTCTGTGGCCTCCTACGAGCCTAAGTTTAAGCGACTGCCCAGCAAGCCGGCAGGCGTAATGTATCGTGTGGCTGATACGACAAAAATGAGCCTATTTTATCAACCTAAAATTTCCCTTGAGGAGGGGATTAAAGAGGCTTTGCTATGGCGAAAAAACCAGTAAAAAATGAAAAACTAATCGAGTTAGAGCGTAAGCTTAAATTTTATGAGATTAATGACGAAATTTTTAAGTCCGGCTTAACTGTAATAACAGGCAAAGCCGAGGTTTATCATGACTATATTTTAGAACGCTACGATCACGATTTTAAAGTAACAGGAACCGAGCAGGGCAGATATCATCATCTAACAAAAGAAAAAGATAATCTGAACCATTTTATTATTTGGCTTCCTACCCTCAAGGTTAAAGATATGTTAACCTTAATTCATGAAGTCGGTCATTTTGTCTTTGACCTATTGGCTAATGAGAGAGGAGTGCCGCACACGAATGATACTGACGAAGTTTATGAATATTACCGAGAATATATTTTGAAATTAATTTTTGCAAAAGCCCCATGAAAAAACCAAGAATTGCCATGATCATGACTGATTGGGCACAAAACGAATATCGAAAAAAGAATAAAGCTTTTGGTGGTGTTAGTTATTACCGGATCGTGGCGCCGGCCAAGTTTTTAAATAAAGAAAAATACGATATTGATGTATTGGGAGCTGAGCTCTTAGAACAGGCCGAGGGTAAAGATATTGCCGGCTTTTATGTGGAGCTTGCTAAAAAATATGATTTGATTTGGACGAAAGTTATTGATAATCCCCAAGCCGCCGCGGCTCTTTGTTTTGTTTGCGGTCATTATAAAATCCCCTTGGTGGTTGATGTGGACGACAATTATTTTGAAACTCGGGCAGATCAACCGGGCCACCAAGTCTTTTCTATTGGCTCACAAAAACGCTCGATTGTGGGGGCTTTACTATCCTTAGCAAGCGCCATTTCCGTATCAACCGAACCGCTGCGTAAATTTTATTATGAGAGAATTTTAGCGGCGCACGGCGTTGAGAAAAAGTTTTTTGTTCTGCCAAACTTGAATGATACCGAGGAGTTTAACTTTTTGCCGGTGCCTAAAAAAACTAATAAAATTGTGATTGGCTATGCCGGATCAATTACCCACTATAGCGATTTAAATCTTGTCTTGCCGGTGTTGGCTAAGCTCATGAACCATTATATTAACCTTGAATTTGAGGTAATGGGTGCTGTGGAATTGGAAAAAATTAAGGAGCTCTTTGCCCCTCATGGTTTTAGTGCTGAGGCCCTTGATCGAGTCAAACTAAAAGGCGGATCTGAGGCGTGGGATAAATACCCGGAGCTTTTGGCTCAGCAAGAATGGGATATTGGTATTGCGCCTTTAGTGGACGACGAATTTAACCGTGGTAAATCTCACATTAAATGGCTCGAATATGCTATGTATCGGATCCCGACCGTCGCCTCTAAGGTTTATCCCTATTACAAGCCAGTCGCCGGCCACGCGACAATCGAACACGGGAAAACAGGATTTTTAGCTGAGAGCCTTGACGACTGGTATAAATCATTAACTGCTTTGATCGAGTCAAAAGCTTTACGAAAAGAGGTTGGTGATATGGCTTACAACTATATTGCGTCAACATTACAATATAAGGAGCACGCTTACCTTTGGGAGGCGGCAATAGACGACGTGCTCCTATGCAATTCAACGACACCACCCTTAAACAAGGATTGATCCAAGAGTGCGAGGAAATGTGTAATTTATCCGACGGCGACATTTCCGGCGACGCGCTTTTGAAAGCTCAATTTGTCCGACATTTAAACGAAGCGAACCGAGAGGTTTGGTCCGTTATTTTTCACGCCTTTGAGGGCTGGCAGTATGACGACTCTAATTTCGCTGACTTGCCGCAGGCGACTATTAACTTAGTTTCAGGCACGCGCAAATATGCTATTCCGTCTGACGCGTTGACTATGAAGCGAGTAGAAATTTATACCTCCGCCGGAGCTGTGCAAACCCTTAAACCAACTACGCTTGACCAAATTAAAGACTTAGCGCCGGGCGTGGGTGTTGACGATTTTATGAAAAGTAACGGCACGCCGCTTTACTACCGTCTCTTGAATGGAATTATCGAGCTCTTTCCGGCGCCAAGTTATAGCTATACGGCCGGATTAAAGTTTTATTTTGATCGTGATATTTCTGAATTTGTTGCCGGTGATACAACTAAAAATCCGGGCTTTGCTTCAATTTTTCATATTACTTTGGCCCGTCGCGCTTCTGTCGCTTACCTAACTGCTCGCTTGCCTGATAACAAATCATTGCCGGTTTACATTGCTCAGATCAAAATCGACAATGATAATATTCGCCGCTTTTACGGCAAACGGTTTGAGGATTTAAAACCGAAAGTCGCAGGTAAGCGGAATATTATGAGATAAACCTATGCCGCATGATGTTAAGCCAACCGGCTCGGCTACCAAAGACGCCAAACCGACGGCTGTAGCATCACACGACACAAAACCGGCGTCCTCTCCGAGCCATGATACCAAGCCGTCGGGATCAGCCAGTCGTGACTCTAAACCAACTAACTCCCCGACGCATAATTCAAAGCCTACATTTATCACTTATTTGTTGGGCTTATGGGACGATAGCGTCGCAACGTGGGACGATCCCCTCTATGGCTGGAGCGAGCAAACACCCTTTATTCATGATTTTAAAAGCGCCGCCGGATCGCCCTCGCATGATACAAAACCAAGCGGATCAGCTGTCCATGATAGCCGACCCTCGGGTTCTGCTACCCACGACACAAAACCCTCTGCTGTGGTTTCTCACGACTCTAAACCAAGTGGCGCCGCTACTCATGACGCCAAGCCTTAAGTATGTCAACAACATTTCCAACAACCATACAGGATCTCGACGCAACCCGGGGCTCAACCGGTCAGCCTTTGAATAATCCAAACCACATTACGCACCACACCAATGAGGACGATACGATTGAAGCGCTGCAAAATAAAGTGGGTGTTAATGGATCAGCTGTTGCTACCTCGATTGATTACATTTTAAAAGATATTACCGGGGGACATAACCATGACGGTGTTAACAGCCGGAAAATCAGCGTCTTAAATTTAAGTGGTAATGCTGCTAAGGGCGATTTAATTGTAGGTTTAGGTGCAAACTCTTTAGGTATTTTGAGTGCCGGTGTTAATGGATACCTTTTAACGGCTGATTCAGGTTATCCGGGCGGTATGCGGTGGGGTCCGGCCGGCTCAGGCACCGTCACTTCGGTTGCAATAGCTGGCGCTGATGTTATTAGTGCCTCAGGATCCCCTATTACCGGCGCTGGAACGATCACGCTATCAATTCACGTGGCGGACGCTACCCATAACGGTTATCTCTCCGCCGTTGATTGGTTTACGTTTAATAGCAAACAAGCAGCGCTTGGCTTCACGCCGGAAAATGTAGCAAATAAAGCGACTAACTTTTCGACGCTCAACAATACAAAATATCCAAGCACGCTTGCCGTGGCCAATTATTTTGCCGCGTCTTTTATTCCGGCCGGCTCAAATACTCAAGTTCAATTTAACGACGCCGGAGTATTCGGCGGATCGTCTTTATTTACGTTTGATAAATTAAGCGGTGTTGTCACAGCAGAAACCTTTAGAGTTAACCAATATTCTGCAAACTTAGGAGCTGTGCTCTTTCTTACCAATAATGGTTTGGGTGAGATTTTTGCTGATGTTAACCGTCTTTTTTATGATGTAAGTTCAAACTTTCTTGGTATTAATTTAGCTTCCCCAGCCTATACTCTCCATGTGGGCGGAGACGCTGCGCTTAACGGCAGTCTATTTTTATACTCGACGCTCAATCCGGCTTCTTACGGAAATTTTGATTTTGACGATTCTACCGGTCGAAGTCATTTTAGATTTTTTGACAATGCTTATTCCGGCGCCTTAAATTTTAATCTTAGAAACTTAAATGCTGAGCGTTCAGTTGATTGGCAGGATAAAGACGGGGTTGTTGCCTTTTTAGCTGACAATGTTTCTGAGTTTATTAATGACGCTAATTACATAACGCTGGCCGGGGTATATCTTGGGCTTTCCGCTACTGCCCCAATCACCTATAACGGCGCCGGCACCTTTGGCTTTACCTACGTTTCGACTGATGTATATTCCCAATATGCTTATCTTGCCGGACGTAGTGGAAATCAAACTTTAATTGGTGGCACGAGCGTCATCGGTATTTTGAAACTGCAAGGCACCTCCGGCAACGGCACGCTGACAGCGGCCGCGGTTCAAGTATTAGTGGGAAATAACGGCGCCACAGTAGCCGCTACCTTTTTAAATAATGGTCACGCTGGGTTTGGCACAACGGCGCCAAACGCCGCACAGGTCGAAATTCTTTCAACCTCTGCCACGCTTCCGGCGCAAGTGGTCCGAGGTCATGCCAGCGGATCAGTCAACATTGCCGAATGGTATCGAGCCAATACCGCTCAGCTCGTCATGTATGTTAACCAATATGGAACTTTAACCGTTTATCAGCCGGCTAATGCAAACGGAGTCGCTGATTTTCAGGGTGACGGAAACTTAGGATTTTTAGTGCAGGTTAGAAATGTTAACGCCGGGGCCAATGCCGCTATGAATTTAGTGGTTTCAACCGCTGGCGGTGGCCAAGCTGTTATCACAATTCAAAGTGGTGGAGTTAACTATGTGCAGGGTGCCAACGTCAAAGCAAAATCAAACGGCTCGATCTTTATGCACGCCGGGGACGACATTGGCAATATAAATACCAACTGGACCTATCACTCTCAAGGTGGTGGCAATGCTTATGAGTCAAGCGCTTATACCCGATTTAATAATTCCTTGGGAACGGGCCACTTTATGTCAGCGGACGCGTTGGGTGTCTTTGGTAATTTGGCAGTCTTTAATCCTAATGCTTTCGGTGGCGGTCTTGGCACAGAAATGTTATCAGAGCCAAGCCTGCCAGCTGGTATGACAAAATGGTCAGCGACCGGGGACTGTTCGGTTGTTGCTGGCGGAGGTTTATTATTTACTTATTCGGCAGGCACAGGAACATGGACGCAAACCGCGGCTAATTTTGCGGTTGCCGTTCAACCCGATACCTATTACGGCTTAACAATCACTTTTGCGAATGTCACCGGCGCTTGTTATATCCAAATTGGTGATCCAAACGGCACATTTTCTATTCCGGTTTCGATCCAACACCCTCAGACAGTCGCTGCAAAATTTGGTGGAACAGCCTACGGAGCAGTCGACGCCGGCACATATACATATTGGGTTAAAACCTCTCCAACCGCCGCCAGTCTTTCAGGTGTTGGTTTTGTTATCAAAGCTTATGGCGCAGCTGCCGGCGCTACTTTCAAAATTACAGCTATTTCATTTAAGCCGGCTTTGGGTGGTGATATTCAGTTTGGCGGCATTATTAAAGCCTTTGGTGGCACCACGGGCATTGCGGTTGACTCTACCGGCCGCGTAAAGCTTAATGCGGCTGTAAACGATACAATCACCGCATGGCTTTTATTGCCAGCTGGATCTACTGCCGCCAATAAAGCGCCGGTTAAATTCCAATCCGGCACACTTATGACTACAGCTGAGGCTGGGGCGTGGGAATTTAACGGAAATTTTTATTTAACCAAATCAAACGCCGTGCGCGTCGGTATTCCCGGAGGTGGCCGCTTTGATCACTTTGCCAATGTGGGAAACTCAGGCACGAGCGAAACAGATTTATATAGTGATACTCTTGACGCTAATTTCTTTGACGTGAATGGCGCCAGCTGTGCGGCCAGTTATGGCGGCGTGTTTGTATCGTCTGCCACGGCCACGCGCCAAATTAAAATTTATTTTGCAGGAACTGTCATTTTTGATACGGGCGCTTTAACCCTCAGCCTTTCCTCAGCGTGGACCGTTTACGTAGAGCTGATTCGGGTAAGCTCGACCGTCGTGCGTTATATGGTCTCATTGACCACACAAGGGGCGTCAGCAGCCGCTTATACCTCGGTTGGGGAGTTAACAGGTTTGACGCTGACAGGCACTAATATCCTCAAAATTACGGGTCAAGCTGCAGGCGTTGGCGCGGCGACTAATGATATCGTCGCTCAAATGGGCAAAGTAAGGTATGAAGCGCCCGGACCGACTTAATTCTTAAATTAATTATATGTTTTTAGATAAACTTAAAAAAAATCTGAACAATGACAAATTCTCTGTCTTTTGTCCCAAGCCCGGCGTAGCCGATAATGGTGAGCCAACGACTGTTTATTCCAAAGAGCAAGAGCTCTCAATCCCTGAAATGCAGGAAATGGAGCGTTTTCACGAGCAAGAAGAAATCAATCATAAAAATAAAAAAGTATACTATTAGGAAATGCGCCAAAATGCGCAACAGCTTTTGGTTATTGTTGCTCTTTTAGTGGCAGCTGTAATTGGTTTTTATTTTTTCCGCAATACTGTAACCGCTGGACGCTTTAATTGTTCGATATTCAAAACACAGGCCGAAGCACAGCGTTATTTTGATAGGACACACGATCGTCGTCTTGATCGAGATAATGACAGCGAAGCGTGCGAACAGCTGCCTTAATTACTAAGCAAAAATATATGAAAAAAATTGCCCGAAGCCTTTACGACCTTATATTTTTCTATGATTGGGTTGTAGTGGAGCTGATCGCGTCACTTATGGCAATGACGTGGGGAGCATGGTTTTTATATGCTGTTTCCAGCTTTTCTACCTCAGCCGTTTTTTCGGTCCTTGAATCTTTTATCACGCAGACTCAGCTCGGCACTATTATGGTGAGCGTGGGTCTTGCACAATTTGTTGCGGTATATGCGCGGGTTTATTGGTTGCGAAAATATATGACGCTGACGGCTATGTTTTTGTGGTGTGCCATGGGGGTAATGTTTGCGCTCGGATCAACGGCCAGCGTCGGAATACCGACTATGGCAATACTGACCTTTTTCTTAGTTATTAATTATATTCGGATTACTCCGTCTCTTTATTACTAAAATGTTTCATTTTTTCCAAACTGATTTTGGCAAGGCATTTATCGGATTTCTTTCAGCCGCTGTTTTGGTTGTTTTAGCTCAGATTTTACGAAAATGGTTTATACCCAAAGAAAATGAAATGGACGGGTTGCGGCAGGATCGGATTTTTTATAGAGACGAGGTAATTAGATTACGCTCGGAAGTTTCTAATTTGACAGTTAAGGTTAATGCTGTGATTGCCAATAACAAAATGCTTGAAAGAATTATTACTGATCAGGGTATAGAGCTTCCTGAACAATATAACAAGGATATTGAGTAGCTACTTTTTGGCCGAGTTATATAATTCAAGCAGGTGGAAAAATAGGAGAGGTGCGCTTAGTTCATTAGAAAGGTCGTTTTAAACTGCTCCTTTTCCCGCGGCAAACCGCGTCGAATATCCTCACAAGGGGAGCCCTAAAACTCCCCTTCCCACCTTTTTATTCTTAACCTTAATTTAGTATGAAAGATTTATTTTATTTCTTAAAAGGCAAAAAAACCTATATTTTGGGCGTCATTTTAGCTGCCCTTGATGTATGTTTTATGTTTCATATTTTGGTGTGGACTCCTGAGCAGACTATGGCGGTCAACGGATTTTTAGTAACTCTTATGGGTATGACCGGTCGGGCTGCTATTACTGATGTTAAAGAAAAAATGGTTAAAATGGCTGGTGAGACCAATCCTGTTAATGAATAATTTATTAATTAATTTACGCCTATGGCAGAGGAAATAGTGTCAATCGAAGCTACTCCGGCCGCGCAGGGACTGCCGGACGGTGATAAGCCCGTTAAAGTTGTCACCGAAGTTTCTAAATCAAGCGAACAGACCGTAACTGTGTCCAGTTTGCGTCAAAGCGCTAAGGGTTTTTTGCAAGAAGCCGAGCGATATTTGGCCGAGTATAACAAACAAGTCGACTTGCATAATCAGATTACGACCGAACTTAATTTAGACGTGGAGGGTGCCGACGAATTTAAAACCAAGAAATTGGTTGACGCATAGGTTTGCATAGCTTTGATCACTTTTGCATAGTTTTATGACTTACGGCAAAGCCGTTATCGTTGGGATTGTGTGGGGAGTTATCGGCTTAATTTTGCTGATATTTTTTACAACTAAATTTCATATACAATTATAAAAATATGGCCGCTAATTTAGATTTACTCCACCCCGAGCTTAAAAAAAAGGCGCTTCAACTCATTAATGAAGCAGCCAAGTCTAAGCTATATATCAAAATTACTCAGGGTTTGCGCACAATCGCCGAGCAAAACGCATTATATGCGCAAGGCCGCGGCGGATCGGGTAAAATTGTTACCAATGCTAAAGGCGGTCAGAGTTATCACAACTACGGACTGGCTTTTGATTTTGCTTTTACCGGAGCAGACCCATATAAAGGAAATTTTGCTGCGGTTGGTGCGATTGGTAAACGTCTTGGATTAGAATGGGGTGGTGACTGGCCGATCGGCAAAAAGGATATGCCGCACTTTCAATTAACTTTTGGCCTTTCAATTAAGCAGTTACTCGCCGGCGCACGACCGCCAAAAATTCAACAGCCTATTATTAATTTTGACACTATGCTTGTAAAATCTCCCGGCAACCCGGCAATTTACGCGGTGGTTGGCAATACGCTCGTTCCGTTCGCGACTGATTATGCGACTTTTCAAAAAGATTTTAGCGTTGCCAAGGTGCAAGATCTTACGTCCGCTCAGTTTGCAAACTTTAAAATTGCGAGCGCGGTTCAGATCACTAAGAAATAGAAAATAAATAGAAAATGAAAAAAATCTATGTCATTGACTCAATCTTGCCCGGCTGGTCCAGTCTTAAGCAAATAGGACGGAAAGGCCAGTTTATTGCGTCTATTGGCATTGATCCTGATATGCCGATCGCCGACTCAGGCGAACTTGGCACCTCAGGGGTTTTACGCCCGACCGCAGCGACTAAAATTTCCGGATCAGAAGTCACCGGCATTATTAAGTGGCTTGTTTCTAATCCGAAAGATACAAATGTTTATGGCTATGCCAATGACGGTAAGATCCATGTTGTGCAATCGAACTTAACTATGGCCTCTCAGCTGACGCAGCTGACTAACGCGCAGGGACAAGGTAGCGCCTATTACGACAACTATATTTATTTCAGAAAAAATATTGATGTCGCGCGCTATGGTCCCTTAAACGGCGTGGCCGCTATGACACAAAGTTATTGGGTGGGCACGCTTGGGAAAACAGCGCTTTCAAATACAACTTATCCCTCAATTCGAGGTGTGCAAATGCCTAATGGTAAAATGCTACGTTCCGCTTTTGCCAATAACAATCTTTATTTTTGTGATGTTAACTCCTCAGGCGAGGGGATTATTAACTATATCGCCACGAAAAAAACGACCGTCGAGGGAGATACTAATAACGGCTCAACCTATAATGCACTTAATCTTGGCGTGGGCCGTTATCCGACCGATATTGAAAATTACGGCACGGAATTGGCAATCTCGGTTATTGAGGGCGTTGACACTACCGCTAAACAGACAAGGGCAAAGATTATTTTTTGGGATTATACCTCAGCTTCGTTTGCAAAAATTATCGAGCGCGAATTAGCTGACCCAATTATTACGGCGCTGCGCAACATTAATGGAATTTTGTTTGTCTTTTCAGGTAATGCCAATGGCGGTTTCCGAGTTGGTTATTTCGTCGGTGGTTATACTTATAAGCAAATTTATTTCTGTGCCGATTCTATGCCGCCGTTAGCCGGTGCGATTGATCACATGATTACGCGCTTTATTTGGGGTGGTTATACAACCTACCCGGAAGCCTCAGCCTCAGTCTTTGCGCGCGGCTCAAAGCACGAGGACGTGCCTATGGGTATTCACAATATTTTAAAAACGACCAGCGCCGGGGCCAATGGTCTTGTAACTGCCTTAGCCTACGTGCAAAATAACTCCTTTGCTTTGCAGGAGCCGTTAGTGGCATGGTCAGACGACAGCGCTAAGGGTATTGATAAACTGGGGACAAGTTACGGCGTTAATGTGTGGCGCTCAGAAATGTTTAGAATTGGCCGCAACTTTAAAATTACCGGGCTTCATATTCCCCTTTCCAAGGCTGTGGCGGCTAACATGACACTAATACCTAAATTTTATATTGACGACGAGAGCTCGAATAAAGCGGTTAAAACAATCAATAATACGAATTACGCCGCCTCAGAGCGTTATATCAGCAATGAAAATTTACAGATACAGGGCAAACAAAACTTTATTTTAGAGCTCCGTTGGAGCGGCAGCGCTTTATTGCCCGTAGCATTGCCAATTTTTATTGATACCGA
>Ga0247727_10003108_pt1 | contig 37154 bp, 32 predicted proteins | sample WisWelCaveWW1625_FD_202498 | JGI IMG/M metagenome (GOLD analysis project Ga0247727, IMG submission 202498) | Biofilm microbial communities from Wishing Well Cave, Virginia, United States - WW16-25 | ecosystem: Environmental > Aquatic > Deep subsurface > Groundwater > Cave microbial mat | place...
CCGCTTCACGGTAAAACCCGTTCCCATGGACTGTTCCAGGACCCACTCCAAATATTCCTGATGGTCCGTGACCATCTGAAACTCTCCTTTGTCTACCAAACGGCTGTTAAGGATTTTAAGAAAATTCTGCTCGTAAAGACGGTATTTGACATGTCTTTTCTTCGGCCAGGGGCAGGGAAAAAGAGAGCAAACGCGATTTACGGATTTTGGTTGAATTAATCGTTCAAAGGCCAGACGCGCGTCAGTCAAGCTTACCCGGATATTGCGCAGGTTCTGCAGGGTAATTTTGCGCAGTGTCCGCCGGACAGAACCCCAGCTATTTTCAATACCCAAAAAATTATGCTCTGGATATTTTTGGGCCATCCGGATCAGATGTTCCCCAATCCCGAACCCAATCTCAACTTCCAAAGGCGCTTCACGGCCAAATTCTTTGGGCCAATCTGCCGGCCGTTTTAATTGAATATGGGGGACAATCGGCTGAAGAGAAATGTATGGTTTCTTCACAATGAAAAATCTGCCGTATATTCCTTTTTCTCGTTTATTGTTTTTGAAATCTTTCTTGGCCCCGGCCCTGGGTCATATATTTTCGTCGTCCGCGTTATGGCTTCCGAATAAATCAGCATTGTGTTGGGATCGATAAATCGAATGCCCTGCCCGGAGACTTCCTTTTCTCCATCGTCTTTAAAATGATAACTCGTGCGTAGCTTTAAACATTTACTCTTGCCGCATTGTGTCAGCGCTAAGACATCTGTTTTCGTCTGTAAAATAATTTTCCCGCCTACGGGTAAATTGTATTCTTCCGTCCCTTCCCAATTCTCACCAATGGTAACCGCCCGGCCCAGGAGCGGACCAACCCGATTATTCCACTCTATCATTTCCCGTTCGATGAATGTCTGCTCATTAAATACTGCCGCCAAATTCTGTAGTTCAGCCGGCGAATATTTTTCCGCCATTTTCTTCATCAGATCCTTGTAGCCATGAACAGCCACCACTTGGCCCCGAGCATCAAGGTCATAGGAAATAATAAAATTCTCCAGTAAGGATACAAGTGTATCGGTGACTTCCAAACCGTCGCGCACAACATTTGTCCAGATCGGGGCCGCCTCAACGATAAAGCCAAAAGATGATCTGCGGATACTATTCTTGGTCTTGGAGGTCACCACTTCGACGTGTCCACCCAATTTCCCCAGGTCTTGCACAACTGTTTTCTTATGCTTGACCTTATACAGGACACCATCAGGCGGATTGAATTGAAAAGTGAATTGCTGATTGAGCTTTCTGGAGATGAGGTCTTCCATGATCGAATCGCCCGAAGCCTGCGTCTGGGTTTGATCAACCGCGTTTTTTTCGGGGACAATCTTTTTCACCTCATCCAATGCGTACGTTGTCAGAATGCCCACCCCCTTGTCCACTTGAATATCCTTATCGGTCTTGTTAACAATCTTCCCCTTGACCGCGCCACCCGCTTTAAAATAAATAATCTCGGCGGACGCGACGGTGGTAAAAATAAAAAGTGAAATGATTAAAAGAATAATCCGCATACCTTATTGACCTTTCTTCTACTAAAATATTAAGGAAAAGACCAATAAAACCTACTATTGACTTCAAAATTTTCGAATGTTAAGATTACTCATCGTTCCAAAAAATTTATACATGAAAAAATGAAAATTTTAATTCGTTTATCTATAATTCTGCTGTTCTTGTTTATCCTGTGCTCTCCTGGCTGGGCGGCGGAAAACGCAGCCCAAAAATTCAACCGCGGTCTCATAAATATCGTCACCTCGCCTTTAGAAATCGCCAAACAAATCAACCGTGGATGGAAAGAAAGCACTCAACAGTCCAAACCCGCCAGCAAAGGAATTTTGTCCGGATTTTTTAAAGGCATTGCTTTTTCCGCGGGACGGCTGGGCTCAGGAGTTTGGGATGTTGTTACGTTCCCCGTCAAAACACCGCAAAATTACGACCCTCTGATGAAACCTGAATTTGTTAATCAAAAAGACGTCCCCGCGACCGTTACCCCACCCGCTGAAAAGCCAGCAAAATAATTTTCTTGATCAACTGATTATAGGAAATATCAACTTTTTCCGCGGCCTGGGCCACCTCATCGATTTTGGCAATACATGGATTGGCATTGGGTTCAATCACATAAACAACCCCGCCGGACGTAATACGAATATCAAACCGCGCGTAGCTGTCCATATTTAAAGCCCGGTAAGCCCTTTTACAGGTATCTTCAATACGTTTATCCATTCCATCCGCTAATTTCCCGGCGAAGACACTTTTAATGCCCCATTTGTCCCGATACTTATCATCCCATTTGGCTTTATACGTTGCAATACGAGGTTCGTCTTCGGGGAATTGGCCGAACTTAATTTCCCGCGGCGGCAACACTTGAATTCTTTTATTCCCCAGAACAGTTGTATATAATTCCCGGCCGTCGATATATTCTTCGGCAATGGCGTCCATCTGCATATTCTCGTGGATGAATTTGACCCGTTCTAAAAAGGCATCCTCATTATCAACAACCGAGGCCTGGGAAATCCCGCGCGAGGCTTCTTCGCATAACGGCTTAACAACTAAGGGAAGCTTAATGACTTTTGGCAGCCATACCTTCCGGCCGCGATAAAAGGTATAAAAGCGCGGCACGCGGACCCGGTGAAAACGCAAAATCTTTTTACTCAAACCTTTGTCATTACAAATAAACAGGCTTCCCGGTGAACCGCCCGTATAAGGGATATCCATCATCTCCAAAAGAGAAGCGACATTTTTATCCAGATGGGATTTCTGATTAAAAACTTCCGCCAGATTAAAAACAACATCGGGTTTGTTCTCTTTAATTTCTTCTAAAAGCAGACTAATGTCATCAAAAAGCCCCAAAAGACTTACCTGATAACCGTTCGCCAAAAGGGCCTCGTAAACGTCTTTTTCCGTATACCAGCTTTCGGTATCTTGGAATTCTTCCTTGTAGTCGTAACCCCGTGGCTTCGCGTAAGGACTATCAAATAATAAAAGAACTTTTAAAACCTTCTTCACTTTCTTCCCCCAAACCAACCGGTATAAATATAATTCATGATCAGTGTATTAATATACGTCGCGATTTTTAAAACGACCGTGGCGTCATTCCCTCCGGAGACAAGTTTTAATTCCTGGCAACGACTTTGAATTGTTTTCAGAAGATCGTTCACGATGTATTTTTTTTCCCCTGTCCAGGAGGCGACACTATTTAAAATGTCCGCGCGATACTTTTTGATTATATCAGCCGCTGAGGATAAATTTTTATTTTCCTCATTTTTTTCTAAAAATATCTTCCTTAAATGAACATCGTGAAAATCCGGAAAACTCTCCGCGTGCGAATACCGTTTCTTTTTATAGTAATGCCCCAACGTCGTTGTCAACCGTGACGCCTGCCAATACTTTTTACCATTTTTGACGATCTGATCTTTCCCCTGAATAGACTTCATCAATTCATCAACATATTTAAGCTTCCCTAAGGCCTTCCAGCCTTTGTAATGATTCTGCCAGTCCAAGCCGGGCGTCAACCAGACCGCGAATGTTTCGGTAAAATCTTCATCCGGGTGATACTGGGCGTAATGGTCGCTTAAATGACGCACAAAATTTTTACTGTATAGCCGAAATTTATACGTGTCGGGATATTCCGAGGAAAACCGCCCGAAAATCTTCTGCCATTTTTTCTTTTTGTAAAGCTGGTAGGCGTAATTAATCGCGTGGCCGGTTTCATGACGCAAAAGTTTCATGCACTCTTCTTTGGTGTCGCCCTCGGCCTCCAGCATCATCTTTTTCTCGAGTTTGGTCAAAACGGGATCGGCCAGATAAAACGGGATCCCGATGACCGGCTCTTTGTCCGGCGTTAACCACTCGTCGGCCAAATAACACAACGGCTTAAATGGGATTCCCTTCTCCTGGAGTTCATGATAGAGCTGTTGAACGCACCCCTGCAGCCACGTGCCTTCAATTCTTAAAGATAAGTCACAGATTCTAAGTGAGAGGAGTTTATCCTCCAACATTTGGGATAGGTCGATGGGGGGTTTAGAAGATTTTAAGTGTGCCATTTGTATAGGAGATAGAACAAATATTTCATGTACGTTAATTCTTCGCCGAAAATACACCAATCCTATGTGTTCAGCGACCAGCCTCTACCAAACTACACGGATATCTTTATTGCTTACAAGGTGGATATTGCATCGGTGCTTTTCCCATACTATTCAAAATCTTGGGCAATCTCTCTCCATCAAGGGCAGGACGAATTCCCTTAAAAGCAACACTAAATCGCCAATCATCACCATAATCAAACATAAATAACATTACTTTTCCAATGGTCGTAAACACTTTTTCAATCTTCGTCTTCTTCACGCCTTTGGCATGCGGAGCTGTTGGCTCTTCCCCAACATCTACAAAAAGCTCATAAATTTCCTTTTGTGCTGATATCGGATGTTTATTCACATCTCCGTAAAAAGCGAAACAGTGATCGAAAAAGAAGTCGAACGATCTCACAATGGTCCCTGCGAATTGATACAGACTCTTCTTCCCGGAAATAGCGATCGTTCGAATAATCTTCTTCCCCTTCGAAGGGAATTGGATCATCTGAACATCAAAGACATAAACATTCCCAACGTTTTTCTTTTTACGTGACGTCCTTCCTTGTTGAACAACATGCTGTCTTAATTTTGAGTATCTCTCTAATTTCTCGTATAAGGTCATCCATTTCACTTTTGGCGAGCCGCTTTGAATCATCTCAAATGAAATAGCCTCTAAACAATCTTTCAGATCATCGTAAGTGAATTTCAATCGTACCCAATCATCTTCTCTGGTCGCTTTATCTAATACCTCATCGATCCCAGGCTCAAGATAAATAATGCGCTCCAGCAAATCACACTCTTCCTTAGTCAATAGAAATGAAATTGTACTTTGTTCCATAAAATATTTTCTTTACTATCCTTAAGGCTTTTTGTCTTACCGCTTCCGGCATTATTTTTCTAATACTTCCCAATACCCGCCTTTGTCCGGGCCGATGCGCCGAAGCAGATCTTTCTTTTGCATCTTGTTCAAATGATACTTTATGCCTTCTTCAGTTAAAGCGATGATATCTGCCAATTCTTTCCTAGTAATTTGTGGATTTTTTCTTATTTCTTCAACTATTTTCTGGGTAGTTTTCTGGGTAGTTTTCTGGGTAGTTTTCTGTCCACCCTCTCTAGCAACCGTCTCATCAATAGCACGTTTTGGACGAAAAAATGTCACCTGAAATCCGGTCGATATTCTTTCAAAGGAAACCTTCACCCCGGCAGCATCGCATTCTTCTTTCATGCGCCGGATACCGGATCCCCATCGTTCGATATCCTTGGTGAGGTAAAAAGCCTCCGCAATGAGCGGATTTCTCGGATAACTTTTTCCCTTGCCAGCAATAAACTCATCAGGGTCATGATCAAAAGGGAACTGACCGGGGTTATAAATCTCGATTTTATCCCGGTAGATGGCGATCTCGTTACTTTTGGGATTATAGAAATCGCGGTGGCAGAGGGAATTGATGATGGCTTCCTTCATGGCGCGGACAGGAATCTCCGGAATCTCGATCCTTGTGCTACCAGATAGATCAGCGCGCCAGTTGATGTGCTCCTTGACGTAAACTTCACATCGCTCGATCAGGGCAAAAAGTGGGCCGCGGAAACTCTGGATGTCAAGGAACGTCAGCTTGTCTTTCCCTGCAAAGACAGCCGCCTGAACTTCAACACCATTGTCTGCACAAAAAAGCGCCCGGCCAGCATTGAGCAGTTTGTTGCCTTTGCTAAGATGTAGTTTATGAAGAACATTGCGCGCCGAATCATACGCAAACTCGATACGTCCGGCCATGCGCCCCTTTTCGATAAACCTTTTTATCGTCGGGACGTCCGCCTTGGAAAGGGAGAATTCAGAAAGTTCACTGCCCCAGGAATAGGCATAGTTGTTTTTCTTCTCAACCAGGCGCCTGAGCTCATCAACGGAAAGCCGCTTGTTTTCCTCACCAATACGCAAATAATATCGTCCGCGGGCTGAATACACGCTGTCCTGCCCACTGACCTTAACGACGATGCAATCCTTACCCTGAATCCTTTTAATCTGAATGTCCGGATAAACTTTTGGATCGATCTGATCGCTGATCGCCTTGGAAATATCCTTGAGCGTGGATTTACCGATCGGCTGACCTACAATACTTCCGTCATCATTGATCCCAAAATAGATCGTTCCCTGACTGTGCTTATTCAACATGGCCACGATGGAAACAACGGCCTCTTTAAGTTCCGACGTTGATCTTTTTAGTTCTATCGTTTCGTTTTCGGCATATTTCATTCAAATAGTCTCAATGATTCTTTCACAAAACGATAAATTATTGTCGATCTGCGGTGCATCGACTTGAACCTAACAGCGGCTGCAAACTGTTAGAGCAAATCACATCCGAAAAATCTCAAGTGGTAGCCCCAGCGGGATTTGAACCCGCGTCTAATGGCTGAGAACCATTTGTCCTGGACCGGGCTAGACGATGGGGCCAAAATTTGCTCTGCAAATTTTGATTCCGAGGCCTTTAGACCGAGGAACCTTTACCAATAAGCTCGAATTTCTTTTTACGACTAAATCCCTTTACTTCAATTTCGCGCTTTCTTGCTAAACTTTTGCTCAAGTGAAGTTCTCTATAAAGTAATAAAACAGGATACCGATATTGGGTAAACCGACAGGCTAAGCCTTTATTATGTAATGCAACTCGCTGTTCAACATCTTTGGCAATACCGACATAGAGCTTTTCATCTCGACATCGAATAATATACACATACCAATTTTCATTCTGTTCCATTTCGAATAGGTCCTTCGTCGCCCCGCTTCGCGGGGTTCCTCTGGATCATCCCTCCCTTTGGTCGGGATGTCTAGACGATGGGGCCATATTAAAAGCTTTTCAATAATATCATATTTTATCCTTTGGTCAACCAATAAAACATTGACACTCATTAAGTTAGCAGATAGAATGAAACAAATTTCTTTTCTATTTTTTAATTTATTCTCATCTTAAAAAAGGAGATTCTTCGGACGTGGCCACTCACATCGGCATCGGCTTTAGTCAGAAATCGAACGTAGCCTTAGCCGCGCAGGAAGCTTCCATCCTGGCAAAAAAACAAGCTCAACAGCAATTCTTTGATTTGGTCCTCATCTTAAGCAGTGTCCATTATAATCCGGCCGATACCCTGGAAACTGTCCGGCAAAATTTTAAACAAACTAAAATCATCGGCTGTTCCACGGCTGGAATTATCCTGGCCGACCGCATTGAGACCCGCGGCATCGCCATTCTAGCAATAAAATCCACCGAAATAAAATTTGGGGTTGGGGCCTCCCCCAGCATTGTCCCCGGGAATTTCTACCAGGCCGGAAGTCAATTGGCGCAAAGCACCAGCTTAAACTTTGGTCCCAACCGGCGACAATTATTTCTTTTGCTGACGGACGGGCTTATCGAAAATAATTCCATCGTCATCAAGGGTATTCGCGAGGCCTTCAATAATATGATCCCCGTGGTGGGCGCGGGCAGCAGCGATGATTTTCGTTTCCAAAAAACTTTCCAATTTTGCCAGGATCAGTCTTTAACCAACGCGGCGGTTGGTCTGATTATGGGTGGCGAGATGAAAATCGGAATAGGATTAAAACACGGCTTCAAACCGCTGGGCAAACCCAGGATCATTGACCACGCCCAAGGGAATATCATTAAAACCATCGACGGCCAAAAGGCCGCGACTGTCCTGGCGGAATACTTTGGCGAAGACACGCTCAATTTTCACGCCAAACGTTTAAGCCGTATGGCCATGTTATATCCTTTAGGTATTTATATTGAAAATGAGGGGGAATACTTGCTAAGATATGTGCTGGATATAAACCCGGATGGAGCTATCATCTGCCAAGGGAATATTCCGCAAGGAGCCCGCGTCCATATCATGCTGGGTAATAAAGATTCCTATAAACAGGCCGCGGTGGACGCCGCTAACGAGGTTCGTCATTTATTATTAGGAAAGCTGCCCAAATTTTTTATTATCTTTGAATCACTGACACGGCACAAACTTCTGGGGAAAAGCAGTCTCTTAGAAGTCCAGATGATCCGGGAGATTCTCGGATATACAACGCCGATGATTGGGATGTATTCGCTCGGAGAAATCGCGGCGTTAAAGTCTATTGATTACATCGCTGAACCTTATTTACAAAACCAAATGATCCTGATTTTAGCCATCGCCTAACTTAAAAGGGGCATCTTACGCAACATGTACAACGGCATTAATCCAATTACCATATTCAGCTTCCTAAGTTTAACGGCCTTTCTGATCGCGGGTTGTCTGGTATTCATTGTTGTCCAAAGAAATAAAAAAATAAAACACCTCACCGCTTCTTTAGATAAGCTGCTGAATTCTTTTAACAGCTTAGATGAGCAGGCCAAATTGATCGTCAAGACAGACCTCGAACTCAATAAAGCGCAAGAGGAACTCAGCAAGCGGCTTATTGGACTCAATGCCCTGCAAAAAATTTCCCGGCTCATTACGACGACACTTGATGCGAATGAAATCTTTAACCGCCTGGAAAAATCCCTAGCCTCGGATCTTGGTTTTGAGAAAATCCTGATCCTGATGCCGGATGAAAATAAAAATTTGCTCTGCCGTTTGCAAGCCGGCTTCTCCAAAGAATTCACCGAACAAATCATCGCCCAGCTATCCAAAGACCAAACCCTGCTGACGGATTTAAGAGAAGGGCGTCCTTTCTCTTCCTTAACCTCCACCAAACAACATAAAGAAAAAATCTGTTCTCTTTTCGGAATCGAACATTTCTTGCTTAATCCGATCATAACACAAGATGGATTTACCGGACTTTTATTAGCCGGCAATCAAAGTCCGGAAATCTTTATTACCGAAGGCGATGAAGAATTGATCTCCATCCTCGCCAACCAGATCGGACAATCTCTGGAAAACACGCAATTATTCGAGCAGGTTTACCGATCGCGCCAGGATTTGGAATTAAAAATCCAGGACAGGACAAAACAGCTCGCCTCCGCTTTGGAGGAGGTTCAAAAAATCAGTAAAAATAAATCTGATTTCGTCTCCGCCGTTTCCCATGAACTGCGCACACCCTTGACTTCCATAAAAGGCTACGCTTCTATTCTGATGGCCGGGAAGATCGGGGAGATCCCCCAAGAGGTCAAAGACCGGCTCGAAAAAATCAACAAACACTCCGACAATCTGGTCAAATTCATTAATGACCTTTTAGATATCTCTCGCATCGAATCCGGACGAGTTGAAATGAAATTGATCCGCCACGATGTCTTATCCATTATTGATAATCTGCGTGACCTCTTAACGCCGCAGATGAAGGATAAAAATATCCAATTTAAGGCCGATGTCCCACAGGGCATTCCAGAACTTTTTGTGGATATCAGTCAAGTGGATCGTATCTTTATTAATCTTTTGAGCAATGCCATTAAATTTACCCCGGTTGGAGGAATCATTACCATCAGCGCCAAGACGCAGAATGACTTTGTTCTCTTTGAGGTCACGGACACCGGCATTGGGATGACTGAGGAAGATTTATCGAGATTGTTCAGCCAATTTTACCGGATTGACAATGAAATTAACCGCAATGTAAAGGGAACCGGCCTTGGTCTTTCTCTGGTTAAAAATATTGTGGAAGCGCACAAAGGAAAAATCTGGGTGACCAGCCAGGTCAATGCGGGGACAACGTTTCACTTTACTTTGCCCATCGCAAAATAGGAGCAGCGCATGCTGAAACATAAAATATTGACCGTTGATGACGATCCGGACATCTTAGACGTCCTCTCGCTCACTTTATCGGAATTGTATGAAGTTATTCAGGCGGGAAATGGTCAGGCGGGACTGCAAATGGCGCAGACAAGCGCGCCGAGCTTGATTATCACGGATTATTCCATGCCGATCATGGACGGCCGTCAATTTTGTCAAGCTCTCAAAAAAGACATCTTGCTCCAGCACATTCCTGTCATCATGCTCACGGGCAAAGGCGAAGTTCAGGATAAAGTCGGGGGGATCGATGCCGGAGCGGATGATTACATCGTCAAACCTTTTGAGCCCAACGAACTTCTCGCCAGAATAAAGATGATCCTGCGCCGGACCGAGCGCAGCCTTGATGCCAATCCATTAACCTATCTCCCCGGGAATGTCTCGATCATGGATGAACTGCAGCAGCGCGTCAGCAGTAAAAAAACTTTTGCCGTCGGTTATGTCGATTTAGATAAATTCAAAGCTTACAATGACAAATACGGTTTCGAACGCGGGGATGAAGTCATTCGCGAAACAGCCAAAAGCATCATTACGGCAGTCAACAAGATGGGGGATAAAAGCACCTTTATCGGCCACATCGGCGGGGATGATTTTGTTTTTGTCTCAGAAGACATCCAGGCGGACGGTATCTGCCAGAAGATCATCGAGGAATTTGATAAAATCGCCCCTACCTTTTACAGTGAAGAAGACCGTACGGCAGGATTTATCTTAACAAAGGATCGGCAAGGAAATGATATTAAGGCTGGTTTTCTCTCCATCTCCATTGGCATTGTCAGTAATGCCGCCCAACAAATCAATCATATCGCCCAAATCGGCGAGATCGGCGCGGAATTAAAAAAATATGCTAAGGGGATCGATGGAAGTGTTTACGTGCGGGATAAACGTAAAGGATAAATTTTCTTATCTACAAGAAAGCGGACATTCCGAAATCTAATTCACAACCCACTCACATGATTGAAGGGATTTACACATCACTTCGTCATGCAAATACAACAAATCACATCTTTCACTATAGTAACAACAACCAACACATCCATCCGAACCTATCCACCGGCACCCTACAGTATTGTCACACCCAGGAAATCGAGGTATCGAGGGGCAATCAGGTAATTCACCCCTCCTCTGGCAATGCGCAGTAGGTGGCGGAGGAGGAGCGGGGGCAACACTATCCTCCATAATTCCATTCGCAATAATATTATAATAATCACCGGCGATATCATGCGTTTTCGGCAATAGCGTCCTAAACGCCACCAACACCACTGAAGCCACTACGGCCAATAAAAGCAAATATTCAACCGCCGTTTGGGCTTTAGCTTTCCTGGAATTCATCAATCGGTAATCTTTGAATTTTATCATGGCTCAATTTAAATATAGCATGTCCCTACCATAAATTCTTCAAGTTTCTTACAACATCCCCCGGGTTATCCGCGCCAAAAAAATAACTTGCCGTTGCCAGGATATTCGCGCCGGCCTTAACCGCCTCAGAGGCAGTCGCGGCATTAATACCGCCATCAACAGAGATATCTTTATCAAATATTTCACGCAGCTGCTGAATTTTCGACAAAGCAATCGGCATAAACTTCTGTTTAGCAAAACCAGGGTTCACCGACATGATCAACACCCCGTCAATATCTTTTAAAATGGAATTGAAACACAATGGCGTCCCTGGATTAATAACCATAAACGCTCTTTTCCCCTTCCCTTTTATCCGCGCAATGTCTCCCCGGGCCTTTTCGACATCAATGGCATCCACCTCTTTAGGGAATTTCCCTAAACCCCGGCAGGCCTCCCGCAAGGGGCCATAACATTCGGCATGGACAGAAATAATATCCGCGCCGGCACTTATAAAATCATCAATATACATCCCCGGATGTTCAATCATCAAATGGGCCTCAATGGGGAGTTTCGTTAACGGCCGGATAGCCTCGATCACCACCGACCCGATGGTAATATTGGGAACGAAATGGCCGTCCATGACATCCACGTGCAACCCATCCGCGCCGGCATCTTCGCATTTTTTAAGTTCATCTTTTAAATTGGCAAAGTCCGCGCAGAGAATACTGGCGCTAATTTTTATTTCTCTATTCATATCTCCTCTTTCGCTTAACCATTATACTGAATCTCCCCAAAGAAACCACTATAAAACCGGCCGAAAACTTAAAAGCCCGGCCAAGGTAATTCCCGACAGCGAAATCGCAATATACAGCAAAAATACGACATAACTTGTCTGAAGAAAAATATACGCGTAGCGATATTTCTTAAACGCCCCCAACGCCTGCGCGGTCAAGAACAAAACAATGGGACAGAAAAATAGGGAGGTCCGCGGAATGGTAAACGGGTATTTCTTGAGCGCGCCAAGGATAATCAATTCGACAAAGACGATCAAGGCAATGGTGTTGACCGAATGAAAACGGCCCTTATCCCGCTTTATAATCTTTAAAAAACCATAAAATAAGTTGATGAGACCAAACGTAACAAAAAAGATTCCGATTTGCTTAAACGCCTTCGGCCGTTCAACAAACCAACGGGAAAAAAGATTATTGATCCCCTCGCCCAAAGTTTGTAAAAAATGCGCCAAGGAATCGGCATAAATAAAATAATCTTGCAGGGCGTCCTGGGCAGAGCTCGCCGCTAAACGTATGTCAAAATAATAAGAAGTAACCGCGACAATGATGGCAAAGGCCACATAAAAAATAAGCGGCCGAATGAATCTTCTGTCCACGCTCACTGAATGAATAAGGTTAATTATGGGAAAAATAATAAACAAATAGGCTGGATAAGAAAAAAACACGAGAAAAGGCAGAAGGATCAAAATCAACGTATAGCTCGTGATACTCCGGCTCTCCTCTATTCTCCTCTGATTGCAAAGGAATAACAACCACGCGGCCGCGACCAGCACATCCATCGAATACTGCTTTAATTCCGACGCATAGTAAATTAAAACCGCCGAAGCGCTCCACGATAAAACAAAAATCAAATAACTCCATTGGTCTTTTAACCCATAGCGAGCGACCTTTAACCAAACAAAAAAGGCTACCAGCATACTAAGGAAAGGAAAAAATCGTAAGCTCAGCAAATTAAAATCAAAAATCCTGGAAAAATTCTGAATCAAAAAAAAATAAACTCGGGGAAATGTCTGCGCGGAAAAGAATTCCCTGGAAAAAATCTCGCGGGCATTAAATGAGGTGAGGTTAAAGAAAACCCAATGCTCGTCGTTCCAGAGGGGCCGCTGATAAACATACTGGATCAGACACAATAAAAGATACCAAACGATAAGAGCAATCGTGCCTAAAGACAAGAACCGTTCTGGGGAAGGATTTTTTAAAGGCCACTTTAAAGCAGGCATGCTTAATAAATAGCTCAGCTTGTGTATATTAAATGCGCGGGGTGGGACTTGAACCCACACGGGTTACCCCACACGCCCCTCAAACGTGCGCGTATACCAATTCCGCCACCCGCGCGATAGTTTCTTATATCAACTTATTCTTAATCCATTCTCTTCCAATTCCTAATTTAAAATATTTTTCTCGCACTCGGGCTTCGACTCTTGTCTTAAATTCTTCGACATAAATTAAACTAAACGGCTTATAAGGACTCGTTGTTTTATTGCATCCTTCTTGGTGTTCACCAAAACGTCTCTTTACATTATTACTCAGCCCAATATAAATATATTTACGAATTTGGCTTGAAATAACATACACATAATACATATTGGTTCTATAGTCGTATACCAACCTGCCTGCCGGCAGGCAGGTTCCGCCACCCGCGCTTCCACTATATCTATTTTAGAAAGGTCCTGCGTAGCTAAAGGCGAACGCACTTTAGCGAAGCAGGACTCTACTTCGCTAAAAATACAAACGTATTATACACAGGTTTTATGAAACTGCAAATTTTTCTAACTTCGAATCACAAACTTAAAGCAGCGGCAATAAAATGAGCAAAGAGTGGATGAGAATGGTCGGGCTTGGACCTGAATTCCGGATGGAATTGGCAGGCGACAAACCAAGGATGGTCTTTTAATTCAATAATTTCCACTAAATCCTTTTTAGTGTTGATCCCGGCAAAAACAAAGCCCTTCTTTTCAAAAATCTTTTTAAATTTATTATTAAATTCATAACGATGGCGGTGGCGTTCAGAAATATTTTCCTTTTTATACGCCAGAGAACTTTTTGTGGACTTTAATATCCGGCACGGGTACGCCCCCAAACGCATCGTGGCCCCCATATTCTCCACCGTCTTCTGCTCATCCAAAAGACTGACCACCGGATACGACGTGTCCTTATCAAACTCGGTGGAGTTGGCTCCTTTCAGATCGCAGACATTCCTGGCAAATTCCACGCAGGCCATCTGCATCCCCAGACAAATTCCGAAGAATGGGATCTTCTTCTCGCGGGCATAACGCACCGCCTGGATCTTCCCTTCAATGCCTCGGCTGCCAAATCCGCCGGGGACAAGAATCCCCTGGACGCCATCAAGATATTTCTCGACTTTACCCTTTTCAATACTCTCGGAATCCACTTTTTCGATCGTCACGCGCGCGTCGTTCGCGATGCCGCCATGGACCAAGGCTTCGTAGATCGATTTATACGCGTCGGGGAGCATAATATATTTTCCAACAACAGCGATCTTTACTTCCTTTGTTGGACTCTTGATGCGCTTGATAACAAAATTATTCCAGTGACTTAAATCTTTTTCCTCACTTTTAATGTTGAGTCTTCGCAAAATAAGATCATCTAATCCTTCTTTACGAAACGCCACCGGGACTTCATAAATATGTTTAACATCGGCGGCTTCGATGACGGCCTCCTTGTCCACATTACAAAATAAAGCGATCTTCTCTTTTTGCTCCTTGGTAATCGGCCGCTCTGTCCGGCACAGCAAAATATCAGGGATAATCCCGATTTCCCGAAGACGGCCAACGCTATGCTGAGTCGGCTTGGTCTTATGCTCACCGGCGGATTTAATATAGGGAAGCAGGGTCACGTGAATATTTAAGGCGTAATGCGTTCCCAATTCCCAGCGCATCTGACGGATCGCCTCCAAAAAGGGAAGACTCTCGATATCGCCGACTGTCCCGCCGATTTCCACAATGGTGACATCTACGTCCCGGTCATGGGAAACCTTACGGATACATCCCTTGATCTCATCGGTAATATGCGGAATAATCTGAACGGTTTTCCCCAAATAATCGCCTCTTCGTTCTTTGGTAATCACAGAATAATATATCTTCCCCGTCGTAATGTTGCTGTCCTGGCTGATTTGGGCATTGGTGAAACGCTCATAATGTCCCAAATCCAAATCCGTTTCCGCGCCGTCATCGGTGACATAAACTTCCCCATGCTGAAAAGGATTCATCGTGCCGGGGTCCACATTGAGATACGGGTCGCATTTGATCAGCGTGGTCTTAAGGCCGCGGGTCTCTAATAACTTGCCGATGGATGCCGCCGCAATACCTTTGCCCAAACTTGAAACCACGCCGCCCGTTATGAAAATAAATTTACTCATACTCAACAGGCCCCTTCTAAAAGATATTTGCTCGTATTCTTCGGGATAGGAACCGGGTACTGTCCGCTAAAACACGCATGACAATAATCCTTCGAATTCTTAACCACTTTAAGCATCCCTTCCAGGCTCAAATATTTTAAAGAATCCACCTTGATAAAATCGGCAATCTCCTTAACGCTCTTCGTCGCGGCAATCAATTCTTTCTTGCTGGGGAAATCAATGCCGTAAAAACACGGGTGTTTTATCGGCGGGCAGCTGATGCGCATATGGATTTCTTTGGCCCCGGAGCGACGCAACTCTTCCACGCGGCTGCGACTCGTGGTCCCGCGGACAATCGAATCTTCAACCACAATGATCTTTTTACCTTTGATCACGTTTTCGATTGGATTCAATTTGATACGAACACGAAAATCTCTTAAAAACTGCGTCGGCTGAATAAATGTCCGGCCGATATAATGATTTCGGATAAGACCCATCTCGTAGGGCAGATGCAACTGCTGGGCATATCCGATAGCCGCGTATGTCCCCGAATCCGGGATCGCCATGACAAAGTCCGCCTTGACGGGGTGTTCAACGGCTAACTGCGCTCCGAATCTTTTTCGAACCTCATACACATTGTCATCAAAAATATTACTGTCCGGCCGGGCGAAATAAACATCCTCAAAAATACAGCGTGATTTATTTTTCTTCGTATCCATCGGCAGAAATGTCGACTCAATGGTATTGCCCTTAATGAAAACAATCTCACCCGGTTCAATTTCTCTGATAAATTTTGCCTTGGTCAAATCCAGGGCACACGTCTCACTGGCCAGAATATAACTGTCGTCAATCTTTCCTAAACACAAAGGCCGAAAGCCTTGCGGATCACGCGCGCCGACAATGACATCCCCGGCCAAGAATATAAGTGAGAATGCCCCTTGTAACTGCGAAAGGACATCGCGGAACCAATGCTTTAAATCGCCATTCCTTCCTTTAGCCAAAAGATGAACAATAATTTCGGAGTCCATAGTCGTTTGAAAAATGGAACCTTCTTCTTCCAATTTTTTGTAAAGAAATTCCGTGTTGGTCAAATTACCGTTATGCGCAACGGCGAGAGGTTTATTTTTGTGGGTCACTAAAAATGGCTGGATATTTTTGAAAGTACTGGATCCCGTCGTCGAATAACGTGTATGCCCGATGGCGATGGAACCTTTTAAATTCTTCAAAGACTGTTCATCGAAGGCATCAGAGACCAGACCTAAATTTTTTGCGATGTGAACGTCTTTCTTATCATAGGAGGCGATGCCGACTGCCTCTTCGCCGCGGTGCTGTAAGGCGAAAAGCCCTAAGAAAACTATCTTTGCCGCTTCTTTATGATTGGAAACACCGACTATACCGCACACTTGATGACCCCCTCGCTATAATAACTTTGCAAAGACTTCACCATAAAGTCACGCTCTACGCTTGACTCGATTCCGTTGACAGCCGCCCAAGCTCCTTGAAGGGTGGTGATACAGGGAACGTTATAAAGAATGGCCGCGGCGCGAATGGCCCGCATGTCCGACTGACTTTTTTCTCCCGAAGGTGTATTGATAATCAAATTTATCTCATCTTTCTTTATCAATGTCAACAGATTGTTTTTGCTCTCGCTGAATTTATCGACCGATTCCACGGCAACATTATTGGAACGCAAGACTTTCGCCGTGCCTTTGGTTGAAACAAGACTAAATCCCAAGTCCACCAATTTTTTGGCGAGAAAAACAATGTACCGCTTGTCCTCATCTCGGACACTTAAAAAGATTTTTCCCGCTTTTGGCAAAGCCTGATTGGCTGATATCTGCGATTTGGCAAAGGCCGCCCCAAAAGTAAAATCAATGCCCATCACCTCACCCGTTGATTTCATCTCCGGCCCCAAAACGATATCCACGCCGGAAAAACGGGAAAATGGCAGAACAGATTCTTTCACACAAACGTGTTTCAAACCTTCCGGATGAACGAGCTTGAAGTCTTTTAACTTTTTTCCCACCATAATTTGAGCGGCCATCTTGGCTAAGGGAATACCCAGTGCCTTGCTGACAAAAGGAATCGTTCTCGAGGCCCGGGGATTGACTTCCAAGACATAAATTTTTTGCCCCTTAATCGCGAATTGAATGTTAATGAGTCCGACCACGCGCAAATTTGTAGCGATCACGCAAGTATATTCCTTGATCCGTTCGATGAGTTCCTCGCTTAAGGTATGCGGCGGAAGCACGCAGGCGGAATCGCCGGAATGGATGCCGGCATTCTCAATATGCTCCATAATCCCGGCGACATACGTTTTCTCGCCGTCACAGACCGCGTCGACATCCACTTCAATAGCATCTTCCACAAATTTATCAATTAAAACCGGATGCCCCTCTGAAACCTCGCGGGCCTCCACCATAAATGAAAGCAATGATTCTTTATCATAAACAATCTTCATGGCCCGGCCGCCTAAAACATAGGACGGCCTGGCGAGAACCGGATAACCAATTTTTGTGGCGATGGCCACGGCCTCATCCATCGAAGTCGCGGAACCATTTTCAGGCTGAATCAAACCAAGTTTATTGATAAGTTTGGAAAACTTTTCTCTGTCTTCCGCCATGTCGATGGCATCCACACTGGTGCCGATGATCGGAACCCCGGCTTGGTGTAAACGCCTCGCCAAATTCAAAGGTGTTTGTCCGCCATACTGAACAATCACGCCAAATGGCTTCTCCACTTCGACAATATTCATGACATCCTCAAAGGTCAAAGGCTCAAAATATAATTTGTCAGAGGTATCATAGTCCGTCGAAACTGTTTCCGGATTGGAATTGACCATGATCGTTTCATACCCCAATTCTTTTAAGGCAAACGCGGCGTGGCAACAGCAGTAATCAAATTCAATTCCTTGGCCGATGCGGTTCGGGCCGCCGCCTAAAATCATGATTTTTTTTCGCGCACCCCGAATTTTATTTAACCGTTCATTTTGAGAAATCGCCTCATCTTCAACTTCATACGTGGAATAATAATACGGCGTGTAGGCCTCAAACTCGGCAGCACAGGTGTCCACCAACTTAAAGGTCGCTTTAATACCCATTTTCTGGCGCCAGGCCCGGACCTTCTGCTCCTTGACGCCTATAAGCTGAGCTAACTGCGCGTCACCAAATCCGAATTCCTTGGCCCCCCGCAACAATTCTTTGCTGACTTTTTTTGTTTCGTCAAAAACTTTCTTAAATTTATTTTCAAAATCAATGATCTCTGCGATATGCGCGATAAACCACGGGTCAATCTTGGTTAAATCCGAGACTTGCCTTTGACTGAAACCTTTTTGCAGAGCGTATTTGATATAGAAAATCCGCGAGGCATTGGGCTCGGTAAGACGAAATCGGATCTTTTCCTCAGGGATTTCCCGATAATCCAATTTATTATCAAGGCCCACATGGCCGATCTCCAAGCCTCGGAGCCCTTTTTGCAGAGCCTCTTTAAACGTGCGGCCGATGGCCATGGTTTCCCCGACGGACTTCATCGAAACCCCAAGGATGTCACCTGCCTCGGGAAATTTTTCAAACGTAAATCGCGGGATCTTGACCACGCAATAATCTATGGTCGGCTCAAAGGAAGCGGGAGTTTCTTTGGTGATATCATTACGGATCTCATCCAGCGAATAGCCGACGGCCAATTTTGCCGCGAATTTGGCAATGGGAAATCCCGTGGCTTTACTGGCCAAAGCTGAACTGCGCGAGACCCGCGGATTCATTTCGATGACCACCATGCGGCCATCTCTGGGGTTGATCGCGAACTGAATATTCGACCCGCCGGTTTCAACGCCTACCGCGCGAATCAAGGCGAGCGCGGCATCACGCATAATCTGATACTCTCGATCGGTTAACGTTTGTGCTGGCGCGACGGTAATACTATCGCCCGTGTGAATTCCCATCGAATCAAAATTCTCAATTGAACAGACAATGACCACATTGTCTTTGTTGTCCCGCATGACCTCCAGCTCATATTCCTTCCAGCCCTCAATGGATTCTTCGATTAAAATCTCATGGATCATACTGCTATTAATCCCTAAAGAAGCGATCCGCTCAAACTCGTCTAAATCACGGGCAATCCCGCCGCCGGTTCCACCCAGCGTGTAACTGGGACGAACGATCACCGGAAATCCAATTTTTCCGGCGGCCTCTTTGGCCTCTTCTAAATTATGGGCAAAGGCGCTTATCGGAACTTCCAGGCCCGCGTCTAACACAACCTTCTTAAAACATTCGCGGTCTTCGGCCCTTTTGATAACATCATAGTCAGCCCCAAGCATCTTCACGTTATATTTTGTCAAGGCGCCGCTTTCATAAAGTTTAACGGCAATATTAAGCGCCGTCTGTCCGCCTAAAGTCGGCAAAACCGCGTCCGGACGTTCCTGAGCGATAATACGTTCGACAAATTCCGGGGTCAATGGTTCGACATACGTGTGATCGGCAACTTCCGGGTCGGTCATAATCGTCGCCGGATTGGAATTAACCAGAACGATTTCAAATCCCTCTTCCCTTAAAGCCTTGCACGCTTGAGTTCCCGAATAATCGAATTCGCAGGCCTGGCCGATCACAATCGGGCCGGAACCGATCAATAAAATTTTTTTGATGTCATTTCGTTTGGGCATGTTCCTTCATCAATTCAATAAACCGCTCAAAAAGATAATGCGCGTCATTAGGGCCGGGCGCCGCTTCCGGATGATATTGAATGGCATATAGTGGAAATCTCTTGTGCCGCAGACCCTCGACCGTATTATCATTAAGATTAACATGGGTCACTTCAACATCCTCTTGATTTAAACTTTTGATGTCCACGCAAAAGCCATGGTTCTGTGAGGTGATGCCAATTTTATTAATAAGTAAATCTTTCACGGGATGATTGACCCCGTGATGGCCGAATTTTAATTTATAGGTCTTTCCCCCCAAACTCAGACCCAAAAGCTGATGGCCTAGACAAATTCCAAATACCGGAAGCTGGCCGATAAATTCCTTTATCGTTTCAACCACGTACGGCAAAGCCGCCGGATCTCCCGGGCCATTGGAGATAAAAAGCCCGTCGGGCTGGACAGCTTTTATTTCCTGGGCCTTGGCGGTGGCCGGAAAGACATGGACTTCACAACCAAGATTAGAGAGGATCCGCAGGATATTGGTTTTGATGCCGCAATCAATCGCCGCGACTTTAAAAGAATATTTCTTTTGCGGGTCCCAAATATATTTTTCTTTAGTCGTGACCGCTTTCACCCAGTCACTACCTTCCATGCCCGGAACCTTTTTCATTTTGGCGGCTAAACTTCTTAAAGAGAAATCTTCTGTAGAGATAATCGCCCGCATAGCTCCGCAGACACGCAAATGCTTGGTGAGCGCCCGGGTATCAATGCCTTCCACCGCCAGAATTTTATTTTCGTTTAAGTAATCAATGAGACTTTTGGTAGCGCGGAAATTGGAATAAGTATTGCAGAACTCTTTGACCACAAATCCTTTAACATGAACTTTTGCCGACTCGACATCTGTTTCATTGACGCCGTAATTGCCGATCAAAGGATAGGTCATGGTAACGATTTGCCCGGCATAGGAGGGATCGGTGAGGACTTCTTGATAACCGGACATCGCGGTGTTAAAGACGACTTCTCCAGCGATTTCCCCAGTCACGAAGAGAGAGCGGCCCTCGAAATGTGTGCCGTCTTCAAGGTAGATAATCGCTCTGTTCATCGAATGGGTGCCGGCCCCGAAAATGGTATAGGGGAAGAAAAGTATCTTAAAACCAAAGACAATATAGCATTGAACTTTTGTTTGTCAAGCCCAATCCTTCGTCGGAGAATAGAGTTTCTTGAGAAGTCAACTATGGTGCGTAGAAAAAGTGCGATTTTCTTAAAAGAGTCTCGTTTTTGGTAGCCCGACAAAACCTAACAAGCCAACTCCCAGCAAAATCAAGGTGTTTAGTTCCGGCGTTACCGACCCGCCGCCGGTTTCCCTGAGAATTTCTTGAACTTTATGCTCAGCAAAAAATCTAAAGAACTCCGTGGGATCGTCATCTATCGCGTGGATGTCAAATATTTGCCCGCCGTGATTTGCCGCGAGTGTTTGATAATTTCCGGCCGGCCCCACTAAATCATCAAAATTTACAATTCCGTTCCAAAGAGCGTGATAGGCGCTTAATGCCGCGTCCGCCCCACTTTCCGCTCCATCTGAATCTTCATCCGTGACCATGACAATGACCTTAGTCACATCATCGGAGCGCCAAGTGATATTTTCCAGGGCAAACTTGGTCGCTTCAAAACCTCTTTCATTGGATCCCAGGGTATGCAATTCACTCAAACCTGATGAGAAATTACTCGCGTCGGTCAGATCCCGAACAAGCCGGATATGCGGCGCGGCAATACCGCTATAACCAAATCCCACCAAACCGTATTGAGCGTCAATCCCCGCATCAACCAAGGCCTGAGTAAAAATATTTAAGTTATTAATGACGCCCGCCTTCTCATCCCCCATGGAAACAGATTCATCAAAAACAAAAATAATATCCGCTGGAACAGCATACGTATTTTGACAATCGGCAAGGACGAAACAACAAGAAAAAAATAAAACGGTCAGCCCGCCAAAGAATATCTTTTTCATGCCATCCAGCCCTCGAGTGATTATCGATAATTACAAAACAAAAGTGGTAAGGAAAAATCTAAACTACGCAGATGTGCTATCGCGGCCTGAAGTTCATCTTTCTTAGGTGACATCACCCGGATTTTTTCTCCCTCAATCTGCGTCTGTACTTTTAACTTCAAATCTTTGATGATCCCGGTCAATTCCTTGGCCTTTTCCTTAGGAATGCCATTAGAAATAATAATCATCTGCCGCAAGGTGCTTCCAGCGGCCGGCTCTGGATCGCCATAAATCAAAAATTTCACCGAAACATTTCGTTTCGTCATTTTATCCACCAGAATATCTTTAAGCGCCCTTAATTTATAGTCGTCGTCGGCAACCAACGTCATCTTCTTTTCTTTCTGATCATAATCAATCGCTGCCTTGCTTCCCTTAAAGTCATATCTCTGCGCCAATTCTTTCTGGGCCTGATTTAAGGCATTGTCCACTTCCTGCCAGTTGATCTCTGAAACAATATCAAAGGAAAAATTCGCCATAGGTTTACTGAATCGTTCATTACGGCTTCAATAATTTCTTTACCAATTTGCACAGGCTGGAAAGGTCCACGGCCTTGGAAACAAAGTTGTCCGCGCCAGCGGTCAAGGCTTTACCAATATCCGCCGCATCAATATATCCGGTATTAACAACCACTTTGACCTTAAGGCCTTTAATCTCTTTTATCTGCCGGCAAACTTCCAAACCATTTAAATCCGGCAAAATCACATCCAGGATAACTAAATCAGGTTTTTCCATTCCAGCTTTTTCAATGCCTTCCTTCCCGGTTTCCGCGCCAATCACATTCTTGTACCCCTGTCGTTCTAAAGATTTAACAACGCAGTGGCGGTATAATTCATTGTCATCGACAACTAAAATTTTTTTATTCATCGCTCAGCCTCCTCTAACAGATATTGATGCACCCCTTCCGCTGCTAAGCGGCCCTCATTGATGGCCCAAACAACCAACGATTGACCGCGGCGCATATCCCCGGCGGCGAATATTCCCGGAACACTGGTCATTCTGGTTTTCTCATCCGTCTTCACATTGCCCCGAGCGTCTAATTCAACTTTTAATTCTTCAATCATTCCGTTTTTCACCGGACCAACAAAACCCATGGCCAATAATAATAAATCCACTTCCACCTCAAATTCAGACCCGGGAATTTCTTTCATCGCCTGACGGCCGGTGGCGGGATCTTTCGGTCCCCACTCCAAGCGCACGCCGTGAAGTTTTTTAAGCTGACCATTTTTCCCGCTTAATTTTTTCGTCATTATTGAATAGTCCTGCTCAACGCCTTCTTCATGTGACGTTGACTTGCGGTAAACAAACGCCCATTGCGGCCAAGGGTTCTCCGAGATTCTCTCCTGAGGCGGTCTGGGCAGCAATTCAAATTGTTTTACGGAAACTGCCCCCTGGCGGTTCGATGTCCCCACGCAATCCGAACCGGTATCGCCGCCGCCGAGAATGATCACTTTTTTACCTTCCGCCAGGATTCTTTCTTTCGGATCTATTTTTTGTCCGGCATTGATTCGATTCTGCTGGGTCAAAAACTCCATCGCGAAATACGTGCCCTTAAGTTCGCGGCCGGGGACCGGCAAATCTCTGGGGGCCTCAGCACCGCCGGAGAGGACAAGGGCATCGTATTTCTCTTTTAATTCCAACGCGCTGGTATCTTTTCCCACATAAACACCCGTTTTAAAATGAACCCCTTCTTTGCGCATGCGGTCAACGCGCCGTTCCACAATCCGTTTTTCTAATTTAAAATCTGGAATCCCTAACGTTAAAAGACCGCCGATGTATTCGTTCTTCTCATAAACGGTAACGGTGTGCCCTTTCTTATTTAATTGATCCGCGCAGGTCAAACCCGCCGGGCCTGAGCCGATGACGGCGATTTTTTTGCCGGTGCGATGTTTGGGCGGCTCGGGTTTTATCCAGCCTTGATCATAGGCCCGATCGATAATGGCAACTTCAATATTTTTTATGGTGACCGCCGGCTGATTAATCGCCAGGACACAGGAATTTTCGCACGGGGCAGGACAAATGCGGCCGGTGAATTCCGGAAAATTATTTGTTTTATGAAGACGCTCAATGGCTTCTTTCCAGCGGTCGCGGTAAACTAAATCATTCCAATCGGGAATGATGTTACCGATTGGACATCCCGACTGACAAAAGGGTACGCCGCAATCCATGCATCGGCCGCCCTGTTTGCGTAATTCTTCATCCGGAGGATAGACAGAAAATTCTTTCCAATGCTTGAGTCGTTCCGGGATAGGCTGTTTCTTAAAGTCCAGCCTGTCCCATTTCATGAAGCCTTTGATGTCGCCCATATTGCTTGACCTTATAATTCTATTACGAAACCGTCACTGAGAAATCAATTTTATTTAAAGGAGAACGGCTAATCCGTTTACTAACATCGAGAATTTCAATGGAAACTATCTTTCCATTTCGACCATAATCGAAGATAATACCATCTCTTTCCACGCTGTCGGATATTTTTGCTTTTGAAATAAATTCAATATTCATCAAATCATGTTTCGGATCATATTCAACCCGCATTTTTTACCTCCAATAACGTTCTGTCCGTGATGTTAAATATGCCGTTACAACTATAAAACGGTCTTTCTCTTCTTCAGCAACAACTCTTAAAAGCATCTCTTTACCACCGACGATATATTTTTCTGTCTAACCACCCGTCCCAGATATCCCCTAACGATCTGATCGGGAGAATTGATAGTCTCTTTTATCCAGCTTAAGGGAACTTTGCGTTGCGCAATTTTCTTTAGGGCTAACGGAATGACCTCAATTCTCTTTTTCAACTCTCTCCTTCTACCTATTATTTTACCAACTGCCCCTCTTGCTTGATAATTCCTTTGGCTTCTTCCAAGACACGCCGATAATCCCGCGGAAAAACTTTCACAAATTGCGGCAAAACAGCAGGCCAATTCTTTAACACATAATCGGCCACGGTGCTGCCGGTATAATTTTTATGTTTCTCGATCAAAGCCTTTACTTCCCGAATTTCATCCGATTCATCGAGCGCGACCAAATCCACCATTCCCAGATTACAACGATTTGAAAAAGTTTTATCACGATCCAAAACAAAAGCGAGCCCTCCGCTCATCCCCGCGGCAAAATTTCTTCCCGTCTGGCCCAAAACAACAATACGTCCCCCGGTCATGTATTCACAACCATGGTCGCCGATGCCTTCAACCACCGCATGCGCGCCGCTGTTTCTCACGGCAAACCGCTCGCCAGCCAAACCGCGTAAAAACATTTCGCCTTTAATCGCGCCATACAAAACCACATTGCCGACAAGGATATTCTCTTCCGGAACAAAGGTCGCTTCTTTAGGCGGATAAACTATGATGCGTCCGCCGGAAAGACCTTTGCCCACATAATCATTGGAATCTCCTTCCAAGGTCATCGTAATCCCATTGGCCAAAAACGCTCCGAAACTCTGTCCGGCGGAACCCTTTAATTTAATCTGAATGGTATTGTCCTCTAAACCGGCCAAACCATATCGCCGGGCGATTTCGGAGCTAAGCATGGTACCCACGGTACGATTGGTATTCTGAATCGGCAAGTCAATCTTAACGGATTTCCGATGTTCAATGGCCTCTTCCGCTAACTGAATTAATTTCTGATCCAAAGCCCGCTCCAGACCATGATCCTGCCGTTCCACATGACGAATCGCCACATGCTCGGGAACATCCGGTTTATGAAGGATATTAGTAAAATCCAATCCCTTGGCCTTCCAATGATCAATGACTTCTTGAGTCTCAAGCATATCGACCCGCCCAATCAACTCATCAAATTTTCTAAATCCAAGTTCCGCCATAATCTCTCGGCATTCCTCGGCAATAAAGGTAAAAAAATTGACCACATGTTCCGGCTGACCAGCAAATTTCTTTCTTAATTCCGGGTCTTGCGTGGCAATTCCCACGGAGCAAGTATTCAAATGACATTTCCGAAGAAGGATACACCCCAAAGACACCAAAGCGGCGGTTGAAAAACCAAATTCATCCGCGCCTAACATCCCGGCGACAACAACATCCCGCCCCGTCTTAAGCTGACCGTCGGTCTGCACCCGAATACGCCCGCGCAAATCATTCATCACCAAAACCTGCTGAGTTTCCGCGATGCCAAGCTCCATCGGCAAACCGGCATGCTTGATGGATGTCTGCGGTGACGCGCCCGTGCCGCCTTCAAATCCACTGATAAGCACATGGTCAGACTTTCCCTTGGAAACACCAGCCGCGATCGTACCAACACCAATTTCAGAAACCAATTTCACGCTGACATCCGCCCGCGGATTAGAATTTTTTAAATCATGAATCAACTGAGCCAAATCTTCGATCGAATAGATATCATGATGTGGCGGCGGAGAGATCAGCTGCACTCCCGGCGTCGTATACCGCGTCTTGGCAATTTCCTTGCTGACCTTATGCCCCGGAAGCTGGCCACCCTCGCCGGGTTTTGCGCCCTGCGCCATTTTGATCTGTAATTGATCCGCGTTGACCAAATATTCAATGGTCACTCCAAACCGTCCCTGGGCCACCTGTTTGATACGGCTGCGCCGCCAATCGCCGTTCGAATCCTTTTTAAAACGATCCGGGTCTTCTCCCCCTTCGCCCGTGTTCGAGAAGCCGCCTAAACGATTCATGGCAATGGCTAGGGTCTCATGGGTCTCTTTGGAAATTGATCCGTACGACATCGCTCCGGTGGCAAAACGTTTCACAATGTCGCGAGCTGGTTCCACTTCCGATAACGGAATCGCCTTACCGGATTTAAATTTTAAAAGCCCACGTATTGTCGCTAAATTGGTAGATTGATCATTAATGAGCTTCGCATATTTTTTATAAAGCTGATAATCACCGACCCGCACCGCGTGCTGGAGCATGGCGATCGACTGTGGATTAAATTGATGGTGTTCGCCTTCCCGACGCCAATGATAATCGCCGCCGATATCAAGTATTTTATCTCCTTCTTCAAAATCAGGATAAGCGAATCGATGTCGCAATAGCATTTCTTCAGCCACGGTCTTGATACCGATACCGCCAATACGCGATGGTGTGGCCGTAAAATATTTATCAATAATTTCACTGCCTAACCCAACCGCCTCAAAAATCTGAGCGCCGCAATAAGATTGAATAGTGGAGATGCCCATCTTTGAAATAATCTTAAAAAGGCCTTTGCGGGTAGATTTCAAAAAATTCTTCTCGGCCTTTTCAAACGTCAACTCCACTGGAAAATTTCCTTTTTGAATCTCGCTTTCAATGGTCTCAAGAGCCAAATACGGATTAATGGCATTAGCCCCATAACCAATCAAAACGGCGAAATGATGCATTTCCCGGGCCTCGGCTGTTTCCAGAACTAAGCTTACCTTTGTGCGCGTACCTTGGCGAATAAGATGATGATGCAGTCCCGAACACGCCAGCAGGGAAGGCATCGGCACATTTTTTTTGTTCACCCCGCGATCGGACAAGATGAGAATTGTATATCCCTTTTCGATGACCTGATCGGCTTTTTTATAAAGCTCGCCCAACGCCTTCTCAAGTCCATCCGGCCCATCTTCTGCTTTAAAAAGGATAGGCAGTGTAACGCTTTTTAAATTCCCCTGATGAATATGACGAATCTTTTCTAAATCGCTATTATCAATGACCGGCCTTTTTAATTTAAGGCGATGGCAATGCGCGGGAGTTTCATCCAAAAGATTTCCCTCCGCGCCGAGCAAAACATCCTCTGCCATAATAATCTCTTCGCGAATCGCGTCAACCGGAGGATTGGTCACCTGGGCAAAAAGTTGTTTGAAATAATTGAATAATAACTGCGGACGGCGGGATAAAACCGCCAAAGGAGTATCTGCCCCCATAGAACCGGTGGCTTCTTCACCATCCACCATCATCGGCTGCAAAACAATTTTTAAGTCTTCAATCGTATATCCAAACGCTTTTTGACGTTCGAGAAGCGTCTTTTCATCTAAATGATGGACACCCCGCGGTTCCGTCAAAGAATGGAGGTCAACGATATTATCTTTAAGCCATTGGCCGTAAGGCTGGCGCGACGCGTAAAAATGTTTAAGTTCGGCGTCATCAACGATCCGTTTCTCCTGGGTATCAACTAAAAACATCTTCCCCGGTTGTAGGCGGCCTTTCATTAAAACATTTTCCGGCGGAAAATTTAAAACCCCGGTTTCAGAAGCCATCACCACTAGGCCATCTTTGGTCACCAGAAATCTTGACGGCCGAAGACCATTTCTATCTAAAACCGCGCCGATATATCTTCCATCGCAAAAGGCAATCGAGGCCGGACCATCCCATGGTTCCATCAAGGAGGAATGATATTCATAAAAAGCTTTCTTTTCCGCGCTCATGCTTTCATGACCGCTCCAGGCCTCGGGAATCATCATCATCATGGCGTGCGGCAGTGAACGCCCGCTTAAAACCAACATCTCCAAAACATTATCAAAAGTCGCGGTGTCGCTTCCATGAGGGACAACAATCGACAAAACCTTTTGGATATCACTGCCAAAGGCCTCGGACACAAACTGCATTTCCCGGGCATGCATCCAATTAATATTACCGCGCAGGGTATTGATTTCACCATTATGAGCAATCGCGCGATACGGATGCGCCAGCGCCCAGGTTGGAAAAGTATTGGTACTGTAACGGGAATGAATCATGGCCATGGCCGAAACCATCGCCGGATCGGATAAATCCGGAAAGAATTTATCCACCTGCTGGGCCATCAACTGTCCCTTATAGACCAGTGTCTTGGTGGAAAGGCTACAAAAATAATAATAATTCTTTTGATTAAGAGTCGACTCTTGAACTTTATTATAAAGACGTTTCCGGATGACATAAAGTTTCCGATCCAGAGCTTCCGGTGGAGTATCTTTTCCACGTCCGATAAATAGTTGCTTAAATTCCGGTTCAACCGATCGGGCGACTTTCCCGATTTTGGAACTGTCGTGGGGCACTTCACGCCAGCCTAAAAATTTCTGACCTTCTTCATGAATAATATGCTCGGTCCATTCTTCAATAATATTCCGGTCGCCCAATAAAGGCGGGAGAAAAACAATCCCAGCGCCATATTCGCCTTCGGGAGACAAAGTGATATTGATTTTAGCGCATTCTTTTCTTAAAAAAGCATCGGGCATTTGGATCATAATCCCGGCGCCGTCTCCGGTCTCGGGGTCACAGCCGCAGGCTCCACGATGGGTCAGATTCTCCAGGATTTGAATACCGTTTCGAATAATATCATGCGACTTCCCCCCCTTCATATTCACGATAAACCCCACGCCGCAGCTATCGTGCTCGAAGGCCGGATCGTACAATCCTTGTTTTTTGGGAAGAAAGATGCCGTTCATGCTTTAAACCTCCCGGTATTGATATTTAACCGGCGAATTTTTGTTCTGATGGTGTTGCGATTAAGTCCTAAAATTTTTGCCGCCACGATCTGATTGCCGCACGTCTGTTCCAAAGCCTTCTCAATTAAAATCCGTTCCGTATCGTCGATCACGGCCCGATATATTTCGCCCTGTTTCCGCGTCTGAAAGCACTCGGCAATCTTTTCTCCTATCATGGCCGTCAACATTTTAACCTCTTTTTTTATCAATGCAACTTATAAAACGAGAAAATGAAACCTGTCTCCCCAATATCCCGCAGCTCAACTTTCTCTGTATCTATTTGTAATCGGAAGCCTTCGGTCTCTGCCAAAAGCCTTTGGGGTAAGCTTTATCCCCGGTGGCGCCTGTCTTCTTTTATATTCTGTCCGGTCAACCATATTAGCCACAGCTTTGATAATATTGATGTCGATCTTATTCTTCTTGTTTAAAGACAAATCGCGCCCTGTTCCGGCAATATCTTTATCCATTTCAATGTATCTCTCTAAAATAGGATCCAAAACATCATAGGGGGGAAGTGAATCCTCGTCTTTCTGGTTCTCTCGCAGTTCGGCCGTGGGCGGCCGCGTGAAAATACTTTCCGGAATAATTTTCCTGGGATCTAAATCATTTCTAAATCGTGCCAACTCATAGATTTTTGTTTTTGGAACATCTTTAATGACCGCGAAACCTCCGGCCATATCCCCATAAAGCGTACAATACCCAACCGCGATCTCGCTTTTATTCCCGGTCGTTAGAACCAGCCAGCCAAATTTATTCGAAAGGGCCATCAGGATATTGCCACGGATGCGCGCCTGAAGATTTTCTTCGGCAATATCAGGATTGCGTCCGGCAAATTCACTTTTTAGCGTCTCTAAATAAGATTGCCAAATAGTTCCAATGGAAATCTCTTTAAAGGTTATCCCTAAATTCTGCGCCAAGATCCTCGCATCCGACCTCGTGCCATCAGAAGTAAACCGCGATGGCATGGAAATCCCAACGACATTTTCCCGGCCAACAGCATCACAGGCAATGACTGCGGTTAAGGCCGAATCAATTCCACCGCTTAAACCAATAACAACCTTTTTAAAATTATTTTTTTCGATATAATCACGTGTCCCTAAAACCAACGCTTGATAAATTTCTTCAGTCGGGTTTAACCGTTTCACGATCTGGCTGGCAATCGGCAGGCGGTTACTTTTTTTACCGACATCCAAATTCGCCACGACCAAATCTTCTTTAAATTGTTTTCCCGCGGCCACGATCTTTCCTTGCGGGTCAACGACCATACTTGCGCCGTCAAAAATCAACTCATCCTGCCCGCCGACTAAATTCGCGTAGCAAACATAAACCTTATTTTGTTTGGCCTGCTTGATGATCAAATTTTCCCGCTCTTGCGCTTTACCGGCATGATAAGGCGATGACGAAATATTAATCAACACTTTAGCTCCCACCCTTGCCTGCCTGCGGCATGGTCCTTGGGGAGTCCAAATATCTTCACAAATGCTCACACCAATTTTGGTTCCCAAAACAAATAGTCCTTTCTCCTTCCCAACGGCAAAATATCTTTTCTCATCAAACACCCCGTAATTAGGAAGCGCCTGTTTGTAATAAACGCCTTTAAGTTGTTTGTTCTGAATTACCGCTGCCGCGTTGAACAATTGACCTTTGCTGTTCACATCAACAAACCCAACAATCGCCGTTATTTTTTTCGATTCTTTCACAATAGTCTGCAAGGCCGCAAGATTATCTTTTACAAAATGTTCCTTAAGGAGCAAATCCTCCGGTGGATAACCCGTGACAGCTAATTCCGGGAAGGCGATCACGTCAGCGCCCATCTCCTGGGCACGGGTGATATATTCGATGATCTTCCGGGCATTACCCTGAAGATCGCCAACGGTCGTATTAATTTGAGCTAAAGCGATTCTTAACATTTTTCACACTTAATGAACAAACAACTTGTTAGACATTTGTTAGACACCATGTTATACTTGCATCAAAAGGAGGAACGTCTTATGGTTTCCATTAACATTCGTGAACTAAACCACAATCTCGCTCACTACCTTAAAAAGGTCAAATCCGGAGAAAGAATCATCATTCTTGAACGTAATGTCCCTATAGCGGAGGTCGTTCCTCATAATGTCAACACAGCCCCGGGCTGGAAGCGTGAAATTCAAAAAATATCCCTGCCTGGGGAACCTCTCTCCGAAACTATCGTTAAAAACCGTAGAGAGGAAAAACATTGAAAGCCTTTATCGACACGTCCTCTCTGTTCAAAAAATACGTCCTCGAAACCGGCTCCGATACTTTTGACGAACTTCTCAAAAAAATTTCCGAGATCATCGTCTCTCCCATTTATCTTCTTGAGGTCAATTCGGCCATCGACCGACGGCTCAAGGAGAAGGGTCTCACCACCCAGCAAACTAAATGGATTTTATCAGAGATCACCAAAGACACAGACTATTTTACAAAAATCCTCTGGAATGAAAACCTTGAAAAAACAAGTATTGCGCTCATCGGCAAACATCATCTTAAAACACTTGACGCAATACAACTAGCTTCAGCTCTCTTATCTCTTGCGGATCTATTTGTTACTTCCGATAAGCATCTCGCCGCGATCGCCCGCAAAGAATTAAAACAGGTGCGATTTATTTAATCCCCCTGGCCATCAATCTATTCAATGGTTTGCCGTTGACTCTTATCACCCTGCCTAATTATTGTGCACTCAAGGTTAAAAAATTTTACCGACTGATTTTTTTAGCCGGGATTAACTTTAAAAAATTGCTGAAAATCGTCTCAGCCAAACCATGAAATGTCTTTTTATTTTGTTCATATTGTTTGAGCATATTACTTTTCTGAATGTTTAAGACTTTTTTATCATCTTTAAAGTATTCGTCCGACCATTCGCGGATGCTTTTATCGGTGATCTCAATATGAAACTGTAATCCATACGCGCACGGCCCGATTTTTAAGGCTTGATGGGCGCAAAGTTTTGACGACGCCAGCCATTTCCCTTCATTCGGAATAGCGAAAGTGTCGCCATGCCATTGATAAACTTCAACCTCTTCCGGAATTCCTTCAAAGAGCAAATCTTTTTTTCCATCCGGTGTCAGATTGATCTTATACCAACCAATTTCTTTGACCGGATTCTGGCTGACCTTGGCTCCAGCGGCCTTGGCCAACAACTGAGAACCCAAACAAATTCCCAAAAAAGGAATTTCTTCTTTAAGGATTTTTTTTATGAAAATATTTTCTTCTTTTAAGAATGGATATTTATCTTCTTCATCGACATTCATCGGACCCCCCAGACAAACGACAGCATCAATGTCTGAGAGATCCGATGGCAGTTTTTCTTCTTTTGAAAGATCAATGACTCGACTCGAAAATCCATGGGCCTTAAAAAATTCTCCCAGCGTCTCCGGACCTTCAATGTCGATGTGCTTGATAAAGAGGATCATTAATTCATTAGCAACATTTCCGCGTATGACGGCAGCGGCCATTTCTCGGCCGGAACCAATGCTTCGAGGGCGTCAACCGCTTCGCGCAATTTCAACATCCCCGCGTTGGTTTTCGCTGAATCATGTTTGGCCAAGGCAGCTTCCAAAGTATCGGCAGCGACAATCGCCTCTTCGGTTAAACCAGCCACTTCTTTTAACAATTTCTTGGTGGCGGTCGTTTTGCCCGAAGAACCAACGATCTTAATGGTCTCAGCAAGCTCACGTTCAAACGCCAAAGCCGCCGGAATAATTTGAGTGCGGGCCATGGTTGCCGCGCAGCTGCCTTCCAGCTGAGTGGTTGTCGCATAAGCATGCTTGTATATTTCATGACGAGAAGCCAGCTCTTTTCTGGAAAGAACACTATGCTTTTCTAAAACTTTGATGTTTTTTTCCACTTTAAGGACTTGTAAAGATTCTGGTGTGGTTTTTAAATTTGGCAAACCCCGTTTTTTAGCTTCGGCGTGCCATTCAGCAGTATAGTTATCACCGTTGAATAAAACTTTTTTGTGTTTCTTGATAATATCCTGAAGAACTTTTTGCAATGAGCTGTTGAAATCCTTTTTCGCTTTCAAAGCAGCCTCAAGCTCAGTACAAATTTCATCCAGGGCTTCTGCCACAATGGTATTTAAAATAACATTGGGGCCAGCCGGAGTCTGATTAGAACCAACGGCGCGGAATTCGAATTTGGCTCCGGTGAACGCGAACGGAGAAGTTCTGTTACGATCAGTTGCGTCACGCGGAAGGACAGGCAATGAATCAACGCCAATCTCGATCACGCCGCCTTCTTTGGAACTCTTGGCATTTCCTTTTTCAATTTGTTGAATAATATCGGTCAGTTGATCGCCTAAAAAAATCGAGATAATCGCTGGCGGCGCTTCATTGGCCCCCAAACGATGATCATTACCGGCGGAAGCGACCGAGACGCGCAGAAGATCGGCATAAGAATCAACCGCTTTAATGACCGCGCAAAGCATCGTTAAAAACTTCGCATTTTCGTGCGGTGTTTTTCCTGGATAAAGCCAATTCTTGCCATCGGGCCCAACGATCGCCCAGTTATTATGTTTACCGGAACCATTAACACCGGCGAACGGTTTTTCATGAAGCAAACACACCAAACCGTGTTTGTCGGCGAGCTGCCTCATCACTTCCATGGCAATCATATTATGGTCGACCGCCAAATTTAATTCTTCAAAAACCGGCGCCATCTCATATTGGGCCGGGGACACTTCGTTATGACGCGTCTTGGAAGGAATTCCCAAAGACCATAAAGTACGGTCGAGGTCTTCCATAAAAGCCATGACGCGCGGCTTGATAGCGCCAAAATAATGATCTTCCTGCTGTTGATGTTTGGCGGGTACTCGTCCGAAAAGCGTTCGGCCGGTTTGAACTAAATCCAGTCGCGCTTCATAATATGACTTATCAATCAAGAAATATTCCTGTTCTGGACCTAACGTTGCGTACGCGCGTTTGCCTTTCACATCCAGACCAAAAAGTTTCCCTAATCGGCAGGCTTGTTTTGATAAAGCCGCCATCGAACGCAGAAGCGGTGTCTTTTTGTCCAATGCCTCACCATGATAACCGCAGAAAATCGTCGGAATACACAAAGTCGCGCCTTCAGGACCTTCCTTAATAAAGGCCGGGCTGGTCGGATCCCAGGCCGTATAACCGCGAGCTTCAAAAGTTGCCCGCAAACCGCCGGAAGGGAAACTGGAGGCATCCGGTTCGCCTTGAATCAATTCCTTCCCAGAAAACTGCAGAATCACACCGCCTTCACCATCCGGCGAAATAAAAGAATCATGCTTTTCCGCGGTCGTTCCTGTTAAAGGCTGAAACCAATGCGTAAAATGTGTCGCGCCCTTGGAGACGGCCCATGTCTTCATGGCATCGGCAACTTCATCGGCGATACTTGGGTCTAACCGTCCGCCTTCTTTAATCGTGGTCGTAATTGATTTAAACGCCTTCTCCGAAAGATAATTACGCATTACCTTCAGGCCAAAAACATTTTTCCCATAAAGTTCCGGAATCGACTGTATCTCTCCGATCTCTGGAGTCTCTTCAGGATGATCGGAACAAGAATGTCGATCTCTTATTCTAGCAATTTCGTTCATGGCTTTTCCTCCCGTATGTTGATTGCTTTGTTAAAACGGTCTTTCAAATATAATGTACAGAGACAGCACACATCGTGCTGTCTCTGTACTCTTCCACAAGGAAGTGGATTTTATAAATCTTTACTGCTTTATCCTATCGCCTGAGGACCTTCATCTCCCGTCCGGATGCGAATACAGCGTGGCAAATCAACAACGAAAATCTTTCCATCGCCAATCTTACCGGTACGCGCACCTTTGACAATAGCTTTAATGGTCGGTTCCACAAAGTTTTCATTAACAGCTATGTCCAGACGAATTTTTCTTAAGAGATTTCCCGACTCTTTAGCGCCGCGATAGAATTCATCGACGCCTTTTTGCCGGCCATGGCCCAACACTTCACTGACAGTAATGAGATTAACGTCAACCTCATAAAGTGCTTTTTTGACTTCCTCTAATCTATGCGGTTGAATAATCGCGACAATTAATTTCATGTATTCCTCCCCTATTTTTTGGAGAAAATTTATTTTAGGTTAATTGAAAATTATTCTAAGATCGTGTACGCCCGTTCATGATGCTGGGTCAAATCAAGGCCCATGACCTCATCTTCCTGAGCTACCCGGACACCCACGATCAAGTCCACCACTTTATAGATGATAAATGTGACGACTAGAGAATACACGACCGTAATCGCCACCGCTTTCAACTGGATGAACAGCAAAGCTGGATTGCCGTAAAAGAAACCATCAGCACCCGCTGAATTCACTGTTTTAGTAGCGAAAAGACCGGTCGCCAAAGCGCCCCAAATCCCGCCGATACCATGGACACCGAAAGCGTCGAGCGAGTCATCATACCCCAATTTCGGTTTGATGATACCAACCGCGAAGAAACAAAAAATACTTACGAATAAGCCGATGAACAAAGCGCCAATCACATTCACGAAACCAGCTGCCGGTGTAATGGCCACCAAGCCGGCCACAGCGCCCGTCACCATACCGAACATCGTTGGCTTGCCACTTTTCCACCATTCAATAAAGGCCCAGGTCAAACCCGCCGCTGCAGCCGCCGTATTGGTCACCACAAAGGCATTCGCTGCTAACCCATTAGCCGCTAAAGCACTCCCGGCATTAAAGCCAAACCATCCAAACCAGAGAAGTGCAGCCCCTAAAACAGTAAAAGGAATATTATGCAAAGGAGTCGGCTTATTATCATAACCGGTTCTTTTCCCGATCACCAAGGCTGTCACTAAAGCGGCTATCCCAGCGTTGATATGAACGACCGTCCCGCCGGCAAAATCCAAAGCTCCCATATTCCGGACAAAACCGCCAACCGCCCAGACCATATGGCAGATGGGGGCATAAACAAATGTGGCCCAGAGAAGACTGAAAAGAATAAAAGCAGAAAACTTCATTCTCTCCGCGAACGCACCAATGATTAGGGCCGGAGTAATAATGGCGAACATGGCCTGGAAGATCATAAACGCTTGATGAGGAATGGTAGCGGCATAATCAGGATTCGGTTCCAGTCCGACGCCGTTTAATCCAAACCATTTCAATCCACCGATAAACTGATTTCCCGGACCAAAAGAAAGGCTATAACCGAAAAGCACCCATTGGATGCTTAGAATACACAAAATCGTGAAACATTGCATTAAAACACCTAAAATATTTTTACGTCTGACCATACCCCCGTAAAAAAGCGCTAAACCTGGGGTCATCAGCATAACCAGCGCTGAGGAAACTAAAACCCAGGCTGTATCACCGCTATTGATCATGTCCATTTGCATTCTCCCTTCGCATATTTTAAAAAACTGCGGTTTAACCTATTCCTACGTAAAATCAGATGAGTGCACCCCATCTTCCCAGTAGTGCTTTTGGACATCATCGCCCTCAAATAAAAAATCCTCTACAAACCATGCTCTGGCTTCATAGAGGACTTCTACGCCCTACCTAAATTTGTATCGGGGTCTTGTTTGATTCCGACGATCATAACCATTTTCATTGAACCCCGATTATTTTCTTCCGAAGACTTCAATGCCTTTGGAACGAAGAAAGTATATAGTTGGGGATTTTATTTGTCAAGAAATTTTTTTGTGCTTTCATGGGAATGATACCATAGATTGTTACCCCTCTTTAGAAAGAAGGATTAAAAAAATTTTAATTTTAAACGAACAAAAATTTAAAGAGCTGGAAAAAGAATTTGGGTTGTTTTTTCAAGGTCTC
>Ga0247727_10003109_pt1 | contig 37153 bp, 48 predicted proteins | sample WisWelCaveWW1625_FD_202498 | JGI IMG/M metagenome (GOLD analysis project Ga0247727, IMG submission 202498) | Biofilm microbial communities from Wishing Well Cave, Virginia, United States - WW16-25 | ecosystem: Environmental > Aquatic > Deep subsurface > Groundwater > Cave microbial mat | place...
CGCCAGCATGCGACGGCTCGCAGGCCGAACCCGGCGATGTCGAGGTCGCGGAGGGTCACGTCCTCGGAGCCGGTCGTGGCGCCGTCCGCACGGAGCAGGAAGGCCACGTCGGCGGTGCCGCGGATGACGGCGGGGCCAGTGAAGCTTTGTCCGTCCTTCGGCACCACCGGAGCCGCGAGCTGGTAGGACCCGGTGAGGCAGAATGCCGTGCCTGGTGGGTTCGCGGCGACGGCTTGTGAGATGGAGGCGCCCGAGGAGACGGGCACCCCGACGCACGTACCGGGCGACGGGGGCGGCGTGGTCGCAGGAGGGGTCGTGGTCGCAGGAGGGGTCGTCGTGGTGGGAGGCGGAGGCGTCGGTGACAGCGACGCTTCCAGCTCGGCGATCCGGGCCTGAAGCGCAGCGAGCTCGGCGTCGGTCGCGGTGCGTTCTGCGCCGAGCGCGGCATCGGTCGCGCTCCGTGCATCACCGATGGGCTGCGGCGTGATGACCGCCAGGGCGAACACCGCCGATGCCACGACGACGGTGGCAAGCGCTGCTGCCCCCAAGAGCTTGCGGTTCGTTGTCATGATGTCTCCTCCGTGTCCCACCACATGTCGCCGTAGACCTCGGCCGGGTGGAAGCCGAAGGCGCAGCACACCTCATCAACCGCCCAGCCGGTCGCCCAGCCGTCATGGACCGCGCGATGGAACCGGCGCTCGACCACCCTGGGGACCGCCGAGACCACCCCCCCGAGCGAGGCATAGCCATCGTCCATGCGGGTCGGCTCCCACCGCGGGCGGAGCGCTTCCAGCGGAGCCGCCGGGAACCGTTTCGCGCTCATCTCAGAGCCCGTGCGGTGCTCCAAGCACTCAGCGCAGCAACAGCCCCGCGTTGACTGATACCGCGCGTGAGGTGACCAGCGGCGCACCCGGGTCATAGGTCGGCCGCCAGTTCGTCGAGGGTGTCGTGCCACCAGCCGAGGCGGCGCACGCGATCATGCACACCGGGGTTGGCCGCCAGGAACTCGCTGAGACTCACCCCAGGAGGGCCGGGCAGCACCGGCTGCGACTCGGCCTCGCGCCGCAGCCGCTCTCGCTGCGCCGCGCGGACGGCCCGGAGCACCTCGATGAGCCGGGGGCAAAACACCTGCGACGAGGCGATCGCGCGGACGGCCTCGTAGCCGTCGGCCATCGTGGCGCTCGGCTCATAGGACACGAGATCGGTAGCCCACTGCCGTTTCGTGTCGTCCGGGAGCTTGACGGTCGGCCACTCGACCTCGATCAGCTCGACGGTGGCGAGGGCCTCCACGCTGTTCATCGCCGGCCCTCGATGGCGCGGAGGTTGCGCTCGATGTTGCCCCGTCGGTCGGGTTGACGGATGCTCGGAGCGTTGGCGACGAGGCCCCAGTGCTTCGCCAGGGCCGAGGGCGTCAGCGCCGCATCGGCGAAGTGGCGACGGTAGTTCTCAGCGCGGCGGGTCACCTCCGCCGAGATGGCGAAGTCGTCGAGGTCGTCGGTGACCCAGACGGCCTTGATCGCAGCGAGGGCGGCGTTGTACCCGCCGCGGGCCGGGCGGGGCACGGAATCGACGCCGCAGGCGGCAAGCATCGCCTCCCAGACGGGATCTCGCGCCCGGCGACGCGGAAGCGTCGCAAGGTGTTGTTCTTTCCCTGTTCCCTTCCCTTCCACTTCCACTTCCACTTCCAGGCCGGAATCCTCCGGCATGCTTCCGGCTGGCTCGCCGGGAGGTTCCGGCAGCACCGACGGACGCGAGTGGGAAATCACCTGGTGTTCGTTCCACCCGTTCACCACGAGGTAGGACCGTCCCCCCACCTCGTAGATGGTGATAACCCCTGCGGCGCATAGCTGGTCGAGTAAAGCGCGTACCTTCCGGACCGTCATGTCGTCATCGAGCGGGAACAGGGCTGCCTTCACGAGGCGCTCATCGTTGACCGCACGGCCTTCGTCGTCGGCGTAGTTCCAAAGGCCGATGAAGGCGAGACGCGCTACCGGAGGGAGTGAAGAAAGCGTGAAGGAGGTCCAAAACTCGGGCTTGATGGTCCGAATCCTCATGGGTTGCGTCCTAAAAACGCCGCCGTTGCGTTGAAAAAACGCGAGGTTGCGTTGAAAAAACGCCGGTTCGTCACGTCCGCACCACCGGCTCGTCGTCGGCCCAGAGCTGATGGCCGAGGGCGGCCTGGGTGTCGTCCAGACGCCGCGCGAGCGCTGTCTGACCGGCCTTGAGTTCTTCGAGCTCATCGTTCATCGAGTGGATGAGGGTCAAGATCGCGGCGACGTCGTCGTACTTCATCGGCGCTCGGCGATCTCGACGAGATGCCAGCCGAGCAGGTCGGCCTCGGAGCGGACCTTGGGGTCCAGCTTCCGCGCTGCCACCACGACCTTGTTGAGGTTCCCGAGTTTCGCCACGGCGACTTGCAGCGCCTCGACGAACAGGTCCCCCGTGAGAGGGTCCCCATCGGGGGGCAGAGCCACGCTTCCCCTCACGGCTCCACCCCCCTCAGGGGTGCCGCCCGCAGCCGAACGATGGCCCCCACCTCCTTCTGCTGGCGGCTGTGGCGCAGCCTTCGGTGCGCCACGCTTGGCAGAGACCTCCTGGACCGAGGCGACGTGCTTGGATGGGATGCCTGCGAACACCAGGGCTCGCCCGACCGCGCTGGTCTCTGCGTTCTCCAGCTCGGAACCCTGCGTGTACGGGGTGGTGCCGGGGATGGCGAGCCAAGAGTGACCAGTGCCTGCCGGCTCATGCTCTCCGTCGCGGTAGACGACGGCTCGCACGGTGATGCGATCGGGCAGGTCATCGACGATGAGGGTCTCGATGCGGCCCTCCGGATGGAGGCGGTACCATTCGGTGATCCGGTCGGCCACCTCGACGTAGTTGCTCAGGTCGAAAGGCACATCAGACCCCCTCGGCCGCCGGGGCCGCATAGGTGTCGTCGAGATGGGCGTCCACGTAGCCGCAGGTCCAGCATGTGCACCAAGTGGTGTGTTCGCGCCATAGCGCCACCGCTATGGACTGGGTCGGTGTGAGCACTGGCTCGTACACGGTGTTGGTGGGATGGCGAATGCGCGAGCGCCACAGGGTGAACTCGTCTTCGCTCAGCCCCAGCTCGGGTGCGACCTCGCATGCGGGCGAATGGACGAGGTAAGACGAACCTGGCGCGTAAGCGGTCGGCCTACAGCAGCTCAGACGAGGCGTCATCCGGCGCTCATCGCGAACGCATCTCCTGATCGCACGGGAAGGGGTAGGTCTCACGCTCAAGCTCGCGGAGACGCCATCTGGCAGAACGCTCGGCCTCCTGAGCCTCGGTGGCCCGCCGGGCGACGAGCACCACGCCGAGGACGAAACCGGCTAGGCCGGCCAGCATGCAGGCGAGCACGATGAGCAGCGCCGTGATCACCGAAGCGCCCACCTCTCTAGGCGTTCGAGCACGAGTAGCAGCAGGGCGGCAGCAGCGGGGGTGGCCAGGGCCGCGAAGCGCAGCGCCGTCATGCGTCGGCCTCGATCAGCCGGTCGAGGAGCCTGAGGGCTTCGTCCAAGACGGGGGCGGCGGACCGGGCGGCCTCGGCGGCCCGGACCGCCTCGGTGGCGGACTCGGCGGACCGGGTGGCGGACTCGGCGGACCGGGCGGCGGCCCAGGTGGACCCGGCGGCGGCCCAGGCGGACCGGGCGGCGGACCGGGTGGACCCGGCGGCGGACTCAGCCGTTGCCTCGTCCACGATCTCTGGGAGCCCGGCGAGCAGGTCGGCCTGCTCGGTCATGCCCGCGGCCCGCAATCCCGCCGCCGCGAACACACGCACCGCGGTGTCGGCGGCCATGTAGGCTCGGCGCTGCTCCACGTCACCCGATGCCGTGGTACCCACCAGCCGCGGGATGTAGGGGACCAAGCGCTGGCGCTCGGCGTCACCCATCTCGTCGTTGAGCCCCCGCACGTAGGCGGCGATGACCGGCGACGTGCAGGCCGGGTTGTCCGACCACGGCTCACCTGCGAAGGCCGAGACCCATTCCATCGCGCAACCCCCAGCCTCGGGGCCTGCGTGTTTGCCAACATCGAGCGTGAGCGTCGCAAGGTCTGGCGTGTCCATCATGGGGTCGCCCCGTCGTCGGAGCCCTCGTCGTGTGACCCGATCTCGGCCCCACACGCGCCGCAGCGCCGCACCCACACATAGCCTCCGGTGTGCCAACAGCACTCGGGTTGGGCGTCCAAGGACCGCCGCCATGTGTCGTACTCGGTGTCGTCCTCACAGATAGGTACCGGGGGCGCGGCGCTTGCTCCGCCGAGGTGAGGAGCCCGGAGATGAGACGGGCTGCCCAACGGGGCCGCAGCCCCCGGCACGTTCAGGTCTCGAGTGTGCATCTCAGCCAGTCCTTTCCCTCACCTCGGAGGTCATGTAGGACACTATGCCGGGGACGGCCGCACGTCAAGGGTATCCGCTTTACGGGTTTGCAAAGGCTAGGGGGAATCGGATCGCGAGCAGGCGGTGGCGGTCCTGTGAGGAGGCCACGGCTGGATCCTGGCGAGTGATGAGGATCATCCACCACGGCCCCGGCAGCCCTATCCATATCCCCGCGATGACCATCGTTGTGGGCGTGCCTGTCGGGGCCGCCGTAGGGGCGCTGTGGGTCGGAGGCACGGCCAACCAGCGCGAGCGCCGGGTCGAAGATATGGTCAAGGAGCGCGAGCGCCGGGCGCGTGAGGACCCGAGGATGCTGTGACGTTGCCCGGATAGATTGCAGGCCTCCCGCAGAACCAGCACACCTTCTCCGACGTGACCCACGACACCTCGCACCGCTGGCACAGGTAGTGGTAGGTGTGAGGCCGAGACGGGTCAGGCTTGAACGGCGGAGTGTTGGCGACGACGAGCCGCCAACTTCCCATGGTGGCGGACTCACCCACATTCATAGTTTCACCAGATACTCGGCGGTGACACCACGCTCAGCCATGAACAGCAACCACTGCGACGGCTCGCCGGAGGCAGCCAGGTTCTCCGCAGCGTAGGTATTGTCCGACTCTATCGAGCCGTTGCCCCAATGGACGATGCCGTTGTAGTGGCCGCGTACAGGGGTGTGGAAGTGCCCCGAGATCGCGAAGTCGAACGGCCCATACATCTTGTGCCAGCCGAGCAGCTTCTTCCCGAACCCGTACCACGGGAAGCCCGCGAACCCACCCTTGACCTGATCGCCGTGGAAGGCGAACAGCGTGTTCCCCCTCACGTTGAGCAGCTCGTACCAGTGACGCTCGCCTGCGGTGAAGGTCGGTCGCCACGACAGGCGCGTCTCGCCCGCCAGTGCCAGGCGCGTGGTCTCGTACAAGACGGCGTCGGCGTTGGACTCGGGGTGCATCTCACGACGCGAGCGTCCCCCGAGCGCGCCGTGGTTGCCGATGACGCCCACGACGTTGACCACATCGAACGTCGCGAGCATCGTGCGGATGAAGCCACCCAGCACCGTGGGACCAACCATCATCATCTGCGCGAACAGCGAGGCGTCGATGCGGTGGGCCTGGCCAGGGAATATCAGCTCCCCTTCGACGATGTCGCCTCCGAGGATGACCCAGCACTCATCGACGGTGTGGCGTGCCCTTTGTATCTCGGTGAGCGACACGACCGTCTCACCGAGGGTTGCGATGCGCTCGGCGCATAACGCCGAGTCGTAGGTGGCGGTGACCTTGCCGAGCTGCCAGTCCGACAGCACGACGATCGCGGACTCAGCCTTGCGGTCCGAGGCCCGCTTGGTCTTCTTCGGTGCCGTGACCGGCGTGAGGTCGATACCAGATGCGGCATCACGCGCAGCCTGGTAGACCGCCTCGACGAGGGCCACCTTCTTGGACTTCGCCTCGTCGAGCTGGCGGAGTGCCCGCTGCAATGCTTTGCGCGCATCGTCCTCCTGCGTCTCAGCCAGGAAGTCATCAACGCTAGGAGTGTCCATCTTGCACCACCCCACCCGTGAAGTGCTTCGCTACGTCGGTCTCGGAGAACTCGTGGTCGATCCCGCGCTTCGCGAAGTAGAGCCGGATGGTCCGTCGCCGGTAGCCGCGCTCGTAGAGCTGATCGACGAGCAGGCGGACCTCCGGCGGCATGTCGCAGATGCGGCAGCCCCGGTACCACTTCCTCACCCCGCCTTCGGCGGCGTAGGCCAGGAAGTCTTCGAGGTCGGGCGTGTCCCCGGACACGGTGCCTCCCTTCAACGGTAGAGGCGAGCTATCGCTTCGGTCGCTTCATATCGCTCCCACAGCACCGCCAACAGGCGTCGTCGGTCACGTTGAGCACCGCGTGGCAGAAAGGACAGTCGATGCCCGGGGTCACGCATCCACCGGGACCGCATGGTTGAAGGCATCGGCGAGGTAGCCGACGATGGCTCGTACGGCGACCGCACCCGCCGCCCACAGCGCCGCTTCGGAGAGCTCACCTGAGACCTGCAACGCGGCCAGGCCCGCCCAGAATCCGGCCAGCAGGGCGTTCAGCACCAGCTTCTTGATGTTCACTCTTCCTCCTCTTCCTCCTCTTCTTCTGGCTCCTCGAGGGAACCTTCGTCGATGAGTTCGTAGGCTCGCGCCAGCGCCTGGGCGACGAGCCACGGAGCCAGCCCTTCGTGCAGCACGTCAGGGTCGCGGTCGAGCCACAGCCGGATGACGATGTCCACCGGCGCTATCAGCGCGCTGTCGGCCACAGCGTCGTTCGCAGGACCTTCCATCGCCTGAGCCCGGTGCGCTTGCCGATGGCCGTCAGGTGCTGGCATGTCACGCAGTAGAACCATGAGCATCGCGCCGAGCGCGGGCAGTGTCTCTTGGACGACCCGCTGCATGACGGGCAGACGATCGACGCGGGGTACTCAATCGTCGTCCTCCTCGGCCAGACGCGCGCGGATGAGACGTTTGAGCTGATCCATCTGCCAGGAGTGGATGGCGAGCTCGATGCGCGTGAAGTCCTGGGGCTTCCCGTGGTAGGCGAGCCAGATCGCGACCGTGCCGATGGGATGGCGAGCGGTGTAGATCATCGCCGCTCCCCGTGATGGGCGTGGTCGCGGAGGTGCTCGACCATCCAGACCTCCATACGGGCGAGGCGTTCGGCCATGTCCTCCACGAGCGAGCCCAGACTGTGGCCGTTGTTCGTCTTGGTCTGGCGCGAGGCGCGGAAGGCGTAGAAGCTCCCGAACGCCCCGATCGCAGCGACACCGAGGGCGATGACCGCGGCTTCGGAGATGACGGCTACGAGACCCACGGTGGCTTCCTCCCCCCGTGGTCAGCGAACTGTGTATGCGTGTGCGTTTCGTGTTGGTCAGAACCTAAGTAGCGGTCGCGGTCGAGCCGACCCTCGTTCGCCCACCACACATGGCCGTCGTAGATGTGCCGCTCAACGCCGAGCCGTTCGGAGTTGGCCAAGACGTAGAGATGAACGTCGTCGAGCACCAGCGCGATGCGGGTCGGGTTGGTCTCGTAGCCGTCGCCCTTGGCTACGCCCCAGTCCTCCGCAGCAGCCCAGGCGTGCTCGGACCATGACGACGTACCCGCGACCACGCGAGGGACGAACACACCGAGCGTCTTGGCACCACCGAACACGAGCGAGACTTCCTCGTGGAACGCCAGCGTGGCCTTCGTCGCTGCGGTCTTGGCTGCCGCCGCCGGAACGACCATCTCCCGGACCTCTCCCGAGCGCACCGCGAGCTGCACCCTGACCGTGGTGTGCCAGATGGTCGGCTTCGCTTCCTTGGCGGCGGCGAGCATCGCCCTTGCCATCGCCCAGGCCCCAGCGAAGGGGCCAGCGGAGTCAGCGAACTCCTGGCCCTCGGCCCGGAACCGCAGCGCTCGGTCGGGGTCGGTCCGAGCCTTGCGGATGGCGTTGGTCAGCTCGAACACCGCAGAGAGGTAGCCACGCCGGAGGGGCCCCCAGCGGTGCCGCCCGTAGCCGACCTGATAAACACCGAACCGGGCCATATCTGCACCCTGCCCCGCCTGTCTAGGGTCAGATCTCGAACATGAACAGGATGGTCAGGCCGTTGTCGTCCTCACCCCCGGACAGGTTCAGGGCCGCCCCGGCCGTGTGGCGCACGAGGGTCCCGATGGTCTGGCCCGCCGTCATCCGCCGCACCGTGACCGTTGAGTTCCGCCACACCCCGCCTGAGGTCGCGTCGAGGCGGCACCCGTCGTAGAAGATGGCCCCGCCCGCGTCGATGTCCAGCCCCACGTCTCTCGTGCCGTCGGGGTCGGTGGCGAACTGGGTCAACTGTGTGATGGTGTAGACCCCGGTGTAGGGAAGCGTGATGGCGGTGAACGTGGCCCCGGTCGGTGTGGGGAACCCCTCGTTGAACGAGGTCGTGTCGAAAGCGACCGCGGTGATGGTGTTGTCCGAGATGGACTGCGTGCTCGCGCGGTAGACCTTGATCCCGATGCCCGTGATCTTCCGGACCGACACGTCGGAGACCTTGGAGTCGGAGATGGAGGACTCGGGGGTATAGGTGGAGATGCGAGGGTCGAACGGCGTGGGGTTGACCTCGGGCCAACGTCCGTAGGGTCTGAGCGGTCGCCACTGGGTCATAGCACCCTCAAGGTGACGACGGCTCGCCCCTCGTCGGGCTGGATGAACTCGACACGGATGTCCTCGATCGTGACCCGGTAGTCACCACCTGACCCGGAATAGCCATCAGCGAACGACACCGGGGTTCCGGCCCTCCACAGCCCCACGAGCGCTGCCGCCTTTTGCGCCCCGGTCTGCGTGTCCCCTGCGATCTCCTGGTCCTCCACGGCGTCGGAGCACCGAAGCACGAGGTCGAAGTATTCGTCGCGCTCCGACGCCACGGCCTTGGTGATGATCCCGCGAACCGTTGGGGTCACGGTCCCTGTGAGCGAGGCGGGCGATAGGCGTGTCTGGATGGATGTGAACGTCGTGGCCTCGCTCGGGGTGAACGAGTGCCTGGCTCCCCGCCCCGTCGTGCCGAGTTGGACCCATGTGCCGTCGGAGTCCGCCTGGTATTCGACCGACACCTGTTGGAGCGCAGGATCCAGCTCGTCGGTGAGGACCTGTATGGAAGTGAGTGCCTTGTCCGTTCCGGGCAGGCCGTAGTCGTAGACCGAAGACGTGTGCTTGTTCGCTCCCGCCGCCCCGGCCTGGCGGTAGGTGGCCTCTGACCCGGTGACCCACACCTCCTCGTCGTACTGAGCGAAGGTCCGCCCCTGGGTGACGGCGAAAGCGCGGGCGTTGGCCGGCGTCGGCGGGGAGAGTTCGTATTCCAGGTACAGCCCACCTTCGACGGTGTCGAAGCGCCACACACGCGCGCCTTGCAAGATGTAGAGATCGGTCTGGTAGGCGACCATCGAGACCGGGGCGGCGGCGGTGGGTGAGGTGAAGCGGAAGAACCCGACCCGCTCGGGGATGCCGTTGGCGTCGATGTACCAAAGGACCGACTGGGCCGTCTGATCGGACTCCGCCTGGTACTGGCCTGCGATGAACGTCAGGCCGCCGGAGTAGGCGATGGCCGTGGCCTTCATCGCGTTGTCGAGCGAAGGGAGCTCACGAGGCTGGAGTACCGAGCCCGACGAGTCGACCTCGAACAGCTTGACCGTCGCGTCGCCGTAGTTGAGGAAGAATCGCGCGCCCGAGTTGGAGCCCGTCATCCGCTGCCGAGCCCCGGTATCGGGAGATTTCGACCCGGCCGGGATGTCGACGAACTGACCAGCGGTGGTGAAGGAGGCGCTGTTGAGATCGTAGGGGGTGGCCGTGCCGTCCAGCGGCAGCGAGTAGATGCGGACCCCCGAGGCGTCCTCGGCCATCAGGAACACGCGATTCTGGGCGATGCACATGCCGACGAGGTCGCGCCCGTTGGCGGAGAAGTGGGCGTAGCGGTCATCGACCCCGGCCGCCGTGAGGGTGTAGACCTCGTCGTTGGACAGCAGGAAATACTGGAGCGAGTCGGAGTGCGCCATAGCCCGCGTGACCGCCGCGGTCGTGGCGGCCGCGTCGTTGAACGTCCCTTCTTCGTCCCAGTCGTCGTTGGTCGGGTCGTAGACCCACGCCTTGCCGTCCGCAGCCGCCTGCGAAGCCGCGAGGTAGACGATTCCGTCCAGCCCGAGCTCGACGCAGTTCATGGTGTAGACGGTCGTGGCCTGGATCGACGCGGCGACCTTGTCCACCCATATCCGCTGCGACCCGCTCGCCCGCTTGACACGGTAGCGGTAGTTCGTAACGGCGGCGGCGCTGAAGACGATGGAGCCGACCTTGTTCCCCGCCGCGGTGGCGGTGATCGAGATGGTACGGGTCTGCACCGTGACCGAGCCCGTCTGGTTGAACACCTCGATGACGGCGGTGTTCACCGACGAGACCTCGGGACCGTACTTGATGAAGTCGATGAGCAAGGAGGCCGACGCGCCGGGGCCGGCAGGTGTCTGGCGGACCCGGAAGTCGTAGGAGCGACCCGCCGAGGGAGTGAACGACAGGGTCGCGGTAGGCGTCGAGGGTTCGACCACATGGGTGAACCTGACGCTCCGCGATGCGACGACCTGCGCGTTGTTGATGCCGTTGGTCACATCCAGGATGGAGACGATGGTGTCACCGATGAAGCCGAACCCGAGGAAGATGCTCCAGTGCAGGAAGAACTCCACCCGCTGGACCTCTGCGGCGGTGAAGTGGGTCCCCGTCACGAGCTTGGTGGTGCGTACGGCCCCGGACCTGAGTGAGAAATCCGCGCCGATGACCTGGCCGTCGCCGCGGTCGAGCTTGAGCGCGGAGCCTGCGATCTCGGTGTCGTTGTCGGCCGAGCCCTCGCGGTACAAGAAGAAGTCCACCTGCACCGCGGAAGCTCCCGGCGTGTGGTTTGCGTTGGTACCGACCTGGTCGTTGATGAGGGTGATGCGGCGGTCGGTCCCCGACGTCGTCGAGGTCCCCACCACGTTGGTGAAGTCGGCTGCACCCTCGAACGTCGTGGTCGCCGCGCCCGCGACTGCGGGGGTCTGAGCGAGCGAGGAGCGGTTCAGCTTGAACTCCCCCGGGGTGCGGAAGTCCAGACCCTCAGAGAACAGGAACCGCCGCGCAGAGGAGGGATCGTCGTTGTCTAACACGACCTGGCCTTCCCCGGAGAAGTTGGACTGTATCCAGGTCATCACATCTTGACGCAGGTTCCGGGAGCCCGGTGCCCCGGTGATGTTGAGCTGGTCGGCGAACAGCGAGCGCCCACCGTGGAGGTAGCACCGCCGCCCTGTGCGCTCCTCGTAGGACTCGTCCAGCAAGAACTCGGACTCTCCGATACGGACGTGAGCACCAGATGGCAGCGGCACCTAGAATCTCCGGCCGTCACGCGAGCGCCATACCCGCTGCGGAGGCACCAGCTTCTTCACCTCGGCCCGCTCGCTGGTGATGGCCTCGTTGGCGAGCTGGCGGTAGTAGGCGCTGGTATTGATCCGCTGGCCCGGCCGGACGCTCCGGTCGCCCTGTGTGGTGTCCTGGCCGTGGCGGCGCGGCTCCTCCCACTCCAACAGGTAGGCGCAGGCGAGCCACTGGACGATGCGTTCGTGGCGGATGTTGAGGGTCCCGATCACGAGCCGGTGACCGCAGGTGACGTAGAAGTTCTCGGTACCCGGCACGCCGAAGTTCTTGCGGATGACGAACATCTTCCCGGTGGCGTAGTGGGTGGTGTCGGTGTTGCGGGGGTAGCGGGAAAACTCCCCGGCCTTGAGGAAAAGCGGCTCGGTCATCGTGGCGGTGAACTGGTAGACCGTGAGGAACTGTTCACACGACGATGTCGGGGCGTTGTAGTCCCGCGAGCCGTCGGCGTTCGAAACGACCGTGTGCTCGTTCAAGTCGTAGAGACCTTCGTTGAACAGGTTGGTCTCGAGCACCGTGTTCGTGGCCTGGGCCACGGCGTCGTAGGCGTAGCGGGGCTTCACGAGCATGAAGCTGTTGTCTGCGTGCGTCGACTCGGCGGTAGAGCCGTTGAACCCTCGGTATGCCTCGAAACTCGCGGCGTCGGCGTTGACGGAGATGACCAGCCGTTGCTCTGCGCCGGAGGCTCCGCCATCGTCGTGTTCGAGCACCTGCCCTATCGCGATCTTGCCGATGTCGGTCGTGTCGAGCACGACCGTCTCCACCGTCGCGTTGGCGATGGCCCCGTTGAGGTGGACGCGCTCGGGTACATCGGCGAGGATGCGGCGTATCGAGGTGACGGTCGCTGCCATCGTTGCCATGGCTCATCCCTCCGTTGGGTAGTAGCCACCACCGATGTACGGGTAGGGGGCTTCGGTCGCGCCACCCGGCACTACCTCCCGGAAGGCCACCAGCAGCGTCACGCGGTCGGCCGATGCCTGCGCGGTGAGGTCGTAGGTCTGGGTGGTCGAGGTCTCGATGAGGTAGCCCGCTCGGCCGCCGACGTTGGTCGCCGCGGCGCCACCGGTCGTGCCGTAGTAGGCGAGGGCAGCGAAGTTGAACCCTGAGTAACCCGCGTCGATGGCGTTGACGCCCGAAGCGCCCGACTCCATCGTGTTGGTGCCGATCCACAGGTGTTGCTCGTTCGTGAGCGAGCCGACCGTGACGGTGTAGGCAGCCGATGCTGCGATCCGCTCGGAGCCCGCGCCTGCGACCGCGATCGTGTTACCCGCGCCGAAGGACCACTCACCCAAGATGCCCAGCCCCTTGGCCGTACGGGCGGTGCCTAGGGTCAGGGTGATGACATCTGAAGTCGCGATGCCGGTGGTCAGGACCGACCACCACAGCGACGCGACGATGCCGTCGGCGGCGGCGCCGGCGGAGTAGCGGGCCTCCTTCGCCTTCGTCCAGGTGTTGCCCAAGGCGTCGGCGACGCTGTGCTCGGTCGTGTCGTCGGCCGACGTAGTGCCGGTGTTGTCGGTGATCGCGGCGAGACAGACGAGATTGCCAGTCGTGAGCGCCGAGGTCGGCGAGACCCCCAACGTCGTGTCGGAAACCTTCTCGTTCGCCGTCCCGAGATCGTTGTCGGCGCCGACGAGTGCGAATGCCATCAGCGCCTCATCATATGATGACGTAGTACCACACGGAGATGGTCAATGGGTTGATCGCGGCCGATGTGGTCACCAGCAGGTCGTCGCCGTTGGTACCGGCGATGAACGGGCCGTCCATGACGACGCCGGGCTTGAGTGTCGCCGACGGCGCGAACTCGCCGTCGAAGATCGCGCGAGAGGTGCCCCGCGAGTAGGCCGCCGTCCCGAAGAATAGTTGCAACGTCCCGGCGGTCGTCCCGCCCACCTGTATCTGGACCTTGGTGACGACGAGCTTCTCTGACGCGCCGCCGGCGATTAGTACGGTCGTCGTCTGCGTAGTCGTGTACTGCGCCGCCTCGTGGACGAGGCTCCAGGGGTCTCCGTTGAGGCCGACGTGCGGCGCGGTAGAGACCATCTGCGCGCCGTTGCGGTTCGTCCACAGCGACGCGGCGTCGCCGTCCGCGCCGACGTCGGTCGGGACGGCGGTCGACGCCCGGCCTGCGACGAGGTTCGGGTTGCCCGACACCGGCGACGCGTGGGCTGCTCCGCCGACCGCCGTGACCGAGCCGGAGGTCACAGTGACATCGTTGTTCGCACCGAGGTTGACGAGGGCACCGTCTACCGACGTACCGGCGGCGCGGTCCCACGTCGCGCCGTCCCAGACCAGACCGAACGCACCGACCGCCGGGGCCGTGGGGTTGGCTGCGTTGTCACCCAGGGCGGCGGCGGCAGGGAGTTCGGAATCGACCGTCACCGTGCCGGTCACGGTGACGTCGTTGTTGGCCCCGAGGTTGACCAAGGCTCCGTCCGCCGAGGTGCCCGCAGCTCGGTCCCAGGTGACCCCGTCGAAGACCATCTGGAAGGCACCGACCGCCGGGACGGTCGGGTTAGCTGCGTTCTCTGCGAGCGCCACTGCCGCAGGAAGCTCGGTGTCGACGGCGGGCATCGTCACGATGTCCACGTTGCCGATGTTGTTGTCCCCGGCTGCGATGGTCAGGACGTCGACGTCTCCGATGTTGTTCACGCCCGCCGCGAGGTTGGCGGTGATGGTGCCCGATACCGGCTGCGTGGTGGTTCCGGTGGGGTCTATCCGAACCGGCGTCCCCACAGGGGCGTCGACGGTGAGCGAGCCGGAGTTGTCATCGACGGAGACGGGTTCTTGGATGGGCTCGGGACTAACCGTCGTACCCATCAGGTCACCAGCACCGCGGAGATGGTCACCGTGAGCGCCGTTGAGGTCCCCTGCTTGCCTTGGATCGTGTCGGCGGCCGCCAAGATGTCCCAGCACGGGATGTGGACGAAGCCGCTGGCGGGAACGGAGTAGGCCGACAAGAGCCAGTGGTTCGCCGCGGTGTCGGAGGTCCCGTTGAGCGCGAGCGTGATGGTCGCCGCCGTCCCGGTCGTGTTGGTGACGGTGACCGACTGCACGGTGGCGGTCGTGGCGCCCGGCACCGTGTAGAGGGTCGCGTTCGTCGTCGCGGGCTGTGCCGGACCGTAGACGCGGCTCACTGCATCAACCACGCCGGCCCCACTTCACGATCGAGTAGTAGGTCGGGCTGGCGGCAGATGAGGACAGCTCGGTCCCGGACAGCGAGAGTCCCGCCCCCACGGTGATGTGCTGCATATCGCCACTGCCGGCGGCCGAGCCGCGCCCGAGCAGCCGCGAGGCGGTGATGTTCTGGAACTTCGCGAACGTGACGGCGTCGGCTGCGATGGTCGGGGCGTTCACGACCCACGTTAGGTCGCCGCCGGTCGCAGCTTCGGACAGGTCCAGCGTCACGTCGGCCTCGCCCCCGCCCCCATCGGCCACGTCGAAGCCCGAGGCGAAGTCCAGCACCGTGGCCGAGGAGACGACCGTTGCCCCATCGGCCTTGACCGTGGAGATACCCGAGCCTCCCGACGTGGCGACGGTGACGTTGGCTTCCTGGTCGTCCACCGTGACGGTGAGGTCAACGTTCGCGCCCTCGATGAAGTCGAGGGTCCGCCCGCGACCGACCGCGACACCGTTGAGCTTGACGAGGGGAGTGGTGCGCTCAGCCATCCCATGCCTTCTTCCAGCGCTTGCGCCGGGTGACGAAGGCTTCGAGACGGTCAACGGCGTCTCGGAGGCCCCGGTCGGCGTGGGCACGCTCCAGGCGTTCGTCGCCGACGGCGTGCCACGAGTCCCCGACCTGGTCGGCCAGGCGTGAGGTCGTCGCCTCCTCCTCGGCCATACGGGCGTTGAGCGCTGCGAGCTTCGCGGTGAGGTCTGCCACCGTCGTCACGTCGGCGTCGTGGGCGGCTTCGAGCCGTTCGGCCCGGCGCTCCAGCCAGTTGATGCGGCCCTCGGCCGTCGCAGGCATCACGATCAGCTCGCCCAGGAGCAGCCGCGAGGGTGCGTCGGCGCTCGAGGTGTGACGCATCTCCCGGACGGCGTCACCGGGGCGCGCCACCATGAACTCCGTCAGCCACGCCTTGTGCGCCAGGGGCGCGTCGACCTCACCGCGTGGCGCGGTGACGACCTGCAAGACGCACCCGGAGCCGTGCTCCGGGCAGCTCAACGCGGTGACGGCGTCGGCCATCAGATCGAGAAGACGGCCACCGTGTAGATGTTCCCGTTCCCGACCACCCCACACGCCGCTGCCCGGAACGGCAGCTCCAACGACTGCGTCGCCAAACAGATGTAGTTCTCATCGGCCTCAGCGACGGGCGTGGTGGCATCGAGCCTCACATACAGCTTCTCCGTGGCGTGGTGGTTGGTCACCCGGAGCCGGTTATGGGCTCCGTCGGAGAACGTGATGCCGTCGGCCGTCGTCGCCGTCAGCGTCGCGGTCTGTGCCCGGATGCAGGTCTGTGCTGCCATGGGCTACTCCTTGGTGGGCCAGCAGGCCCCGTCGTGGCCGTCCTTCCGCACGCAGAGCGGCCGAGGGCACAAACCCCCGACCGTCTGCGCGGACATCAGCACAGAGCCGTAGGCGGACCGGCGTTGCTCCGAGCGCGGCGTCACCGGCTGCGCCAGGAACCTCCGTTCCTCCATCCGTTCCTTCTCCTGTGCGTTCATCACACGGCGTGGGATGCCGAGGCGAAGCAGTAGTCCAGCTCCCACGACACCGCGGCCGTGGTCGTCGGGGCGGCTGTGAACAGCGGCACCAACAACACATCGGGGGACGTACCCACGTCCGTCTTGCCGTAGAACGTGACGTTGCCTCCGCGCACGGAACGGTCGGAGAAGTAGCAATCCCCGTTGACGTCGATCTCCGTGCGGAGCCCGATCCAGGTGTTGGCCACCTGGGTACGGCCCTCGGTCGTGGCCGACACCGCCGATCCGACCTGCGAGTCGGTGGAGGCATACTTCCAGACCGTCGGCGCGGTCGCGAGCGAGCTGAATATCCAGCCGGCCGCGTCGTCTGCGACGTCGACCAGCGTGTAGGCGGTCTGGATGTTCAGCGCGCCGTTGGTGGTCGTGCCCTCGGTCGGGTCATCCGACAACCCGGCGAAATACTGCCTGGTGGTCAAGGCCCCCGGAACCGAGATGCCCCACTCGCAGACGATGAAGCCCTTGCCGACCTGCGAGGCGCGGAGCCATGAAGCCGTCGCGGCGAGCCCACCTACGGCGATCTCGTCGATCTCGGCGTCAACGTCGTCCGTCGCGCCCGCGAGCCATCCGCCGTAGCCGGGGACGGGGTCCCCCGCCGTGGCCGAGATGGCAGCTGCGCCGGTCGGTATACCCGACGCTGCGACCGAGACGTAGGGCGTGTCGGCCAGAACATCGACCAGGAAGTCCTCCATGAGGAACGGCGGCGGCGGCGCGGCTTGACGCAGCGCCCAGTTCGCCGTGACGGTCCGTACGCCGTCGTACTGCAATGCACCGGAACCCATCGCGGTTCTCCTTTCAGGTTCCGTCTCTTATGTGAGACGGTGCTTACGCGTTCAGATGGCCATGCCAGTCAAGGGTGGATCTGCGTTGGTCTTTCTCCTTCTGGACGTGGGACCACTTCTCGATGTAGTGAGAAGCCAGGGCCTCTGCCTGGGCGAGGAAGCCGGGGTCACCGTCTTTCCACCCGAGCGCCCGTAGGTCGTCTTGGACGGAGCGCGGCCACACGGCGTAGCCGTGGAGCTTGTAGGTGGCGAGCCCCTGGTCGATGAGCTGTTTCAACAGCACCTCGTAGCGTTGGCGCGCGCTGCGCCGCACGACGACCGGGAGCCCTTCGTGCAGGCGGTCGATCATGCGTGCGACCGTGCGGTTCTCCTGGGAGATGAGCGCGGCGTTCGGTGCCTGTGGCTCACCTGTGCGCCCTCGCCGAGACGCCTGCGTGAAATGGCCGACGTGTGCGCCAGTCGCGGTCCCGATGGCCACAGTGCCGGGCTTGCCACTCCGGGTGGCTTCGCGGCGGAGGTCGGCGACCGTGGTGGTGTGCACGTCGATCATGTACGCACCTGGACCGTGTCGAGCTGGCCCTTCTGGATCTTGTCCGAGCGGGCGTCGAAGCTCACTTGATAGGTGGTCTCGCTGTCCGAGACGGCGACCAGCTTGGCCTCCTCCTCGCGGCAGAACCAGCCGTTGGTGAACCGCTTGACGTCTTCGGCCAGGCAGTCACGGAACTGACAGCGCCGCTTGATCCCACCCGGGTAGGTAGGCGAACGGAGGCTCTGCGGGTAGATGAACCCCTTCCACAACGCCCGCTCCACGCCCCTGCCCTTGTTCAGACCGCCAGCGAGCGAGGTGGAGACCCAGTTGGGCCGCGGTTCGATCGTGACGATGTCCTCGACCCGAACGACCTTCTTGGCCCCGTTCGGGACCTCGGGGTCCACCGGCTCATAGGTAGGGGTCGGTGTGGTGACCTCCCGGTAGGTGACGTACGGGTCGTGCTGACAGGTCTCGAACCACAACGACGGGAGGTACTTCTTGCCCCCCGAGGCGGCGGCGCAGACCCCGCAGATGGGCCGGAGCATCTTGATCTCACGCGAGCAGGGCTGCATCCGGTAGGCGCGCGGCCCCTTCCACGAGGCGAGCTCGGCGACCACGGTCTCGTTCATCGTGCCAACCTCGCCACCTGGTCGAGCGCCTTACGGATATGTGCGATGCCGTGTGCGGCGTTGGTGAGGCCCGCCTTCACCGCGTCGGAGTTGTCCCCGGCCGGATGATCGCGGGCGGCTTCGGTCGCGTCGGCTTCGAGCGCGAGCAGTTGCTCGATGACGTCGTCGTGGGTCTTGGCCACGGGTTCCTCCTTGGGGGCGGGGGTCTTAGCCCCGCCCTCGGTCGTCTGCTTCTTCGCCATGTCGCTTACGCCGAGATGATGGTCTCGCCGGCGACGTCGCGGATCTCCACCATGCCGTAGCGCTCGGTCACGACGATCTCCGTACCCGGCAGCGAGGCATCGCGCTCCAGCTCCGTCCGCATCGGGCGGATCTCGTAGTGTCCGAGAGCCACCCCCCGCAAGAACACGGCCCCACCCGTCGCGGTGACGAGCGAGGTCTGGAAGATCGGCGCACCGGGACCGTTGAACGCGAACCCACCGAGGGAGGCGTTCTGCGAACCCGAGGTGTCGATGGCCCCGGATGCCACGGCGGTCGCGCCCGTGGTCCCGAGGTCGTTGCGGACGTTGCCGACCTGAGCCGGGTCCAGGACGAACACGGCCATGCCGACCTGGTCACGCTGCTCGAGCTGGTTGATGGCTTCGAGCAAGGTGGCCCACGACGATGCCACGCCGGCCGTGCCGGTCTGGTTGGCGAAGTCGTCGATGAGCGCGGTCGCGTCGGTCTCGAACCGTTCCATGACGGAACGCCCGAGCACGCCCCCGAAGTGGCTGTAGGAGTCGAACAGCGAGATCTCGGCCAGCTCGTCCGTGACGGTCGCCATCTGGCCCTTCGAGGTCGCCGTGGCGGTCTCGTCGGTGGCGGTCAACTCGGTGTTGGCAAGCCCCGTGCCTTCGGTGTAGGACGCGCCAGCGGCACCGGGGTCTGTTTGGATCGAGAAGTCGAAGGCGGCGGACTTCTCTGGTCCCGCGTAGCGGAAGAACGGCCGCATCACGTTGTATGGGCGGTTCTCGTCCAGGATCTGTGCCGACACCCACGACGTGAACAGGGTGTCTGCCTGTGATGTGGTGGTGGTCTCGTTCGCCAAGGTCTGCTCCGTTGTCAGGCTCAGGAGCGACGCATCGCCCCCTGAGCGATCAGGCGTAGAGCCTCGGCCTCGTTCTTCAACCCGATCTGCTGGATCTCAGCGGGGGTGTAGAACTTGGTCACGGCTCCAACGGGCGAGTCGACCTGGCTAGCGGCGGCGAGGTTGAGTTCCGTCGGCGTGGGAGCCACCTGGGGCTCCGCCGACGTCTCTGCCGCTGGCGACCCTTCTTGCGCTCGGAACCTCTCCTGGAGCTTCGCCGCGAGTTCCTTCTGCTTGTCCAGCGTCAGGTCGTCGGGTACGAACTCCAAGACATCGGATCCGAACTCCGTTTGCAGCTCCAGCCTGCGGACCTGCTTGCGGTATCTCTGCGCTTCCGCGCGAGCCTTCGTGAGCTGTGTGCGAGCCCAGTCCGGAAGGGCTTCCTCCCCACCTGCTGGGACCGCTTTGTCGGTGTCCTCGACGCCTGGGTCGAGATCATCGTCTGTTTCGTCCACGCAAGCCTCCTGGGCGCGTTGGTCCGATGAACCGTTGAACTTCCATCCAGGGCGCGCCCATCGGACACCGCTTGTCAAGGGTGGATTTCAGCGTGTGATGTGGCCGTAGTAGATGCGGTCGTCGTCGAGGCCGAGGATGTAGCGGCGGTATTTGACGTACTTGGGCAGGCGTCCGCGCAACAGGCGTGGCCGGAACAGCATCAGCATGCTCATAGCGTCGCCGACTGGGTGAACCCGAACACCGGGACGTACGCCTGCGTGACGGTCACGCCCGTCATCGTGGCCGGCAGCGTGGTGGCCCCAAGGTCTTCGGCCAAGACCCCCTCGATGCGGTTGATGGCCACCGTGGTCACGATCGCGTTGAACGTCCCCACCGTGGAGGAGGCCACGATGCCCAGGTAGTAGACGCCGGGACCTATCTGCACGTGGGTGACATCGAGGTACTGCACGGTGTTGACTCCCGAGCGCGCAGTCGAGCCTGCCGAGGTCAGCCGTGTCCCTGCCTCGTCGTACACGCCCAGATCGACGTTCCCGGTTATGTTGCCCGCGTTGGCCAAGAGCATCCGGGCGACGAGCGCGGCCATCGGCAGACGCACGGGGACGTAGAGCGCGCGGTTGTTCGCGGGCCACGCGGCACCGTTGACCAGATCCCCGTGGAACATATTCACCACCGCCCCGTAGCGGCTGGTGGACACGATGTGCAGCGGCAGCGGCGCGGCGGCTGCGTCGATGTAGGTCATATCGTCGCCAGCGACGCGAACCCGAACAGCGGGAGCTGCTCATGGCCCGCGGCGAACGTCGCCGAGGCGGGGAGTCCGGATGACCAGGCGGAGGTCTGGGACTTGCATCCGAGCGCGTCCGTCGTACGGGCGATGGTCACGGCATTGACTTCGCCGTAGTAGGTGTGGGTCCCCGAGTCCGACGCGATCGCCAACCAGTAGCGCGCGCCTGGGGACAAGATGTAGTCCGTCACGTTCACGATCTGGATCGCGCTGGCCCCCGAGTTGGCGGTCGAACCCGTTGAGACGAGCTTGCTGGTGCCTGCCTCGTCGTACACGCCCACATCGGTGTTGCCCGCCACCGTGGCCGCGTTCACCCAGAATATCTGGGCGACCCGGCGAGGCCGCGACAAGGAGAAGGGGATGTAGACCGCGCGGTTCGCCGTCCACGTCATGCTGTTAGAGAACTGGAACTCCCCTCCACACATCAGGTCGTACATGATCGACTCGGGCGAGAACGGCGTGAGGGCGTTGGCGTCGGGGAACGTGACGGGACCGGAATAGCTCACGCGTACTCCTCAAGGGAGTGGATGGCCCCCGTACCGGACGCCGTGATGCCTTGGACCGCCGAGGTGACGACGACCGCCAGCGATGCACCGGGGGAGATCTTCAACCCGTTGGCCGTCGTGACGGTAGCCGGACCGACGTAGACGTCGACCGTGCCGTGGTTCACCAAGATCAGGCGCGTGCGGGTCGCGCGCACCGCCACGATGTTCGCGGCCGTCGTCGTCGGTGCGGCCTGCGCGGTGGCGATGTTCGCCGCTCCGGGTGGGAGCACAGCGGCGGTGACGGTGGCCCCCGATACGGCCACCGTGCCCTGGACCGGTAGCGCGTTGGCCCCGGATGCCACCTTCGTGAAGGTGCCGTCCGCCCCGTATTCGAGCTTGACGTACTGATGCTGCGCCGTACCGTCGTCGTCGGTGGCGACGGTGTAGTCGGCGAGCGCGACGTTATCGACGATGACGTTGTCGGCCATGTCACTCCTATCCGTAGCTCACAGGCCCAGGTGAGGACGCGGTCTGGGGTCCGCCACCCGGACCCTGGGACACCTGGCGGCCCTGGACGAACCCACCCGTACCCCTGCGCGCCGCTATGACCCGCTGGATGGCGGAGCTGATGTTGTCGGGGTCGGAGTCGGGGTTGGCGAGGAACTTGGCGATCTGGACATCGGTGATACCCGCCGCCTTGAGCTCGGGTCCGATGTCAGCCATCTGCGAGCGCAGCTCGTTGACGAGCGCCCCAGGGTCCACGTAGCCGGTAGGCCGCCCCTGTGCGTTGAAGTTCGGGAGCCCCTTGGCGATGGCCTGAGCCTCCTGCGCGGAGAAACCGAACTGCTCACCGAGCTGGCGCAGGCGCGCCGCCTCGATGGTGTCGATGAACTTGCGATCGCGGCGGGCCACCGCGCGGAACAGCTCCTTGCGCTCCAGCGGCTTGAGCCCCATGGCCTTGCGCTGCTGGTTGTAGATGGCGAAAGCTTCGGCGTTCTGGGTCACCTGCCGCACGGCGTAGGCTCCGGCGGCGAACTCGTCGGGGGAGCGCTCGGAGCGGATGAGGGTCGCGATCTGGTTGCGGTTGAGCTTGCCGAACCCGAACGCCTGGCCGGCCGTCTCGTAGGCTTGCCAGAGCTGCTTGTAGTTGCCGATGGCCTTGGCGAGGTTGGACGCAGAAAGCGATGCGTTCTCCTGGCCGGTGAGGAAGTCCGACAGGTTCCCGCCTTCGAGGATGCCGGGGAACTGACGGCGGAACACCTTGGACTTCGTGACCGCGCGGATGAGCTGGGTCTCGGACCAGTCGAAGATGATGGCGTCGCGGAGGATCGACCCGTAGCCGGGGCCGATGTCGAAGCGGTTGCGGAGCCTCTTGAGCTTCGCCTTCTGCTTGGCGGTGAGCGCCATCAGGTGAACACCCCCAGGTTGGCGAGGAACGACCCACGGGAGTCGAAAGACTCCTCGAAGTTGCGCGACATCAGGTAGGCGGGCTTGGAGCGCTCGTTGACCGCGAACTCGTAGCTGTTCCATCCGCGGTTCGCCGCCGAGCGCAGGTACGCATCGGTCGCGGGCTCGCCCCAGATGGACAGGTAGATGGAGCTGAACAGCGCCATCCTCTTGGCGACGATCGGGTCGATCGCAGGTGCCGAGCTGCCCGACGATGACGAGCTGCTCGACGACGAACCACCTGAACTGCCCCCGTCACCGGGGAGGTCGATGACGATGCCACCCTCGTCCGGTCGATCACCCATAGTCATGCACCCCCAATGGTCCGAAGTAAGAATCCGGCATGAACAACCCCGAGCCGCCGATGATGGGCTCCCCGGTCGCGGCCTTGAGCGCGTCCCAGGACTCGGTGAAGGCGGGCGACCACTCGCGGTACTCCTTCGCGCGCTCGGCCAGCGCCTTCGCGGCCAAAGCGTAGACGCGGCGTTCGTCGTCGGTCCCGAAGTCCTCGCCCTGCAGCTCGTATCGGTTGACCTGTTCTTGGAGGCCCCGCGCGGTCTCCAACAGGTTCCGCCATGCCCAGCCCGCCTTGCCCGGCAACTCGGGGTAGCCCGCCTGCTCCAGCGCCCAGCCCCACCTGTTGGTCGCCTTCACGACGGCATCGAAGCTCGCGTCTTCGCCGAGGTGGCCCCGGACGTAGGTGTTGATGGCCTTGAACCCGTCGGACTCGGAGTAACCGACCGGGTCGGCCTCCTCCGCCTGGGCGATGCGGACACGGGCGTCGGCTATCTCGGCGAGCCACCCCGCGGCCTTGGACGTGGTGTCGAGGCCCATGAGGTGGAAGTCCCAGCGGGAATAGAACACCAGGGGCTTGCCGACGAGCCCCTCCCGATACTGCTCGCGGTAGTAGTGGCCCTGGCCCTTCCACCAGCCCTCGAGGACCTTCGGGTGTTCCGCAAGCATCTTGTCCATCTGTGTCGCGAGCTGCAGGTAGGCACGGGAGCGCTGGGCCTCGGTCTCGAACCCGGTCACCGTCTGCTGGCGGAGATCCTCGATCCGGTTGTCGAGCCGCGTCACGTCACGCTGCAAGCCCGGGCCGAGGTCCGCGTAGTTCCAGTCCGCTTCGCCGATCGAGTAGACGAGGTCGTCGGTATAGGTCACCTTGCCCGCCTCGGAGAGGCCGACCCCGAAGTAGTTGACCAGGAAGGGGCGGATGTCGGGGGCCTCGGCCAAGGTGTCGGTGACGACCGCCTGGTAGCGCTTGAACAGGTCGGCGGCCCGGTCGTCGTTGATGTCGGTGAGACGCTTCCGGGTCATCTCCTCACGGATGGCCTCGGTGCCCTCAAGGTAGGTGCGAAGCGCCAACGGCCCGGGCATGTCGGAGATGCCGGGGGTGTTCACGATCGCCCAAGCGTCTTGGCGGATGTCATCGACCAACGCCTGTTTGCCGTTGACACCATAAGCGCGGACGTACTCGGTGGTTCCGTCCGGCGCGGTGTCGCGGGTGATGTTCAGCGCGCCCCACGCGGGGAACCGTGCAGCCAGCCCCTCGTAGAACTCCGAGCGCATCTGTTTGAGCTGCAGGTAGGCGTGGTCAGACTCGTCCAGCCCGCGCTCACCCAGGCGCGCGAGCCCGGGGTTCCACACCTCCTGGTAGAACCGGGTCACCTCCTGCTGGGCGGGCTGCGCCTGGGCAGCGGTGAGGTACTCGTTCGGTCCTCGGTAGCGCATCACGCCCGAGGCGATGAACTGCGCGAAGACCGAGAAGTCCCGTTGTTCGGCGAGCGTCGGGTCGGTCCCGATCAGCATCAGCGCGGCCCATTGGGGGTTGGTCCGCATGAACTCGCCGATGCCTTCGGTCGCGTAGAGCTGGCGGACCAGGTCCGAAGGGTTGATCCGGGGAGCCTTCTGTCCTTCGGAGTAGCCGCCCTCCATCTGCGTCCGCCCGGCGACCACGAAATACTTCTCCGGGTGGTCGGCCAAGAAAGCCTGCGTCGCGGCGAAGAAGTCGTCACCAGCCGCGGTGAGGTAGGTGTCGAACAGCTCTTGGTCCGCGGCCTGCTCGCGGTCGACGAGACGCGCCGAGGCCGGGGTGAACAGGCTCGTGACCGCGCGGACGAGCAACAGGTCATCGGCATAGGCCGCCGCGAGACGGTCTAACTCCTGCGGTGGCAGCGGCTTGCCGTCGTCATCGACGTCCAGACCCATGACGTGCATCGCTGCGGTGACCGTCAGCATCATCGAAGCGTGCTGCGAGTCGTGGAACAGCGCCGGGAACGCGGCGCGGATGGGCGCCTGCAAGATGGGCGGGACCAGGCGCATCGGCGACTGCGAGCCGAACTGGAACAGCCAGCCCGAGAGCCACTGCGACCGGGAGTTGGCGAACACCTTCTGCAACCCCTGGACCAGGACCGGGTCCATGCCGGGGACCGGGATCGGCACCCCGCCGGCTATCCGTCCGATGATCCCGCCACCCGGGAGCGTGAGCGTCGTGGAGGTCAACATATTGAGCGACGTGATAGGGGTCGACCAGTCCATGCGGTCAAGCATCTTGCGGTCCCCGCCGAACAGCGCGTTCACGAGCAGCGCGACCGGGCGGTAGGCCGAGAGCGGGATCACGTATTCGCCCGACTGCGGGTCCTTCCGGATGAACCCCGAATCCAGCCCGAGCTGCCACAGCGCCCGCCCGCGCCCGATGGCCTCGGGGTTCCGCCACGCGATGTGACCCCATGCCTGGAAGCCCTCGAAGAACGGCTGCGGGAACGGGAAGAAGGTCTGCAGCAGCTCCGTGAACCGCGACTGACGGGTGAAGTCGAACATCACCCGGCGGACCTGGCCGAGCGCGAAGTCCCGCGAGGCGTTGGAGATCGCGTCACGGATGGCGGAGAACGTCGCAAGTTCCTGTCGCGCCTTCGAGGAAAGGGACGCTACCTGGCCCGCGAGAGGGTTGGTCTTAGACAGGGAGGTCACTGGGGTCACGTCATAAGACGCTCCTGAGTAACTCGCGGACCGCCGTGCGACCTGCTCCATCTGCGCTCGCGGGAGACCCTCAGCCCACTCAACCATCCCAAGGTCAGAGTCCTGCCAGGCCGTATAGGCGCCGGAGCGCGGCGACTCGGCTTCCGCCATCGTGATCTCTCGGCCGCCGACCGCGAGGACATCCTCGTCGGCCACATCATCGCCGATGTCCAACGACGACCGTGTCTCCGCGATCATCCCCTGTTCGTCGAGTGCTCGCACCTTCACGCGGTAAGCGCCCACCACTATTTCGAGTGGAACCGCCTCCGTCGTGCTCGGTCCCCGCCCGAAGTTGTCGGACAAGGACTCGGGCTTACGGAACACGACCACGACACGCTCCTCGGAAGACCCGAAGCCTGGCCGCTTGCCGAACGCCTGGCCGTAGCTCCGGTTGACGTAGCCGGCGGCACCTGACATCTCATGCGCGAAGAAGGTCTCGCCCTGACGTGCTTTCTGCACACCGCCCGCCCGGAAGAACCCTTCCGCCTGGGCCCGAGCGAACTCATCGAGGGACATGCCCCGGTAGACGACGTCCTGGCCGTACACCTGCTGGGCAACGGGGTCGAGGGCATTGCCGAAACGCTGATGTTCGTTGTCAGCCGAGGAGAAGGGAAGCTCCTTCCGCAGCGCCTCCGCAACCTCATCGGTGGAGTTCAGAGGCACAGCGCCCGAGGCCGTAGTGCGGACTGCATCGTCCAGCGAGGCGAACCCGAGCGCTCTCACCTCCGCCTGCGCGGTTGGCGCCAGGGGGGTGTCTCTGAGCGCCCGGTAGGCGCCCTTCTCGTAGCGCGCCTTCCAGGTCTTGTAGTAGGGCTGGCGGTTGAGCGCGTCTTCGGGCAGCCGCACGAACCATTCGTAGAGGTGGTCGGTGACGCGGGTGACGGCGTTGCCATCGAGCAGCGTCTCCAGCTGCGCCCCGTGGACCGGTGGCCGGTCAGCGGTCTTCGTACCCTGCAGCACTCGATGAAGCGCCTTGCGGTCACCGTCGAGGACCACCTGCGCGATGGTCTTATCGCCGAGCGTGTAGCCGTGAGCGAACCCCGCGACGTCGGTTGCCCACAGCTCGACGTCGGTGGGGTCGATCCCGATGCGCGAGCGAAGGGTGGTGAAGTTGTCGGTGCGCGCCCATGCCACGAGCGCCCGCTCGGTGGCGTCGATGGTGTCGCCGGCCTTCACCGACTCCAGCGCCAGGCGGCCCGGCTCGGAGCGGCGGAGCTGGTTGTGGAGCGCATGGCCCCAGAAGTTGAGGTGCTGGGTCTCGCCGGGGGCGATCTTCCCCCACTTGCCGCCGACCGCGAGCGTCTTGTTGTAAAGCGTCGCGCCGCGCATCACTTCCTCGATCAGCTCGTTCTCACGGATGCGTGCCACCGCGAGCGGCTCGTAGTCATACGCCCCAGGCCGCGGGATCCGGACCGGCGTGTCGCCGACCTGGATGACCTCGTCGAACCAGTCATCGAGCTTGCGGCTCAAGAAGTTGGCTTTGCCCTGGCGCGTGAGGGCGAGCGAGATGAGCCGTTCGGTGAGCGAGCCCGCCGTCGCCAGGAACCGCGCGTTCTCGTCGATGCCGATGACCCTGATGACGTAGGCGGGCCGCGCCACGGTGTACGCACGCCAGGCTTTCCGGTAGCCGCGGTGCCAGTCGCGGCTACGGTCCATGATCGCGACGAACGCCCGGTGCACGGCATCATCGGATGCGATCCCGAGCGGTTCGAGGTTCTGCCTGAGCAGCCGCGACGCGCGTGTGCGCGCGGATATGACCCGGCGGACATATTGCTGGACCTGGATCGGGTCGGTGACGTGAAGGAAGTTCGCGAGCTGGGTTTCGAGCAATGGTGTGTCCACCACCTGTCCGCCCCGGCGGACCATGAACGCCTGCTCGCGGGTGTTGAGCGTCCGGGTCCGGTTGAACACGTCGGCATGTATCTGCTTGCGGAAGTCATCGCTCAGGTTGTAGGGCGCGAGGTAGGTGTCGAGCCCGAGGGTGTCCATCTCGTCGATGAGCTTCCCGAGGCGCTTCTCGATGCCACGCCCGGAGTTGATGATCTCGACCGCCTTGGACTGGAACAGCCGCACCGAGTCTTCGTCGTAGTTCCCCCACCGCCGGGCGTGCAGCATCACGTATTCGGCGGCGCGGTCATGCACCGCGAGCCTGCGCCCGGGGTTGATGGAGATGATGCGCGAGCTGCGCCGGGCCAAGAACAGGTTCCGGGTCGCCAGCGGGGAAGTGACGGCGGTGCGGAGGAGACGGCGCGGTCCGTATTCGCCGAAGAACGACCGGCCCGGCAGCTCGACCGACAGTGGCGGGATATAGGCCAGCTCGTTCGCCCCGGCCCCCGTCTCGTCGGCGAGCCTGACGTAGCCACCGGATGGCCCGTCGTAGCGGTAGCCCGAGACGGTCTCCTCGAACAGCTTGGGCTGGTGGATGAAGTCATCGGCGAGCTGCTCCGCGCGGAAGCCGAGCGCGGCCCGTGCGGCGACGACCTCCGCGGCGACCGTGCCAGCGGGGGCGGAACCGACGAAGTGCGCGACGATGCCCTGCTGCCACGCCTCCCACGCCTCGTTCCCACCGTCTCCGAAGCGCTGGCGGACCTTGTCGCGGAGCGCCTTCATGTACGCGAGGTCCAGGGTGCCGCGGGCCTCGTAGGTCCCGCGCAGGCGCTCGATGCGGCGGAAGTAGCGGGTGACGTTCCCGCCGGCCATCGCATCGTTGAACAGCCGACGCGAGGTTCCCGAGCGGGCGAACGCGGGGATGGCCTTCGCCCACGCCGCCGCCTGACGTTCGGCTATCTCGTCGAACCGCTTGACGACGGTGAACTCGATGCCGCCGCGGAGCTGGATCTTGAGCCCCGGCAGCTTGTTCGCCACCAGCCCCGGGATCGTCACCTTCTGCAGCGTGCCCGGCAGCACCCGGCCCGAACGCATGGCCTTCGCCGCCGCGCCCGCGACGACGAACGGGTCCGCGACCCAGGAGGCCAGGAAGTCGAACGCCGTGCCGGACCACTCCGGGGCCTCGAAGGCGTAGATAGGGTTCTTCCCGATGCCTTCTTCGAAGAAGTCCCCGACCGTGTCGCCTTCTTCGATGCGCCGCCACAGGTAGGCGTGCATCCGCTGCATCGCTTTGACGTTGTCGAGGGCGGTCTCGCCCTGGGGGTCCAGCCCCATCGCGGCCATCGTCGCGGCGGTGGTGCCGACGATGCCGGTCCCGCCGCTGACGAGGCCCTTCTGGGTGACGTTCCACAGGCCGTTGAAGAAACCCCCCAGCGTGTTCAGGCGTTGTCCGAACCACGAGGTCTCGAACGCCTCGGCATCAGCGCGGAGCTGGGTCTGGATGGCTTCGACCTCGTCCCAATAGGCCGGGCCGAGCTCGGCTTGGAACAGCGCGCCTTCGCCGGTCGCGGGCCTCGGCAGACCGATGGTCCCGGATAGGAGGGGGGTGTCATCGGTGATGATGGCGTCGGTGCCCAACTGCTCGGACAGCTTCTCTTCGAGCTCGCGGGCCTCGACCACGTCGGTTGAGAACAGCTTCACTTGGAGTTCGCGGACGTCGGTGAGCGTCACACCCAACATCGACTGGCTGATGGCATGGCCGAGCACCGTCTGGGTGTCACTGGTCCCGTATGCCAGCGCCCAGTCCCGGACCACCTCGATGTTGCGCGCCAGGCGTGCGGGTCCGACGCCGTCTTTCGCCAGCTGCGCGGCCAGCGCCACCCCTTGGTCGAACGCGAGATCGTCACCGAACGAGCGCGACAACACCAGCAAGAGACGCGATACACCGTTGGGGTCGATCTTGCGTTCCTTCCGCCCGGCCACATCGGCCGCGACGACGCCAGAGATCATCGACGCCACCGCGACCGGCGCGAAGGAATCGGAGAACCGCTGGGCTTGGCGGAGGCTCAGCGGCTCGTCGGTGAACGGGTCGCGGTAGGACTTCGGGTCGATGTTGCCGAACAGGTAGTTGGGCGTGATGTCGAACCGCTTGGCGATGAGGCGCGAGATGCGGGCCAGGCGGCGCTCGTCTTCGTCGAGGTCGGCGAGGTACATGACCACCTCGGTCGGAAGCGTCGAGCGGGACTGGGTCTCGACGAGTGCGAGGCGCTGGTAGTTCTGGCCCACCAAGACGTCGTCTTTGGGCGCGCCCGAGGTGTGGCGCTCGTCATCGCCACCTTCGCCGATCGGGCGCAGCGGCACGGGCTACTGCCCTTCGAGCGCGCGGCGGGAGAAAGCCCTCAGCACCTTCGGGGCGCGTGGGTCTGCGGCGATCCGCTCGGCCACCTGTGCGACGAGCTGATCGTCTGACTGGAAGGAACGGCGGACCACGTCGGCCCCAGGGCCGAACGGTGCTCCGGTGGTGATGGGCTCGGCCGGACGGTCCGATGGTCCGAACAGGAACTCCTCTTCCTCGCCCTCGGGTTGGAACAGCAGGTCGTCGTCATCGACCTCGTCGCCTTCGGAAAGCGACACGAGCGCGTTGGCTGCCGCAGCCTCACCGTAGGCGAGCGAGTCCGCGCCGACCGATGACGAACCGCGTTGAAACTCCGGGGTGTCGGCCAAGATCTAGTTCCGCTTCTTGGTCTTCCGATAGACCTTCTTCAAGGGCTTCGCGGCTGCCCTGACGACAGCGGTGCCCTTCTTCTTCCTACTGCCACCTCCACCGCCTGTCTGTGGTCGTGCTGGCATCACGTTTCCCCTTTCACTCAGAACGCCCCCACCAGTTCTTCACCGGGCGGGATGAGCGCCTGCTGAGGTTCTGCGGCCCCGGCGATGCCCGGCGCTTCGGCTGCGCCCGGGGTCGCGGTCGCCGGGGCCGTGAGCGGGGCAGCGGCCAGCGGCGCGTGCATCGCCACCGCATCTGCGAGCGAGACCCCGTCGGACTCCACCATCTTGATGATGTGCGCGAGGTCGCGGGCTGTGAGCGCACCGGCCGCGGCTTGCTGGATGAGCCCTGCCTTGAGCGCCTCGAGGAGCTGCTCTTGGAGCTGCTGCTTCTCCTCGCGCTGGGGGTCTTCGACGAAGGGCGACTGCTCCTGGGCGGTGCGCCGCGAGATGAGCCCGTTCCCGCCGCCCCACTGTTGCAGGACCATGACGTTGGTGTTGATCTCGTCGAGTCCCGCACCCATCCCGTAGCGGACCTCGACCCGCAGGTCTTCAGGCACGTCTTTCGATGGGGTGTAGGTCTCGGCGAAGGTCTGGCCGGTCGAGCCGATGGGCTTGCGCACGTCGCCGAACCTGTGATCCCACCGGCCCCCGATGTAGATGGCTTCCTCGAACATCTGGGCCAAGATGTCGCGCTGGATCGCGCGGACATCCTCGACGAACTGGCTGTTGGCCGCGCCGATGCCTGCGGCGGAGATGATGGACTCGTTCGGGTCCCCGGACCTCGCGGGCGGCAAGATGACACCGGAGCGCAGCTCCCCCATGAGGTCGCGCTGTATCTGGAGGTTGGAGAACGGCTGGTTGGGCTGCTGGACGTACTCGAACCTCGCATCGGGACTCTGCAGCTCCAGGTCCGCCCCCGGCCCGTCGTCGTGTGGGTTCTCGACGTTGTAGTGGAGCTTCTGCGGGTAGACCTTGTGGACCGCATCGTCGAGCATGAGCGTGCGCATCTGGTTGGCGAAGTTCAGCACCCCGAAGCTGCCGAAGAACTCGCCGCGGTAGAAGCCGTCCATCGTCGGGCGCGCCCCGAGCGCGAACGGGGTGCATCCGAGGCCGTGACGCTCCTGCACGAGCGTGGTGACCTGACGTTTGGTGGTGGTGGACATGTTCATCTTGGGGACCGTCTCGGCGACGATGATGACCCACTCGGGGTCGTAGAACTCGATGACCTGGGCGACCTCCGCCGACACGTTCGGATCTTCGCGCCAGTCGAAGGAGGCCTTGTAGCGGCGGGAAAGCACGCGCAGCTTCTCCTCGTAGGCGACGATCATCGAGTCCACCTGTGGCCCGCGCGCGAACAGCGGGTCGGGGAAGCACTTGGCCGGGTCCACCTGCGCGAAGGTGGGGTAGCGCTCATCGCGGGGCTTGGAGGTGTCCATCCACACCTTCGTGACCGCGACGCCGCCGGCCATCGCGTCGTGTGCCCACCGCTGGGTCTGCGCGCCCCACACCCGCGACCGGCGCAGCCAGTCGTTGGTGATGCGTTCGACCTTGTCCGCCGCCGCACGGGCCGGGTCACCGGGCTTGGAGGGCCGGCGGATGATGGAGGGCCTGAGCGAGGCCACCGCGCGCGCCCGGTCATCGGCGGCGAGCTGGACGAGGTTCACGATCTTCGGCAGAGCCCGGGTGACGACGTCGTCGGGCCACACGACATCCCAGTCGCCGCGGTAGATGGAGTAGGTCGCCAGGAGCTGCTTGTGCCACTCGTTGTAGGACCCACGGATGGCCCCGTAGTGGTCCACGACGTATTGGGCTTGGCGACGCTCCTGTAAGGCTGCGGCGAGATCTTCAGGGTCTGGCGGCACGCTTGTTAGATAGCGTGGCTGTCTAGGGTGCGTTCACGCTGGTCGTCGCGCTGGGTGTGGTCCCACCGCCATCCACCCCAGGGGTTGCGGGCGAAGCGCGGGACCTTCTTCGGTTTGGCGACGTACGGCACCCTCGGGCGGTTCGCGACCACGAACGCCTCGGACTCTGCGAACAACGTGGCCATCACCATGTCGCGGACGAGGTGCTTGATCGAGTTCCCGTCGGAGTCGGTGCGCCAGTGGATCAGCTGCTCGGCGTAGGCGTCGACCTTCGCGCGGTCTTCGAACGGGCCGGAGTAGGGCAGCGTCACGAGCCCGGCGTCGAACAGCCCGCCGATCGTCGTGATGTCGAAGTTCGTCGACTCCGCCCGCGCCCCGGTCCCGGTGACGGTCTGGTAGGTGACGACCCGGCACCCCGCCGAGCGCATGGCTCGGATGAACTCCGGTGACAGTGCGAGCGCGCGCTGGATGTTGTTGGTCTCGATGACGCAGGTCCGCGGGCCGTAACGCCGCACCATCTCCTCGATCTGGGCGACCACGTTGGCCGCCGTCGCCATCCCGGCCTTGTTGAACACGTCGATGAGGTAGCGCTGCTTTGTGTTGCGGTCCAGACCCCATACGACGATCGCGCAGAACCCCGACGCCGCGAACGCGGGGTCCACCCCGACGAAGATGTCGGTCACGCCGTGGGGCACCTCGCCGAGTGCGTGGTCTTCGGAGCGGGCCGCCTCGACCCTTTCCCGCTTGAAGGTGTGCTCGGCGAAGGAGCCCTCCTCCTGCATCCATGTGTAGTACCAGACCTGCTCGCCCACCTCGCGCCGCTTCGCCTGGAGTGCGTCCCAGGTCCAGAACTCCGGACACAACACGCGCGATCGCTTGTGCTTGCACGCGGCGTCGCCGGGGCACGACGCTTGGCCACAGGCCCGGATCGCGGGGTAGGTGACGAGCGGCCAGTCGGGATGGGCGACGATCAGCTTGTGCGCGAAGTCATCGGGGGTCATGAAGTTCGCCAGGACCACCACCTGCTGCTCGTCGGTCACCCGCCCCAAGATGACCGCATGGAACCAGTTCAGGAGCTCGTCGGAGTCGCGCAGCGACTTCATCGCCTGCAGCGGGTCCTGCACGTCGTCCAGCACGATCGCATCTGCCCTGATGCCTTGGATCTGGCTGCCGGCCCCGAGCGCCTGGAACGTGTCGTCCTTCTCGCCGGAGGTCCGCCCCACCACCCGGAACCCATAGGCTCCCCACTTCGCCCCCGGGTCGTGCTTGGCCGCCTTGAACCCCTCCGAACCCCCGAACCGGCACACGGGGCAGGTGATCGGCTCCACGCCCTGACGTTCGAGCTCCGAGCCCATGAAGTGGTAGAACGAGCACTGCAACCGCTCCTGCACCGCGGCGACCAGCTTCGTCGCCTCTTGCTGGTTCTTCTGCACCACCGCCCCTCGCCAGTTGCGGTCCTTCATGATCTGCCACACCGACCGCTCCACCGCGAACAGGCTGGTCTTGACGTGGCCCGGCGGCATCACCATGAGCAGCCGCTTGTGCTCGGAGAGCTTCTGTTCTGCGTCGAGTTGGTAGAAGGAGTTCGTCGCCCTGACCACCCGCTTGGTCCGGTGGTCGAGGTAGGCGAAGTGGGATCGGCGGAAGCTCAAGAAATCGGGGAACGGCTCCCCGCGCGCATCGAGCGTCCCGGTGGAGACGAACCCACGGGCCACATCCATCTGGTGGTGGAACCCGGGCTCCCGTTTCCACATCTTCAACGTCGACAGCGGGGTGTCGGTCAGCTCGCGCGCCACCCGGACCCCTTCGTGCTGAGAAAGCGCAGCGAGGAAAGCCGCCTGCCGCCTGAGCTTGGCGGCGTTGCGCTCCCCCACCGTGACCATGGATGAGAGCGTCTCTCGGGCGTCAAGGGTCGAACCACCCTAGACACGTCCCCTACCTTCGGTGCACAGGGCGTCCGCCCCGCACGGTCGGTGAACCGGCGCAGAGCCGTCAGAGGGCGTGCTCGAGCGATGCGAACCTCAACTCCCCAGCGCGGAGCTGAACCAACCGAGCCTCGCCGAGACAGTGGATGCTGCGGAGGGTCCCGGGGGGATCGTGGCGTATGGACAGCTGGCCGCAAAGTTGTGGGGGGGTTAGATACATACACACTCACCCGCTCCTTACCAACCCCCACCACCCGGCCCCCCCACCTGCGCGATCGTTGGGACCGATACCCCCCCGCCCCGGGCACAGAGGGGGGTAAAGGGTGAGGGTGCAGGGGGGCGCACTAACAGACGTTAGCTCTCGGGTCCTCGCTAGATGTGACCCAGAGTCATATGACCCGCGGTCATATACACCACTTCCACCCCCCCCAACCGCCACCATCTCACCTGCCGCACAACACTTCCACCTCCACGCCACCCCACAGCGCCGACGCACCCTCACTCCGTGTCCCTCCCTGACCATCCCTCATGCCCCGTCAAGCTCTCCCCCCAACCCCCTACGCTCCGCCCATAGCCCACCTCTCCCAGGACTGCAGGTGGGGGGGGCCGGTCTCACGTCGACGTCATCACATCCTTCTACCGAAAACCCTCTTGACCGCAAGTCCAGAAAGGACTACGGTGCCTCTCGAGGACCTCTCTTAGGTGAGGGGGGGAAGGACGGCGAGATGATGGACGCCCAGTGGTGGAAAGCGAACGGCCCCGCAGTGAAGGGCCGCCTGACTCGCGCTGAGGAGCTGCTACACAGCGACCCCGGCAAGTCATGGCGCGAGGCCCTAGCGGTGTTCGAGATCATGGACGAGCACGGCTACCCCGACTGGTGGTCACGGGTCGAGCGGCTAGGCAGTGACGCGCGCTGGTCGTTGAACCCGAGCTCGGACCGGAACGGAGGGTAAAGACATGGAGACCGACCGGAAGGAACTACTCCAGGCGTTGCGCCGGTTCGGCGCCGCGGTGCGAGCGCAGAAGACTCCCCGAGTCGAGCTGCTCGAGTCCACCGGCAACATGGTGACGGTGGACTCCACTATACGCATCTCGCCGTTGGTGCTGGATGACTTCCCGGCGCTTGACTTCGCTGCGAAGCCTCCGCATGCACGGCTCGACGCGGGGGACTTCGCCGCGTTGGTGGGCGAGGTCGCGCCGGCCGCCAGCAAGGATGAGGCCCGGCCGATCCTGACCGGCTGCGCGCTCGAGCCGGGCACCGGTGAGATCACGCTCACGGCCACCGACTCATATCGGCTGCATACGGGGACGCGGCCGGCCAGCGTGGAACAAGGCTGGTCGGCCGTCGTGCCAGCGCGAGCGTTGGTTGCGGCTGCGAAGATGGCGGGGCGCGACCCTGGCGAGGTCACCATCACGGTGACCGACCATCATGTAGTCGTCGCATCGCTCGCGGGCCGTTGGTGGCTCGGGGTGCGGACGATCGCAGGGAGCTTCCCCAGCTGGCGCCAGCTGATGCCGGCAGGCGGGCTGGGTGTCACCGTGGATGCTCCGGCCGCCCTTGCCGATGCCGTGGCAGCTGCTAAGCCGTGGTGCCTCGAGAACGCGCCGGTCATCGTCCGGATGACGGCGCACGGTCTGACGGTCGAGGTCCACCCGGCCGGTATCGGGAACTATGGGCCGGTGGCGCTTGAAGCAGACGTGCCCGCCGACCAGGTCGGCGCGGCGATAGCCCTGAACAGGTCATACCTCGCCGACGCCCTCAAGGCAACGGGTGGCGCCGAGCTGCGCTGGCCGGTGGGTTCCATGGGCGCGCCGACCGCGCTCAGGCCCATGATGGCGGTCGGGAACGGCATACGGGCGCTCATCATGCCGGTGCGCCTCCCTGCTAGTTCGGAGCCACAACCAGAAGCCGTCGAGGCTGAGGCTCAGGCGGCTAGGGCTCCTCTGAGGCAGCGAGCATCCAGCTCTCACCATGGAGCTGGGTGCTGGTGGCCTCAACGCTGAGGTCTCGAGGCGGTGCTCGCGCTGCTGGCCGACGTCTTCCCCAGTCGACGTCAGGTCGTCGAGGAAGTCGGTCCGCATCCGGGGGGTCCATCGCCGTTCCACTTATCTGGACTCGTTCCGCGAACAGCCAGCTCCACGCTCGTTATCGCGATGGTGTACACCCAGCTCCGCCGTGAGTGATCGTAGTGGAACGCCGTCACCTCGCCCCTCAGCGTGCCTGTGACTTCTTGCCCGCAGCCCTTAAGCGGATCCTTGAACCACTCGGCGAACAGCTCGACGTCGACGGGCAGGTTCTTGACCGAGATCAGACTGACCATGCCGGACTCAGGCAACGGGAACGGGCTCGTCACAGGCGGGGACTCCTTCCGCGATCAGGCGGCGGACGCGCTCTGCGACACTGACGCATCCGCGACATCGGTAGCCGGCCACGCACCAGCCGCGATCGTTCAGCGCGTGGTGCTTGACCGAGGGATGGTGCCGCTCGGTGGGAGTGGTCCCGCCCCAGACGTGGTAGGCGGGCGTGTAACTCACCTTGAACCGGCGGCGGATGTAGAGCGGGCCGCACCCACCGCAGCCCGAACCCAGGATGCACCCACCTGTGCCGTTGAGGTGCAGATGCCCGCCCTTGACGCACACTCGGCAACCAGGCTCACGACAGCCGGGTCGGTGTGTGATCTTGAAGACCGGGTCATCAGCGGTGAAGCTCTTATGCGCGGACTCGACCGTCAGCGCCTCGGTGAGACACTCCCGGCGCACCGGGCAGACGGAACACACCGCCTTCGCGCGGCCGATGCGGGCGAGGTAGCTCCGCTGGGTCGCCGAGCCGCGCTCGGTGAAGAAGTCCTGGGTCGTCGACAGCCTGGCGCACGCAGCCTCATCCCGCCAGGGTCGGCCAGTGGGCACCCTCACAGGCTCCACGGTCCCCACCCTCCACCCTTGACCATCCTGGCCGCAGCCCACGCGTTAGCGCGGGCCTGCAACACGGCAACGATGGGTGCGTGCGGGAAGTACCGCTCGGGCAGATACGCCGCAGCTCGGCCCGGCCAGTAGCGGGCGAGATGCTGGAACAGCCCGCACGACCCGTGCGGGTCCGCGTCGTAGGGGCGGCACGCCGATGCGGTCCAAGGGTTGCGTGCCCAGGGGATGTACCGCGACTCTCGATAGGCGACGACCAACGCGGTCGGCACCTCCTGCGCTACGCCGACAGCGGTGAAGACGCACCGGATCAGCGCCCGCATCCTGCGTTCACGAGTGATCACCGGGGTCTGGTGGTCGACCTCGAACCTCCTGGCGCTGCATGGGCCGCGCCCGGTAGCGGCCGCCGGGATAGCGCCCACCACGAGCGCCACGATGAGCACGGCGGTGGTTGGGAAGGTAAGGCCCTTGATATGCGAGCCCCGCGTGTCGTCTAGCTGGTCCATCACCCTCCGATGCTCGGTGCCCATGGCGTCGAGGGCGGCGGCGAACCTCGGCACGTCCGGCCAGTGATGCGCCAGCA
>Ga0247727_10003110_pt1 | contig 37151 bp, 53 predicted proteins | sample WisWelCaveWW1625_FD_202498 | JGI IMG/M metagenome (GOLD analysis project Ga0247727, IMG submission 202498) | Biofilm microbial communities from Wishing Well Cave, Virginia, United States - WW16-25 | ecosystem: Environmental > Aquatic > Deep subsurface > Groundwater > Cave microbial mat | place...
GCTAATTGGAAATTGAATCCGATTACGCTGGAAGGCGCTAAAAAACTGGCGCACGACAGCGATATTGAAGGATTGGTTATCTGCCCGCCATTCCCGTTTTTAGAGTCGGTTTCCAAGGCGTTAAAATGGGCCAAGTTGGGAGCGCAGGACGTTTTTTGGGAAGAATATGGCGCTTTTACCGGCGAGGTGTCAGCCGCGGAATTAAAAGACCTCGGCGCGGAATTTGTAATAATCGGACACTCCGAACGTCGTAAACTGGGAGAGACTGACGAGATGGTGGCCAAAAAAGTAGCCGCCGCTTTGAAAGCCGGATTGACGCCGATCTTGTGTATCGGCGAATCCAAAGCCGACCGCGAACAGGGGAAAACCAAAGAAGTCATTACGCACGAACTCAAAGGCGGACTTTCTCTGGTCAGCGGACCGGCCAGGGTAGTAATTGCTTACGAACCGATCTGGGCGATTGGCACCGGCACTCCGGATGCTCCGGAAAATACGGTGGATGTGGTAAGATTTATTACAGAAACGTTGAGCGGGCGCGGATTGGATATACAAGTGTTGTACGGCGGTTCGGTAACTTCGGAGAACGCGGAATCGTTTTTGAAGCATCCGGAAATCAGCGGCGCTTTAGTCGGGGGAGCCAGTTTGAAAGGAGAAGAAATTAAAAAAATTGTCGAAGCAGCAAATAAATAATAATTTATAAATATGGAAATGGAACGTTCAAGAAAATTTTTCTGGATTTTGATAGATGTAGTGTTGGTGGTTGTGATTGCGCTCGGATTTGTCGGAGTGAAAGCTTTTTCCCGGTACGCGGGTTCGTTACAGCCGGGACGCACGATTAGCGTAAGCGCCGAAGGCAAGTCGGTAGTGGTGCCGGATATCGCTAAAATTAATTTTGGCGTGGTTGCGGAGGGCAAGGACCCGGTGGCTTTGCAGAAAAATAATACTAAGATGGCGGACGCGATTAAGTCTTTGAAAGAAGCGGGGATTGCCGACAAAGATATTAAAACCACGCAGTACAATTTGTCGCCTCGGTACCGTTATGATGATAAATTAAACCGCTCATTTATTGACGGCTATATTTTGAATCAAAGCGCTGAAGTAAAAATTCGCGACTTCGCCAAGATTTCGGATATTCTGGCGCGTCTGACTAAATTGGGAGTGAACGAGATTAGCCAAGTGTCCTTTGACGTTGATGACCAGGACGCTTACTTGGATGCGGCTCGCAAAGAGGCGTTTGAGAAAGCGAGGGCCAAAGCCGAAATGATGGCGAAAGCCAATGGCACGAGTATTCGCCGAGTTGTGACCTTTAGTGAAAATACCGGTGGCTATCCGATTTATTACAGGGCTTTGGAAAGCAAGGTTGGCGGCGGTATGGGCGGTGATTTGCCTCCGGCGCCGCAGATTGAGCCGGGCAGTCAGGAAATTACGGTTAACGTGAATGTGGTCTACGAAATTAGGTAAATTAATGCCTCTAGCAGTACCGGCGGTGCTGGTACTGTTGGCGTTCTTGTTTTTCTGGCAACCGACAACTGAAATGCCTTTTATAACTGCCGGCGACGGCGCGAAAATCGCCTATGATTGGTACGAGGTTAAAAATCCTAAGGGATATCTTGTTTTAACGCACATGATGCCTGCTACGAAAGAATCGTGGCGGGCATTTGCCGGTTTTATGCGGGAGTGGGGATATACGAGTATCGCCATTGATCTCCGTGGACACGGCCAGTCTGACGGCGGCCCTAACGGCTACCAACAATTTTCCGACAGCGAACATCAGAAAGGCATTCTGGATATCCAGGCGGCAGTAGATTTTTTGAAAACTAAGGGGGCAAAGCCGGAGCAGATTATTTTGGTGGGAGCGTCTATCGGAGCGAATTTAAGTTTGCAGTATGTAGCCCAGCATTCGGAATTTAAAAAAGCCGTGTTGCTGTCCGCCGGATTGGATTATCGGGGCGTAAAGACTGAAACGTTAGCCAAGCAGTTGGGGGCCGGACAGGGCGTGGCGTTTGTTGCCGCCGAAGATGATGGCGACACCATAAAGGCAAACCAGCAATTATTTGGTACAATTCAAAAAGGCGTGCTGGCGGAAACGATTTTTTATAAGACCGGCGGGCACGGCACCGCGCTTCTGGAAAGCCATCCTGATTTAAAAGATAAGATTCTACAATTTTTAAATGGCCACTAAACGAGATTATCTATTTGTAACTGTCGTTGGATTTATTTTCGGAGTTTTGATGATTCCGATTTTACTCAACACGAAAGCGCGGTTTTGGCATCCGACAGCCGCGAGCATACTGCTGTTAATCGGCGGCGCTATTTTGTTCTCGCTGTTTTGTATGTTCGTAGGTAGTGTTTTGAGCAAGCGCTGGCCTCCGCTTTGGCAGTTCGTAAAGTTTGGCGCCACAGGCGCGATGAATTTTTCCGTGGATGTCGGCATATTAAATTTATTGAGTTTGCTGACCGGCATTTACGCGGGCCTATATATTATTCTTCTCAACAGCGCCTCCGTGGCAGTTTCGGTTTTAAACAGTTACGTCTGGAATAAACTTTGGACTTTCGAGAGTCGCGAAAAATTTAACTGGGCGGAATTCGGGCGGTTCATTCTGATTTCCATCGGCGGCATTATTGTTAACAGCGGACTCGTTTATATTTTAACCACGCCGGTTGGCCCGCTCGGGAATTTTTCCCCAGCAGTCTGGGAAAATATTTCTAAACTGATTGCCACCGCCTTCTCATTGACGGTGACCTTTTCCGGCTACAAATTGTTCGTTTTTAAGCCGAAAAGCGACGTTTCTTAGTTTTCCACAGCGGGCTTGCGCGTTAAAAAGCCGGGCGTGCTATACTTGTAAGTACAAATCAGAAGGGCCTCGTGAGGGGGTCCTTTTTGATTTTTAGTGGCTATGGGTGTATATTCTTTATAGAATTATTGAAAGAGGGATTGATATGAGAAGTTTTTGGGTAGTGGTTCAGATGGTCGTGGCACTGATGCTGCTCTTTTTCTTAGCGTTGTTAGTCGGAGGAATCGGTTCGGGTCGGACAGCCAAGTCGCCGAGATTCACGGAGGCGAAGGAGGAGGTATGAGGTTGGTGCAGGCGCTTCGAAACGACGGACCGCCAGTACCGGGAGTTTTGCTCTTGGTGCTGCTGGTGTTCATCGCGATACTAATCATGACTTCCAGGGTTACGAACGATCCGTGGCTGGAGAACGAGATTTACAAGGAAGTATAGGGGGAATAAGTTTCGGCAATGACTCGTCGAGTGGCGGGTCATTTTTCTTTTTAGTACAGGGGTTTATACTATAGAAGACATGAGTAGTTCTACTATTATCCTGGTGTTGGTGATGATTGCCGGCTTTGCCGTCGTGATTTGGTTTTTAAAGCAGAATAAGCCGGAGAAAAAAGACGACCAAAGCATGCTGATGCTGCAGAATCAGATTAATGAAATCGGGCGGGCACTGGATACGAAGCTGGCGCATATTGCCAGTGAGACGCGGCAGGTAACCACCGAATCTACCCGGATGATTCAGCAGCAATTTGGTCAGAGCGCTAAGATTATCGGCGAAGTAACGGAAAAATTGACGCGGCTGGATGAAACCAATAAACAGGTTGTGAATTTCGCCGACCAGCTTAAAAACTTGCAGGATATTTTGAAAAATCCGAAACAGCGCGGCATTTTAGGCGAGTATTATCTGGAAACAGTTTTAAAAAATGTGTTGCCGCCCGGTTCCTATCAGATGCAATATCCGTTTTCCGACGGTGTAATTGTGGACGCCGTCGTGTTTGTGGACAAGCGGATTATTCCGATTGATTCTAAGTTCAGCTTGGAAAATTACAATCGCATTTTGGAATCAGCGCTAGGTACGCCGGAGCGGAAAAAATACGAAGCCGCTTTTATCAATGATTTGAAAATGCGCATTGAAGAGACTTCCAAGTACGTGAAGCCGGAGGAAAACACCATGGACTTCGCGTTTATGTTTATTCCGTCCGAGGCGATTTATTATGATTTATTGATTAATAAGGTGGGTGCGGTGGCGGACGATACGAAAAACCTTATTTCTTATGCCGGCGAGAAGCGGGTGATTATCGTATCGCCGACGTCGTTCTTGGCTTATTTGCAGACTGTATTGCAAGGATTAAAAAATCAGAAAATTTCCGAACAGACGAAAGATATCGTGAAGCACGTGGTTAACCTCGGCAAGCATTTAAAAGTTTACGACGATTACATGCAAAAAATGGGTAAGAACTTAGGAACAACAGTCAGCGCCTACAATCACGCCTATAAAGAATTCGGCAAGATTGATAAAGACGTTTTGAAAATCAGCGGAGAAGCGATGGGTATCCAACCGCAATTGATAGAACAATCAACGGTCGAAGAAGTGGAACAATAGACCCACTGTGCAAAGATTTCCCGTCGGTAAAACTTAAGAATTTTGAGCGAGGCGAAGTGAAAACTTTGAGGAATATACAACGTATCTTCTGAAAAGTTTTCACAAAGCCGTAGCCGAAATTATGAAGTTTTAACAGGAAAAATCTTTGCACAGTGGGTCTAATAAATAAAAAAATGGCCATTATAGAAAAGAAAAGCCAGCCGGATTATTTTACGGAAATTATTTCCGGACGGAAAAATTTTGAACTTCGGCTGAACGAATTTTTCATTACCGAAGGCGATACTTTGCGATTGCGTGAATGGGACCCAAAAACTAAAGAATATACCGGCCGAACAGTTGATAAAAAAGTTACGTTTGTACGGCGGTTTACGCTGGATAGTTTGGCGTGGACTGAACAAGAGATTAAAGAAAAGGGTTTGCAGATTATTTCCATAGAATAAAAAGACCCCGCGAGTAGCTTGCGCTAGCTCACGGGGCGCTTCGAGAGGGATTCGAGAATTGTTTAGTTGAAGAGGAACTTTGGGGTCAACCAGTCGCGTAGCCGCCGCTCGGTGGCTTGGACTTGGCAGGAGTGGTAGAACCAGCGGAGCTGGTCGTATTTTTCCTGCGTCCGTCGCGGCAGTCGTCGGCTCTGCCTGATGTGGCTGACCGCCGTGTCTTTGGAAAGGCGGAGTTCCTGGCGGAGCTCATAGGCCAGCCGCTGGATGCCGCGTTGAAGCTTGCGCTTCACCTCTTCTTCCGGCCTCTCCGAGACGACGAACCAGAACAGCTTGCTGGCCAGAAACCTCAGGTCCTTGACCGTGTTCATACCTCTCTCCTAAAAAAAGAACCCGAAACGTGGAAACAACTGCTGATTACTGTACAATAATCTTGTATCTAAATCAATGACCGAAGAGGTTTTAAAACAACGGCAACAGCAAGTAACTTTTGATAAAAAATGGATTGTGTTTTTGCGCCGCACCTGGCTATTTCGCTACATACCATTTGTGGAATTCGCTTTAGCCGCCGGCTCAATGGCCACCGGCGCGGTTCGGGCAGAATCCGATTTTGATGTGATTGTCGGTGCCCGCTATGGCCGGATTTTTACCGCCCGGTTGTTCGCGGTGCTGGCATTCGGTCTATTCGGCTGGCGGCGGACCAAGCTGGACCATAAAGAAGCCGCGAAAGATAAAGTGTGCCTGAACCATTTTGTTACCGAAAAGTCTTACAAGCTGTCGCCGCCATACAATGACTACTGGAAAAGTTTATATATGAGCTTGGTGCCGGTTTACGGTACGCCGGCGGCAGTAAACTATTTCTGGCGGGCGAATTATGACTGGCTGGGCAACCCGCGAACGCAGAGAGCGGAGCTGTCGTCGCATGACGGAAAGGCGCGGCTGTATCAGGACGATATGCGCCACAAATATCGCTCGCCGTCAGCTTTAAAGCGCCTCCTGGAAAGCTTATTGGGCGGCGCAGTAGGGAATTGGCTGGAAAGCTGGCTTCGCACGATTCAAATCAAGCGCATAGAGCGCGGCTTGGCCGCTCAAGCCGGCTACAAACCCCGGATTATTTACAGCGACGCCGAATTGGAGTTTCACCCAGATACCCGCCGAATTGAGGAATTGACAAAATAGCACTCCATCGGTTAGACTGCTAACAATATGAAATTAAAACCTCTTTCCAATCATTTATTGATTGAACCGTTAGTGGAAGATAAAACGACTAAGTCGGGAATTGTTCTGCCGGACACGGCGGAAAAAGAACGGCCGATTAAAGGCAAAGTGCTGGCGGCTGGTCCGGGTAAGATGGGCGAGGACGGCAAACTGATGCCGATGTCCGTGAAAGTCGGTGATATGGTCTTGTTTAAGAAATATGGTCCGGATGAAATTGAAATGGACGGCAAAAAGTATTTAGTCGGTGAAGAGTCGGATATTTTGGCAATTATAGAATAGCGACAAGTAACAAGAAACAAGTAAAAATAAAATAACAATGGCAAAACAAATTCTCTTTAATGATGAGGCGCGGGCGGCTTTGAAAAAAGGCGTAGATAAGCTCGCGGCGGCAGTTTCCATGACGCTTGGTCCGCGCGGCCGGGCGGTGGTGTTTGAAAAAAGCTATGGCGCTCCGCAAGTTACGTTTGATGGCGTAACAGTTGCCAAAGAACTGGAATTTGAAGAAAAGTTTGAAAATCTTGGCGCGGATTTGATTAAACAAGCCGCTGACAAGACCAATGACAATGTCGGTGACGGTACGACAACCTCTGTCGTGCTTTCCCACGCGATTATTGATAAGAGCGAAGAGATTCTCAAAAAGAACCCGCATATCAATGTGATTAAGCTTGCTGATGACCTAAGGAAAGGCGCGGAAGTGGTTATTAAAAATTTGGAAAAAATGCGGGAAGTGGTCAGCGACCCGAAGCGTTTGGAGGAGGTGGCGTCGTTGGCGGCCAAAGATAATACTATTGGCAAATTGATTGCTGAGGTGATGAGCAAGGTTGGCCGCGAAGGCGTGGTTACGATTGAAGATTCCAACAGCGTCAATAATTCCTACGAAATGGTGGAAGGCATGCAGTTTGATAAGGGCTACGCTTCCTTATATATGGTAACTAATAACGAGCGCATGGAAGCGGTATTGGAAAATCCGTACGTGTTGGTCACGGATAAGAAGATTTCCGCGATTGCTGAAATTTTGCCGGTATTGGAAAAAGTAGTGCAGAGCGGCAAGAAAGAATTAGTAATCATTGCTGAAGACGTGGAGGGCGAAGCGTTGGCGACGCTGGTGGTGAATAAATTGCGCGGTACGTTTAGCGTACTCGCGATTAAAGCGCCGGGCTTTGGCGATCGGAAAAAGGAAATGCTGCAGGATATTGCGGCCGTAACGGGCGCGACGTTTATTTCCGAAGAAATTGGAAAGAAATTGGATGCAACCACGTTGGAAATGCTTGGCTCGGCTCATAAAGTGATTTCCAATAAAGATAATACGACCATTGTCGCTGGTAAGGGCGATAAGAAAGAAATTGAAAAGCGGGTAGCGCAGATCCGCAACGAAATTAAAAAGACGACGTCTGATTTTGAAAAAGAGAAATTGCAGGAGCGGTTGGGTAAATTAGCCGGTGGCGTGGCGGTGATTAAAGTAGGCGCGCCGACTGAATCCGCGCAAAAAGAATTGAAACAGCGTGTGGAGGATTCAGTGGCGGCTATTAAAGCGGCAATGGAAGAAGGAATTGTACCGGGCGGCGGCGTAGCTTTGTATCATGCCGGGGCGGAGCTCCGCGGTTCCAAAGAACCAGCCAATGAAATTCTATCCTTTGCGACTGAAGCTCCAATTCGCGCAATCATCACCAACAGCGGCCAGAAGCCGGATTCGGTATTGGCAAAGTTGTCTGCTCAACAGGTTTGGATGGGATTTGATTCCCAGAAACAGCAAGTGGTGGATTTAAAAGCGGCGGGCGTACTTGACCCGCTGAAAGTTACCAAGATTGCGTTGACCAACGCGGTATCAGTTTCCTCAACGTATCTGACAATTGGTGCGGCTGTAACGGACATCCCGAAGAAAGACGAAAAACCAATGGGCGGTGGCGGTATGGGCGGCATGGAAATGGGAGGGTATTAAAGAAAAGCTCCGGCTAAAAGGCCGGAGCTTTTGATAAAATGAAAACCTTATTAGAAAAATTAAAAAAGTTCGGTCCCGAATACTTTACGATTAGAATCTATAATAAATTTTTTGTTTATATTCGCGTACCAATTTTTTGGTCATTGTCAATTCTTTTTTTAGTAGATTTTGTATTAAATCTTTACGGTACTAATATTTTTAGGATTGAGAGTTTAACAGACGAAGTTTTTATTTTAATAGCAGAAAAAATAGTTTACTTACTTGTTGCTGTAGGGGTTTTCATGGCAGGATTTTTTACGATTGTAATTGAAATTATAAAGAAAAAAGAAGTAAGTAATAACGAGGTTACTAGCGTTTGGTTAAATTTTTTAAAATACACTAGTTATCCATTTATTATTGCTGGGATTATTTATATTATAGTGTTGTTAAAAAATATAGGGTTAATTGTAAGAATGCCTTTAAAATTCTCATTTTTATTGTTGTTTATTTATTTAGCAATCAATTCTTTTTATGCTGTTATTAGATTGGCAGAGATTTTAATTAATGCACTATATAAGAAGGGAGACGATCTTTAAGTTAATTTGACACCCGTTTTACGTCAGCTAGAATAAAAACTAATGGATCCCGTTAGAGACAGCCTGGCGGGAGTAATATACAAATGTTGAAATCAATGTTTACTTCAATAACAAAGCAGTCGGCAAAACTACGGATGCCTATGGCATCCTGTCTCTAACGGGATGGAACACCTGAATCACAATCGGAAGTCCACTAGCAAAATCATTCACGATTACAAAAAAATCGCGAAAGTGGTGGCTGGATTGCGAGCGGCAGACTATAAGATTGTGATGACCATTGGTTCGTGGGATTTATTGCATATCGGGCATGTCCGGTATCTGATGAATGCGAAATTGCATGGCGACGCCTTGATTGTGGGCGTAGACAGCGACCGAGGCATTAAATCTTACAAAGGCCCATTGCGGCCGGTAGTGCCGCAAGATGAGCGGTGCGAGATGTTGACCTATCAGTCCTGCGTGGATTTTGTCACCATGGTTGACGATATTGGTGTACAAGGCAAATGGCAATACGGATTATTAAAAGCCGTAAAGCCGGATATTTTTATCGCTGTGGAAGATAGCTATCCGGGCAAGCAAATTCGCGAGATTAAAAAATACGCGAAGCAGGTGGTGGTATTGCCGCGCCAAGCCGAGAACACCTCCACGAGCGATATGATCCAAAATACAGTGAAAAAACATCTGGACCAGATTCAAGCAATCGTAAGCCAAAAGAAGCAGGTAAAATAAAGTGTAGTCCCGTTAGAGACAATTTGGCAGTTTTAATAAAGAAAATGAGAAAATCAATTTTTAGCTTGGTTGTGAAGTGGTCGGCAAAATTACGGATGCCTAAGGCATCCTGTCTCTAACGGGATGAAAATTGCGATTTTGTATGTGCCGGTGCTCCACGAGGGGTATCTCCGGTTTTTTAAGAAGTATGGCTCACAAGTTGAAGTGTTGTATTTGTTAGGCGAGGATATTGTCAGCGAATTTAACCCAAAAGAAATCCGCGCCGTTTCCTCTGATGTAATGCAAAAAGTAATCGCCGCCCTCGGCCTATTTAAAACCGTCCGAGTACTATCACGCGTGATAGTGCCGGAATTGAAGAATGTTGAAGAAATTATTACTGCTAACGAAGACATTTCCAAAAAGTTTGTTGCCAAATACGCGCCAAAAGCAAAAGTAAGTTTTGATACGGTTTTCCTCCGCTGGGATGCCTCTTCAGTAAATACCAGTGCAGTGCCGGAGGGCGTGAAAGTTTCCAGCGAGCAATTTGATAAAGATATGATGACGCGGGCGGCTGACAACGCTAAAGATAGCTCGGACTGGTGGCGACACGTCGGCGCAGTAATTGTAAAAGACGGAAAGGTGCTCGCGGAAGGACATAATCGGCATGTGTCGTCTGAACATCAGCCGTACGCCGAGGGTGACCCGAGAGACTATGTGCAGGCGGGGAAAAATCCGGAGATTTCCACAGTGAGTCATGCGGAAATGAGCGCTATCGGCGAATGCGCCCGAAAAGGCATCGCCTTAGACGGCGCGGTAATCTATGCGACCACGTTCCCATGCCCGGTGTGCGCGAAGCTCATTGCTTCCACTGGTATTAAAAAATGCTATTTCGCTGGCGGCCACGCTTCCTTGGACGGCGAGCGAGTTTTGAAATCGCAAGGCGTAGAAATAATCGCCGTGAAGTAATTTATCCGATAGGGAAGTTTACGGTTTTGGATTTGCCGTTTTCAATTTGCGGAACGATGACGTGAGCGTGCAAATGGCAGACGGTGGAGCCGGTGTAGCTGGTTTCGCCGAACCGCATTGCTAAAGCGCCACCCAGAATTTTATATTCGTTGACCGTCCAATTGATGAGTGCGCCGAGGTTTGCCCAGTCTTCCGGAGTAATTTCGGAAAACTTTTCTTTGTGAGCGGTGGAAATCAGCATAAAATGATGCTGGCTGTTTTGGTATGGCCGGAAGTTTTTTGTGATAAACCACGAGCCTTCGCGGCGGAGAATCGGCTCGGTATGCCACAAAAAATTCTCCGGACAGAATGGGCAAACGCCGGCTTTTTCAATCTGGGAAAGAACACCGTGATATTTTTCGTCTTTGGCAAACCGCTTATCAACAGTTTTTCTCGGAGGGTTCATCCCGTTAGAGACAGGAAGCGCTTTAGTCTGTTCTTCAGATAACGTTTTCCCATTCCCGACTTCAGATATTTTTCTCTCGCTGTTGCGTCTTGTTGGTTCAGACATACTTCGTAATAAATTATTTTCCACGGACCGCGGTATTTAGTGAATCCAGCTTTGTTTTCATTGTGTTCGTTAAAGCGCTTCCGTAGATCGGCCGTATACCCAGTATACCAACTCCTATCATTTGTGCTTTGTAAAACGTACACATAAAACATAGTTGTCTCTAACGGGATTACAGCGCCACCGGAATCTTGATTGGCGGATGCGGGTCGTAGTCCAGAAGTTCAAAATCCTCAAATTTGAAATCAAAGATATTTTTAACGTTCGGATTAATTTTGACGCGTGGGAGTTTTTTCGGCTCGCGAGTCAGGAGTTCGTTCATCGCGGTTACTTGGTCTAAGTAGATATGCGTATCAGAAAGCGTGTGCACGAATTCTTTGGCTTTCAGGCCGGTTACTTGCGCCACCATCATCAGGAGCAGGGAATACTCGGCGATGTTGAATGGAATCCCAATCGGCACATCCGCGCTGCGCTGGAAGAGGTGCAGGCTCAATTCGCCGTTAGCGTGGAAGAATTGGAAGAAGCAGTGGCACGGCGCTACGAATACTTTATCTACATCTACCGGATTCCAAGAGGAAACAATCCACCGGCGCGAGTCTGGATTCTTTTTTAGCCCTTCAATCACGAGAGAGATTTGGTCAATCGGCTTTTCGCCGCCGCCGTTGAAGGCGCGCCATTGCTTGCCGTAAATCGGGCCGAGGTCACCCGGCGCTAATCCCATTTGCGCGCAAATTTCCGGCGTTGCCCAAGTGTCCCAAAGTTTCACGCCGTTTTTATTTAAATCAGATGCTTTGGTGCTGCCGGACAAAAACCACAACAATTCATAAATCATCGCTTTCCACGAACCTTTTAAACTGCGAGTCGTAATCATCGGAAATCCATCCGTCATATTGAAACGCATTTGATAGCCGCAAGTGGCGATATTGCCGACTTTTTGCGGGTCAGTTTTTTTTTGGCCGTTGGCGAGAACGTGCTTCACGAGGTCAAGATATTGTCGCATATGTGTATGCTATCATAATAGAATGCTTTTCGCAGTTGTCGCAATCGGGAAAAACGGCGTTATCGGAAATAAGGACAATGAAATCCCGTGGAAGCTTCCGGCGGACATGAAGCATTTCAAGGAATTAACCATGGGGCATCCGGTGATTATGGGCCGCAAAACGTACGAGTCTATCGGCAAGCCGTTGCCTGGCCGGCAGAATATTATTCTTACCCATCAGCTAAATTTTACGGCGCCAGGCGGTACGGTTATTGTGCATTCGGTTGATGAAGCAATAGCGTTGGTGGGGGACCAGGACGCGGCGGTTATCGGCGGCGCGGAAATCTATAAGTTAATGATGAGTAAAATGGACAGGTTGTATGTGACGGAAATTAAACAGCCGTTTGATGGCACGGCATTTTTTCCGGAGATTGACCCGGCCCGATGGAAAGAAGTTTCGCGCGTCCAAGGCCCGAAAGACGAAAAGAATCCGTTTGAGTATTACTTTTTGACTTACGAGAGAATAAGGTAAAAAGAATTGGCGGAACTTTGAACCGATAGTACGGCTCAACTACGGCAATGTTGATAAGATTATACGAAAATTGAGGCGAATGTACCAAGAAAAGCCCAATTTGTTTGAGGTTCCTATTTTCGTTCGGAAGGCGTACTAAATTTACTGATATAATCCAATACAATCCGCTATAACGTGTATATCAGATTTTCTCTCCTAGGTATCCATAGATCTTGCCCCAGCTATACGCCTCTGGATCGGGAACGTCATACGCTTCGTGCTTGATAAGCTTGAAGCCGGCCTGTTCGAGCAGTTCCCCTAAGCGAGAGATACTTGGTCCTTGCTTTGAATACCATTCGAAGCTTTCCCGTTCTTTGAGCTTCTCATTAGGTAGCCGAGAGTCAGTCCAATCAATGTCGAGTATTCTTCCTCCCGGTTTTAGGTAGTTTCGTATGTTTTCGAATACCTTGATCGTATCTTCCTCGGTAAACATGCCGAGCACGCCTATCGCGTACACGGTATCAAAACGGCCCAAGAACTCTTTCTTTTCTTCTTTTATATTGTCTACGAATAGCTCGACATTCGTATGATGGTTGCGCAAAAACCTTTTGCACTTCTTGATTTCCGGATGAACCGATAATTTGAGAAACGCTATGTTGTTTTCATTCAGATCGACTCCTGCAAAATCTTTAGGTATTTCGCTGAAAAATTGAGCGTCATCATAGAAATTGGGTCCGCATCCAAGACTCAAAACATGTTCTCCTCGTACTTCTTTGAGCCACTCTAGTGACCATTGGCTTTCAGGACTCTCTCGTTCCGCGAGATCGTCCGTGTAGTACTTCTCAACGAATTGCCATGATGCTTGGTGCATAGTTTGAATCCCTTCAGGGTTTAAGTTAAATGTTTATTCAAAAACGCTCTTCCGGAGCCAGACTTCAAATATTTTTCAAATTCAAAAGCTTTGTATTTATCACTAAAAACTATATGAGTAACAAGCTGAACTGGGCAGCGATCTCTTGTAGCTGGAACATATCCATTGGTGTGTCGCTCTAATCTTTCTTTTAAATTTTCTGTGCAACCGGTATACGGTTTCCCATCAACACATTTTAAAATGTAGACTGTGTACATATTTTTTCAAAAACTACTTCCCGCCGTCGCGTTCTTCTGGCGGACTGCGTCCGCCGAAGCCCGCTATGGCGGGCGAAGGCGGAGGAGGTGGGATTCGAACCCACGATACCTTGCGGTATGCCACCTTTCCAAGGTGGTGCACTAGACCACTATGCGACTCCTCCAACTTATGCAATAATAATATAAATTTAGTCAGATAGCAAAAATAAGTAGCTATATTCGGCGAAAAGGTATAATATCTGGTGGTGAAAGATTCTCAATCTCAAAATCCGGGGTTTTCCGGACTCGGCATTGCGCCGACGCTTTTGGAAACATTGGCAAAATTGAAGTACACGGACCCGACGCCGATTCAACAGCAGGCGATTCCGATTGCCATTCAAGGAAAGGATGTGGTGGGTATCGCGCAGACCGGTACGGGCAAAACGCTGGCGTTCGGCATCCCGATGATTCAGCGGTTGCACCAGATAAAAGGACGCGGTTTGGTGGTATTGCCGACGCGCGAATTGGCGGTGCAGGTTGATGAAGCGCTGCGGAAGATTGGCACTGACCTCGGTTTACGCACAGCGGTGCTTATCGGCGGCGTGTCTATGTATTCGCAGATAAAGGCGATTGGCAGAGACCCGCATATTATTATCGCGACTCCGGGCCGGTTGAATGACCATATACAACAAAAATTAGTGCGGCTGGATGGAGTAAAAATTGTCGTGCTGGATGAAGCTGACCGGATGCTGGATATGGGTTTCGCGCCACAGATTCAGAAAATTTTCCACGTGCTTCCGAAGGAGCGGCAGATGATGCTTTTTTCCGCCACCATGCCGCCGGAAATTATGAAAATGGCGACGGCGCAAATGAAGTTGCCGCTGCGTGTAGAAGTAGCGCCGTCTGGTACGACTTCCGAGCGGGTAACGCAGGAATTTTTCATTCTTCCAAAAGACGCGAAAATCCGCTTGCTGGAAAAATTATTGCAGCAATATCTTGGCACGACGCTTATTTTTACGAGGACAAAGCACGGCGCCAAACGTTTAACGGTGGATATAAAGGATATGGGGCATACCGCCGCCGAGATTCACTCCAATCGTTCGGTAAGCCAGCGCCGGGAAGCGTTGGAAGGATTTAAGTCGGGAAAATATCGCGTGCTGGTCGCGACCGATATCGCCTCGCGCGGCATTGACGTGACGGGAATTGAATTGGTTATTAATTTTGATTTGCCGGTGGACGCGGAAGATTACGTGCATCGCATTGGACGAACAGCTCGTGCCGGAAAAGGCGGTCATGCTATTTCGCTGGTAACGCCGGAACAGCGCAGTCAGTTGCGGGGCATTGAACGCTTGATTAAAAAAGCCGTGCCGATTTCCAAGCTTCCGATGGATTTACCGCCGGGACGCGCGCCGAAATTTGTGCCGCGGGACGTATCGCCGTTTTCTACACGTCAGCCCCGCCCACAGTTTGGTAGATCCCGCCACGGCGGGCAAGCTCGGCCAGGAGGCAGTAGATTCCGCAGACGCTAATAAAAATAAAATATCCCCGCCGGGGGATATTTTATTTCTGAGCATACTATTTCGGAGCTGTTGAGCCGCCTGCTTTTGGTTGAATCGTTGCCGGCGCACCCGGATCATAAGACGCATCTGAGTTTGCTCCGTCCATCATCATGAGCGGATTGGGAAACCACCGGTAGTGAATCATATTGCCGAAATCACCGTAGCGGCTTTCCAGTATCGCTTTCAGTTCGCCGAGCTTAATGCCGCCGGCAAACACCACGCCTAAGATTATGATGGCGAGTACCCACTTGGCGATAAAATGCCAGCACATATTGTGGCCACCCCAGTTCCGGTGTTCGCAGCACTGATTATCGCAAACATAACCGTTGTCTTTTTTATGTTCCATATGAAAAGTATATTTCTAACCGACTTTTGTACTATAGTTATTATACACCAGTAATAATTATTGCCTATGGAAATCACTAAAACATTTTACGCGAAAGACCGGGCCGCCTGGCGGAAGTGGCTGGAAAAGCATTGCCAGACGGAAAAAGAAATCTGGCTGGTTTTTGATAGGAAAGCGCATAACCACAAGCGGCTGATGTATCAGGAAGCGTTGGATGAAGTGCTTTGTTTTGGCTGGATAGACGGACAGGTGAAGGGAATGACCGAGAAGCAATATGCTCAGCGGTTTACGCCTCGGAGTAAAAAAAGCTCCTGGTCAGTGGCAAATATGAAGCACTACGCCCGTTTGTTGAAAGCCGGGTTGGTCAGTGAGTACGGTAAGAAAATTTTTAATCAGAAGCATCGGATCTACGACCCAAAAGAAGAATCTCCGTTTTACGGAGTGCGGCAGGCATTTCAAAAGATTGCCAGTCCGGCTAAAGCAAAAAATTTAATGCGGTTTTTTAAAACCGGCAAAGGGGAATATGCCGAGAGTGATAAATTTTACGGCGTGACCGTGCCGCAAACCAGAAAAATTGCCAAAGCGTTTGTGGATAAAATCGCGTTCGCGCGGCTACAGTATTTATTGCAGGTCGGAAAGCATGAGGAGCGATTATGCGCGTTATTAATGTTGGTGGAAAAATTCAAAAAAGCCGACCCTTCGGCTAACTCAGGGCAAGCGATATGCAAAAAATGTTACGAACTTTATTTAAGAAATACGAAACATATTAATAATTGGGATTTGGTGGATTCCAGCGCGGCGCAGATTGTCGGGGCGTATTTGAATGATAAGTCTAAGGCGGTGTTAGGAAAGCTCGCACGGTCAAAAAGCTTGTGGGAGCGGCGTATCGCTATCATTGCGACGTTCTATTATATACAGCAGAAACAGTTTGCGGAGACATTTAAAATTGCGGATATACTTTTGAAAGATAAAGAAGACTTAATTCATAAAGCAGTTGGTTGGATGTTGCGGGAAGTCGGAAAAAAATCCGGGGAACCGGTTTTGGAAAAATATCTGAAGCCGCGTTACCAAAAAATGCCGCGCACTATGTTGCGGTACGTGATTGAACATTTCAATGAGTCAAAGCGGCAGAGATATCTGAAAGGTCAAGTTTGATATACTTAATATATGAAATCAAATATCAGTTGGTGGGTTGGCGGAGCGGTTATAATCGCGGTGATTATTGGGTTATTTGTATTTCAGAATACGGCGCCCGGCAAGCTAGATGAATTCGCGCAATGTTTAAAAGAAAAAGGCGCGGTATTTTATGGGGCATTCTGGTGTCCACATTGTCAGAATCAGAAGACCCTATTTGGTTCATCAGCTAAACTTTTGCCGTATCAGGAGTGTTCAACGCCGGACGGGAAAGCGCAGCTGCAGGTTTGCAAAGATAAGAATATTGAAGGATATCCGACGTGGGAATTTTCCGATAAAAGCCGGTTGAGCGGAGAAATTTCTGTGGAGCAGTTAGCGGAAAAAACCAGCTGCGCGCTTCCTCAGTAACATGAATCCGTTCGTTACTTCTGTTACGCATTTGTTCGGCGCGTTGACGATTGTCGGCCAGGTGGCAGTTATTTTATTTCTGCCGTTATTTGTTATTCATCGGCGTGTACGGGTGCGGGCATTGCAATGGATCGGGGAACGGGCGATTGTGCTTTGTTTTATTCTGACGGCGGGCGCAAGCGTCGGCAGTTTATTTTATTCGGAGATTGCCGGCTTTGTTCCGTGCATGCTGTGTTGGATACAGCGGGCGTTTCTTTTTCCGCAGGCGATTTTATTTGGGATAATGCTGTGGACTAAAAATAAAATAGCCGTCGGCTATGCGATCGCGTTGTCTGTACTAGGCGGAGCAGTGGCGGCGTACCATTATTACGGACAAATGCTTAATGCGTCAGCATTGCCATGTCCGGTGGTAGCGGAGGTATCACCGTGCGCAGTCCGCCATTTTGTGGAATTCGGATATATTACGATGCCGTTGATGTCATTGACGGTGTTCCTAGTAGTGGTGGTGCTGATGACGCTATATAAAGATGTCTGCAAACGATATGTTATACTAAACCTATGATGATTTTAACTTCAATTAATTGGGTGGCGGTGTTGGTAGCGTCGGTCGCGTCAATGGTGTTAGGGTTTGTGTGGTTTGGTCCGTTGTTCGGCAAGCAGTGGGCGTTGTTAGCGGGGTATACGGAGGCCGAAATAGAAGAAGGGAAAAAGAAAGGCGGAATGGGAGCTACGTATTTTATGAATTTCGTGTCAGCTCTTATTACGATGGCGGCGCTACAGTTTTTGTTTCAAAAACTTGGCGTGGAGAGCGCTTCGTTGGCGATTAAATACGCGTTCGGTCTTTGGCTGGGATTTTTTGCAACGGCGAAGTACGGTGGCATTATGCTATGGGGTAAAAATAAATCTTGGACGTTATTCTGGATTGAATCCGGATATCAATTGGTGCAATTGGTGGTAGCGGCATTGATTTTCGTGAGCCTGTAGGAGATGATTGAAGTGGAAAAAAAGTTTCAATTGACCGGAGAACAAGAGCAGAGCCTTTTAGCCGGCGCTGTTTTTGTGAATGAGAAAACATTTGCTGATGTGTATTACGATACGCCGGCGTATTTCACCACTAAGCAGGATTGGTGGTTGCGACAGCGGGAGAGCCGATGGGAATTAAAAGTTGGCATAAAGACTGGAAAAGAAACGGTTGTCGGTCGGTATGATGAATTAGAAACTGAATCTGAAATTCGTGCCAAGCTTGGTTTAAAGCAACAAAAAACATTTGCCGAAGATTTGGCGGCGGCCGGATACAAGCCATATTGCCATTGCATAACCACGCGAAAAAAATATAAAAAAGAAGGATTTACGATTGATTTGGACACTGTAGCGTATAATAATGACCTCTTTACCTTTACGATTGCGGAAATTGAGGCGATGGTCGAGAGCGAGACCGGAATAGACGAGGCGGTTAGAGAGATTATCGTGTTCGCGAAAAAACAGGGATTAGAAGTGGTGCCGCTCCGCGGGAAAGTCGTGGAGTTTTTAAAACAACAAAAACCAGAACATTATAAAGCGTTGGTTGCGGCTGGCGTATTGCGGGAGCATTAAAAAATGGCAGAAATTTTATTGCAAGTCGGCGTAAAGATTTTATTGGAGAATAAACAAGGGAAATATCTCTTGGTACGGCGTTCAGCCAAGAAATATCCGGAAGCCGGTACTCGCTGGGACATTGTCGGCGGACGAATTATGCCGGGCGAACCGTTGTTAGAGAGTTTGCGGCGGGAAATTAAAGAAGAAACACAACTGGATTATGTCGGTGAGCCGAAGCTGATAGCGGCGCAGGACATTTTACGCGTGCCCGGTAAGCATGTGGTGCGATTAACATATATAGGTAAAGCCGGCGGCGAGGTGAAGCTGGATGAAGAGAACGATATGTTCCAGTGGGTAACGCGAAAAGAGATGGATACGATTGAGCCGATGGATATATATGTAAAGGAATTGTTGGAGCGAGGGTTATTGTGATACTCTGTTGGTAATACGTTTTATGGCGAAACCTCCGAAATTCATTTTTGTGGTGGGCGGCGTTATCTCCGGAGTGGGAAAGGGGACGGCTACTTCCTCCATCGGTTTTTTGCTCCAGCGGCACGGCTATAAAGTTAGCGCCGTGAAAATTGACCCGTATTTGAATGTAGACGCCGGCACCATGAATCCGACCGAGCACGGCGAAGTATTTGTGACTAAAGACGGTTTGGAATGCGACCAGGACATCGGCAATTACGAACGTTTTTTGAACGCGGAAATCACCCGCACGAATTACATGACCAGCGGCCAGGTTTATTTATCGGTGATTGAACGGGAGCGCAATCTCGGCTACGGCGGCAAGTGCGTGGAAACCATTCCGCACGTTACTCAAGAAGTGATTGGCCGTCTGAAGCGGGCGGTTCAGAAAAACGACGCCGATATTTTAATGATTGAAATTGGCGGTACAGTCGGCGAATACCAAAACTTGGTTTTTTTGGAAGCCGGACGTTTGCTCCATCTTCAAAATCCCAATGACGTGCTGTGGGTGCTGGTCAGTTATTTGCCGGTGCCGGGGAAACTCGGCGAGATGAAATCAAAGCCGACTCAGCACGCGGTTCGGTTGCTTAACGCTTCGGGCGTCCAACCGAACATTATTCTTGGCCGGTCATCTCATCTGATTGATTCGGTGCGGCGGGAAAAGATTGCGGTTACCTGCAACGTCCAGCCGAAAGACGTGTTTTCGGCTCCGGACGTGGACAGTATTTATGACATCCCGCTCAATTTTCAAAGAGAGAAACTTGGAGAAAAAATTCTGGACAAGCTGGGTTTAAAAGCGCGGCGACCGCGCCTGGACGATTGGAATCGGTTCGCCCGCCGGATTCACAAAGCCAAAAAAGAATTAAAAATCGCGGTGGTCGGCAAATACTTCGGCACCGGCAATTTCACTTTGAGCGATTCTTATATCTCGGTGATTGAGGCCATTAAACACGCCGCTTATTCGCAGAACGTGCGGCCGCGTCTTTCTTGGCTGAACTCCGAACGGTATGAACGGAGCAAGAGAAATTTGATGGAGTTAAAGAATTACGACGGTATTTTGGTGCCGGGCGGATTCGGAAAGCGCGGCGTGGAAGGAAAAATCGCGGCCATCGGGTTCGCCAGGAAACATAAAATACCGTACCTCGGCCTTTGCTACGGCATGCAATTGGCGGCGATTGAATTCGCCAGGAACGCCTGTGATTTAAAAGGAGCGCATACCACCGAGGTTAATTCCAAAACGAAAAATCCGATTATTGATATTCTGCCGGACCAGCGGGAAAAATTGGCCAAGAAGGATTACGGCGCTTCCATGCGGCTCGGTAATTATAAATGCAAATTATTGCCGGGAAGCATCGCGGCTAAGTCGTATCAACGGACGCGCTGGAATTTTCTGAATAAGAACAAGACGATTATTGAAGAGCGGCACCGGCATCGCTATGAATTTAACAATGCGTATATAAAGGAATTTGAAAAGCGGGGGATGGTAGTGTCCGGAATCAATCCGGACAGAAATCTGGCGGAGATAATGGAGCTAAAGGACCACCCTTATTTCGTCGGCACACAATTCCATCCGGAGTTTAAATCCCGTCCGCTCCAGCCGCATCCTTTGTTTGTCGGCTTCGTGAAAGCGGCGATAAAGATTAAGAAATAGATGGACCAGCTTATTGTTTTAGCCTTCCAACTAATTGTGCTTTTGTTTTCGGTGATGATACATGAAATTTCTCATGGCGCCGTGGCTTTAATGCTGGGCGACACTACCGCTAAAGACGCAGACCGGCTGACCTTAAATCCGGTTAAGCACATTGATTTGTTCGGCTCAATTATTTTGCCGATTCTGCTTTTCATCACTTCTCACGGCAGTTTTGTAATCGGCTGGGCTAAGCCGGTGCCGTATAATCCGGCGCGGTTGAAAAATCCGAAGTTGGGCGCGGGTCTCATCGGACTGGCCGGACCGTTGAGTAATTTTTTTATTGCCGTCGTTTTTGGGTTATTACTGCGAGTATTAAGCATTTCGCTTGGTACGCCGCTCGGCGCAATGTTCATTTACATCATTTCCATTAATATTCTTCTGGCGGCATTTAACCTGCTGCCGATTCCGCCGCTGGACGGCTCCAGCGTGTTATTCGCTTTTCTTCCGGACCGGTTCCGGCAGGTTCAGTATTTTTTGACCAAGTACGGATTGATTATTTTGGTTCTGCTGATTTTAGTCGGCGGATTTGACGCCATTCTCGGAAACATCGTCAGTTTTGTTTACCGTCTGATTGTAGGGCAAAATTTGTTTTAGATGTAGTTACTTGACTCTAAAAGCTAAAAATTATAAGCTATAAGCTATTCGTATGCCTACAATCAACCAACTTGTTAAGCGGAGCCGTCCGAAGACGAATTATAAATCCAAAGCGCCGGCTATGACGCGGTATTTTAATACGTTGAAAAATAAGCCGTTCAAATCGCCGTCGCCGTTTAAGCGGGGCGTTTGTTTGAAAGTATTTACAACCACGCCGAAGAAGCCGAACTCCGCCTTGCGGAAAGTGGCTCGCGTGCGCTTGACCAACGGCATGGAAGTTACGGCTTATATTCCGGGCGAGGGTCACAATTTGCAGGAACACTCGGTAGTGGTAATTCGCGGCGGCCGCGTCAAAGATTTGCCGGGCGTGCGTTATCACATTGTCCGCGGCGTGCTGGATACGTCGGGTATTACAGCTCGCCGTCAACAGCGGTCAGGATACGGAGCGAAGCGGCCGAAGGCAGAAAAGTAAACTAAAAACTTAGAACTAAGAACATGCGTAAGAAGCGTAATTATAAAAGAGACCATCAGCCGGATATGATACATAAAAGCGTAGCTGTCACGCGGTTTATTAATTATGTAATGCAAGACGGCAAGAAGCATGCGGCCAAAGAAATTGTTTATGATGCGCTGGAAACGATTCATAAAACAACTAAGCAGAACCCGGTGCTGGTATTTGATACGGCCATCAAGAACGCGGTGCCGGATTTGGAAGTGGTCTCCAAGCGGGTGGGCGGCGCCAATTATCAGGTGCCGCGCGAAGTTCGTCCGGAGCGAAAATTCTTTTTGGCGGCTCATTGGTTGATTGAAGCGGCGCGCTCCAAGAAAGGTAAGCCGATGGCTACTAAATTGAGCGAAGAAATTTTGGCGGCCTACAAAGGCGAAGGCGCGGCGATTAAGAAGAAGCAGGACATGCATCGTATGGCCGAAGCCAACCGGGCGTTTGCTCATTTCGCCCGATAGACACCACTTATATGGCACGGCAATATCCGATTGAAAAAGTTCGGGACATTGGAATCATCGCGCACATTGATGCCGGCAAAACAACCGTTTCGGAGCGTATTTTGTATTACACCGGCGTGTCTCACAAAATCGGCGAAGTGCATACCGGCGACACAGTGATGGATTATATGGAACAGGAGCGCGAGCGCGGCATTACCATTACCGCCGCCACCACGACTTGTTTTTGGACGCCCAGCTATCGGAAAGGAGATAGAAAATTTGAACATCGGATTAACCTGATTGATACCCCGGGACACATTGATTTTACGGTGGAGGTGAAGCGTTCTTTGCGCGTCTTGGACGGCGCAGTGGTGGTGTTTGACGGCGTGTCCGGCGTGGAGCCGCAATCAGAAACTAACTGGCGCTATGCCGACGACTACGGAGTACCGCGTATTTGTTTTATCAATAAATTAGACCGCACCGGCGCGGATTTCGTGGCCGACGTGAAAGGGATTCAGGAACGATTAAATCCAGGCGCCATTCCGGTGCAGATTCCGATTGGTTTGGAGGGCTCATTTGAAGGCGTGGTGGATTTATTGAGGATGAAATCTTATCACTTTGAGGGCGAGATGGGCGATAAGATTGTGGAGGGGGAGGTGCCGGCGAATTTGGTTGAAGAAGCGAAAAAGTATCGGCATCATTTGGTAGAAAAAATTGTGGAGCAGGATGACCATTTGATGAGCGCTTACTTGGAAGGGAAAGAGCCGTCATTGGACGAATTGAAAAGCACGCTCCGAAAAGCTTGTCTAAAAGTAAAACTGATTCCGATTTTTTGCGGCAGCGCTTTAAAAAATAAGGGCGTCCAGTTGGTCTTAGATGGCGTGGTGGATTACTTGCCGGCGCCGTCGGATTTGCCGCCGACCAAAGGTGTTGACGTCAAGAGCGGCGCGGAAATTTTCCGCGAGCCGAAAGACGAACAGCCGGTAGCGGCGCTGGCGTTTAAAATCGCCGCCGACCCCTTTGTCGGCTCGCTGACTTTTTTCCGCGTTTATTCCGGCGTCTTGAAAAAAGGCAGTTATATTTATAATTCCACCAAAGATTTTCAGGAGCGCATCGGGCGCATTGTGCGGTTGCACGCCAACCAGCGCGAGGAAGTGGATGAAGTGCCGGCTGGAGATATCGGCGCCATTGTCGGTTTGAAAGGCACAACTACCGGCGACACGCTTTGCGACCCGGACAAGCCGATTATTTTGGAAAAAATTAAATTCCCGGAACCGGTTATTTCCATGCGTATTTCGCCGAAAACCAAAGCTGACCAGGAAAAAATGGGCATTGCTTTGCGGCGGCTGGGCGAAGAAGACCCGACGTTCCGCGTGGGCGGAGACGCGGAAACCGGCGAGACGATTATTTCCGGCATGGGCGAATTACACTTGGAAATTATCGTGGACCGGATGAAGCGCGAGTTTAAAGTAGAAGCCGATACCGGCCGGCCGCAGGTGGCGTATCGCGAAACTATTAAAGCCAAAGCCGAAGCGGAAGGTAAATATATCCGTCAGTCCGGCGGCCGCGGTCAGTATGGCCATGCGCGCATCCGTTTGGAGCCGAGCGAAGTCGGCAAGGGGTTTGAATTCGTGAATGCGATTAGGGGAGGGGCGATTCCGCAGGAATTTATCGCTCCGGTTGAGAAAGGCATTGAAGAGGCGATGACGCGCGGCGTGACCGCCGGTTTCCCGATGACGGATATCAAAGTAACGCTCTACGACGGTTCGTTCCACGAAGTGGACTCATCCGAAGCCGCCTTTAAAATCGCGGGCTCTATGGCGTTCCAGGAAGGAGCCAAGCGTGCCAAACCAATTATTTTGGAACCGATTATGAAAGTACAAATAATTATGCCGGAGAGTTTTATGGGCGATGTCACCGGCAATATCAGCTCCAAGCGCGGCAAGATTGAAGCGATGGGTGATCGCATCGGCAATATAAAAATATTGGACGCTAAGGTTCCTTTGTCGGAAATGTTTGGCTACGCGACTGATATCCGCTCTATGACGCAGGGACGCGGCAGTTTCACGATGGAGTTTTCTCATTATGAAGAAGTGCCGGCTAATGTGGCGTTGCAAATCATCGAGGGCAAGAAATAAGCCTCGCTTTTGTTTTTATAATTTTGGAGTTATGCTGAAAGTGGTCCGAAATTAGGCAAGTAGTACTCCAGATCTCCGGGGTTTACCTGGATGGTCGTATGTGCCGTGGAGATTGCCTATATTAGGACAGAATACGGCGACCGATGTAGTATGAGTCGGCTCGATTCCGGATTCGACCCTTAGCGACGGTACACGCTAGGGGCTTTTTATTGAAAAACTGGGGATTATAAGGCGCTTGACACAAAAAGCTCATTTCATATATACTCCTTTTATTGTCGCCTTCAGAGGCGAATTTATAAGTCGTCGAAACAACAAAATAAATAATATTTAAAAAATATGGCAGAGAAGGAAAAATTTCAGCGGACTAAACCGCACGTAAACGTCGGCACCATCGGTCACATTGACCACGGAAAAACTACTTTGAGCGCGGCTTTGACGCACGTTTTGTCGCTTAAGGGCATGGCCAAAGAAAAGTCCTACGCAGATATCGCCAAAGGCGGCGTAGTTCGCGATGCCAGCAAGATTTTAACCGTTGCCGTGGCGCACTTGGAGTATGAGTCGGAAAAGCGTCACTACGCGCACATTGATTGTCCGGGACACGCTGACTACATTAAAAATATGATTACGGGTGCCGCTCAGATGGACGGCGCTATTTTGGTGGTCTCGGCCGTTGACGGTCCGATGCCGCAGACGCGCGAACACATTCTTTTGGCTCGCCAAGTCGGCGTGCCGTCGGTGGTTGTTTTCTTGAATAAAGTTGATTTGGTTGATGATAAGGAACTGGTTGATTTGGTGGAAGCGGAAATCCGCGAGCTCTTGAAGAAATATGATTATCCTGGCGACACCACGCCGATTATCCGCGGTTCAGCATTGGCTGGTTTGCAGGCGAAGTCTGTTGATGAGCCAGGCGCAAAAGCAATCTTGGATTTAGTGAAAGCATTGGATGAGTTCATTCCGGAGCCGGTTCGCGATATTCAGAAGCCGTTCTTGCTTCCGATTGAAGACATCTTCTCTATTGAAGGACGCGGCACTGTGGTAACTGGAAAAATTGAGCGCGGTCAGGTGAAGCTTAACGAAGAAGTGGAAATCATCGGTATTCGCCCGACGGCGAAAAGCGTGGTAACGGGCGTGGAAATGTTTAACAAGTTGATGGATGCCGGCCAAGCCGGTGACAACGTCGGTTTGTTGCTTCGTGGCACGAAGAAAGAAGACGTGGAACGCGGACAAGTTATCGCCAAGCCGGGCAGTGTTACGCCGCACACCGAGTTTGATTGTGAAGTGTATATTTTAAGCAAAGATGAAGGCGGCCGGCACACTCCGTTTTTCAAAGGGTACAAGCCGCAGTTTTACATCCGCACGACTGACGTTACCGGAGATGTGACTTTGCCTTCCGGCATGGAAATGGTAATGCCTGGAGACACCGTGAAGTTGGGTGTTAAATTAATCGCGCCAGTGGCCTTGGAGGAAAAACAGCGGTTTGCTATCCGCGAGGGTGGCAAGACCGTCGGCGCTGGTGTGGTGATTAAAGTCATCAAGTAAAACCTAAAAGTAATATCTATGGCTACTAAAGCCAAAGAAGTTGAAAAAGAGCGGTTGCGTCTGCGTGTAAAGGCGTATGACCATAAACTGATTGATAATTCTTGTCGTCAGATTGTGGATGCGGCTAAGCGTCATGACGCAGAGGTAGTCGGCCCGGTGCCGCTGCCAACCGAAATAAAACGATACACCGTTAACAGATCAACCTTTGTCCATAAGGATGCTCGCGAACAATTCGAGCTTCGGGTTCACAAGAGACTGATTGACATCTTGAATCCGAATCAGGCCCTGATCGAAACGCTATCAAAACTGAACGTCCCGTCGGGAGTGGATATTGATATCAAGATGGGCTAGACAGTATGAAGAAAACGGTGTAAGCTAGATAACTATTAGCTGCGCCGTCAAAAATAACCGCGTACAGCGGTTATTTTTGTAAAACCCCATAAAAAACATGAGAAAAAATTCCCTAAAATCAACAATGATTGCTAACCCGACCAATGGTCGGTTTGTCGGCATGAAATTAAAGATGACGCAGATTTATAAGGGGACGGAGGTGGTGCCGGTAACGCCGGTGCAGTTTGAACCGGTGGTAGAACTGCCTTTTAAGGAAGGGGATTACGTGAAAGTCAGCGGTTACACTAAGGGCCGCGGTTTTCAGGGCGTGGTAACTCGGCACAGTTTCCGCGGTGGACCGAAGACCCGCGGTCAGAAAAACCGTCATCGCGGTCCGGGTTCCATCGGTAATACAGCGCCGCAACGCGTGTTGCCGGGACGGCGGATGGCCGGCCACATGGGCGTGGAGCGGGTAACGGTGGAAAATTTGGAGGTGGCGAAAATTGATGCCGAAAAGAAAATTATGTTCATTAAAGGCGCGGTCGCCGGTCATCGCGGCCAGCGGGTGGAAGTGCGGACGGAATTATTTAAAAACCAAGTCATCAAGACTGCGGCACCGATAAAGAAATAAATCTATGAAAGCGAAAATTTACAATCTTAAAGGCGAAGCAGTTGGTGACATTGAATTGAAGGATGAGATTTTTGCGCGTCCGTGGAACGCGGACTTGGTGCATCAGGCGGCTCTGACGCAATCGGCTAATCGCCGCCAGCCATTAGCGCACACGAAGAATCGTGCCGAAGTCAGCGGCGGCGGCATCAAACCGTGGAAACAGAAGCATACCGGCCGGGCCCGGCACGGCTCTATTCGTTCTCCGATTTGGCGGCACGGAGGCGTTACTCATGGTCCGCGCAAAGACCGTAATTTTGAACAGAAAATTAATAAAAAGATGCTGCGCGCGGCTTTGTTTTCCGTGTTGTCCAAGCGTTTGGCACTTGGAGAATTAAAAATCGTTGATTCGCTGGAAACCGGTAGTTTGAAGACTAAGGAGTTGGTCGGCAAATTGAATATATTTTTAAATAAAAAATTAAACGCGCTTTTGGTGCCGACCGCGGCCAATAAAAATATTTATAAAGCTTCTCGCAACATCCCGAAAGTAAAAGCGTTGAACCCAGCGGCTTTAAACGTGGAGGACGTGTTGAAATTCAAGCAAATCGTCGTGGATAAGGAAGCGGTAACGGCCATTAAGTAATATGAATAAATTTCTGGTAAAAAATCCGATTGTTACCGAGAAAGCGACAGCCATGAGCCAGGATGGCAAGTACGTATTTTTAGTCGTCAAAGAAGCTAATAAATCGGAAGTGAAAAAAGTGATAGAAGCGACGTACAAAGTGCATGTAGTGGACACGAACGTGATTAACACGCGCCCGAAGCCGCGGCGGGTTGGGCGGAATATTTCCATGAAGCCGGGCTACAAAAAAATTATTGTGACGTTGAAAGAAGGCGAAAAATTGGATATACTGCCACATTAATATGAAGACTTATAAACCGACAACTCCATCGCGGCGGCAAATGACCGGCATCAATTACCGGGATTATTTGACTATGAGCGCGCCGCATAAGCCATTGACCATGCGTCTCCGTTCCCATTCCGGGCGTAATAACCGCGGCGTCATTACCGTTCGTCATCAGGGCGGTGGCAACAAAAAGCTGTACCGGATGATTGATTTTAAACAGAACAAGATGAATGTAGTGGGCCGCGTGGAAACGATTGAATACGACCCATACCGGAGCGGTTTCATCGCCTTGGTTTCCTATAAGGACGGTGAGCGGCGTTATATTTTGGCCATCAACGGGATGAAAAAAGGGGATGAGGTGCTGACGGCCGAGCACGCGCCATTGAAGCCGGGCAATCGTTTACCGTTGAAGAATATTCCGGTTGGCTATCAGGTTTGTAATGTGGAAATGCGGGAGGGAAGCGGCGGCAAGATTGCCCGTTCCGCCGGTTCTTATGTGGAAATTTTGGCGCACGAGGGTAATCGCACGCATTTGAAAATGGGTTCTAAAGAAGTCCGCAAAGTATTATCAACCGGTTTGGCGACTATCGGTCAAGTTTCTAACATTGATTACAACTTGATTAACTGGGGCAAAGCCGGCCGCAAGCGCGGTCTGGGAGTGCGTCCGACTGTTCGCGGTTCTGTAATGAATCCGGTAGACCATCCGTATGGTGGCGGCGAAGGCCGTCAGCCGCGCGGTACCAAGCGTCCAAAGACGATGTGGGGTAAAGTAACCGGCGGCCGCAAAACTCGCGACAAGAAAAAATGGTCCAATCAAATGATTATGCAGCGTCGGCCGAAGGTACGATAGAAACAAGAGACAAGTAACAAGAAACAAATAATACAATGAGCAGGTCCAGTAAAAAAGCTCCATACGTATTTCCCAAGCTTCTCAAAAAGATTGCTAAATTGAAGCAGGGCGACCCGACGCCGATTAAGACTTGGGCGCGCGCTTCGGAAATCTCTCCGGAAATGGTTGGCTACACTTTTGGGGTGCACAACGGCAAAGATTTTATCAATGTAACCATCCGCGAGGAAATGGTTGGTCATCGCTTGGGCGAATTTTCGCTGACCCGTAAGTTCGTGAAACACGGCGGTAAAATGCAGCGTGAATTGGAGGCGGCGGCTAAAATCGCGGAAGTAGAAAAAGCGAAAGCCGCGACCGCGGCCAAAGAAGGCGATAAAGGAGTTTTGCCTAAAAAATAACCATGAATAAACAAGAAATCGTCAAATTGAATCATCTGCATATCACGCCTCGTAAAGTGCGCTTGATTGGCGACACCATTCGCGGTTTGTCGGCTAATGAAGCAGAAGCCCAATTAACCATTCGTCCGCAGCGCGCCGCTAAAGCTTTATTGAAACTGCTTCGTTCCGGTTTGGCGAACGCGGTTCATAACCAGAAACTGAATCCGGCCCACATGTTCATTTCTCAATTAATGATTGGTCCGGGCCCGATTCGGAAGAGTTTTATGCCGCGCGCTCAAGGCCGCGCTACGCCGATTCAGAAAAAAATGTCCAATATACTGATGGTGCTGGAAGAGAAGCAGGGATTAGCCGCGCCTCGATTTATGATTGTGCCGCCGAAAAAAGATAAAAAAGACAAGAAAAAGCCGGTTCAAAAACCAAAGGCCGCCGAGCCGAAGAAAGAAACTCCGAAGAAAAAAGCCGGATTCTTTAAGCGGATGTTTAGCCGTAAAACCGGAGAATAATATGGGACAAAAAATTAATCCATTTTCATTTCGTTTAGGCATCATCAAGGACTGGACGTCACGATGGTTTCCGAAAGACCGAAATTATAAGAATCAGTTGCAAGAGGATATGATTATCCGCCGGGTGATTAAGGACCGAATTTCTTTGTCCGGCATCGTCAGCATTACGATTGAGCGCGGCATCAACAGCGCGTATCGCGTAGTCATTAAAGCGGCCAAGCCTGGTTTGATTATCGGCCGCGGCGGCAAAGGCATTGATGAATTGACGAAAGCCATTGAGATGAAACTAAAAGATTTGTTCCGTAAAGAGCGCAAGCTGCCGAATCAAAAAATTGCGTTGAGTTTGAATGTGGAGGAGTTGAAGCGTTCTGAAATCGCGGCGCAGTTCGTTGCTCAGCAGATTGCCTGGGATTTGGAAAAGCGTATGCCGGGTCGCCGGACCATCAAAAAGACGATGGAGAATATTATGCAGAATCGTGAAGTGCTAGGCGCCAAGATTAAATTGTCCGGCCGCATTGACGGCGCGGAAATTTCCCGGCGCGAACAGATATTGAGAGGCAAGTTGCCGCTGCAAACATTGCGCGCGGATATTGATTACGGAACCGCCACTGCTTTTTCCACCTACGGAACCGTGGGCGTGAAAGTCTGGATTTACCGGGGCGAAGTATTCACTAAAGACAAACTTCGTTCATAAAAAAATAAAACCATGTTAGTTCCAAAAAAAGTAAAACATCGGAAGTGGCAAAAGGGCCGCTCCAAAACAAGAAAGATGGAAACGCGCGGAACGCAGCTGGCTTTTGGCGCCTTCGGTCTAAAAGCCGAATCCAGCGCTTGGGTGACTTCCCGACAGATTGAGGCGGCCCGCAAAACCATCACTAACTCCATGAAACGTGAAGGAAAATTGTGGATCCGGATTTTCCCGGATAAGCCGATTACGATGCGTCCGCCCGAGATCACCATGGGTGGCGGTAAAGGCTCAGTAGACCACTACGTGTTTCCGGTGAAGCCGGGACGGATTTTGTTTGAAATTGATGGTGTGTCCGAAATAGTCGCCAAAGAAGCGTTCCGTCTGGCCGGTCATAAACTGCCGGTGCGGACTCGCGTAGTGGTCAAATATTAATATGAAAAAAGAAGAGATTAAACAATTAAATGTGAAGCCGGAATCAGAATTAACCAAGCTCGCCGCCGAGTTGAAGGAAAAACTTTGGAATTTGAGAAAAGACTTGGTGGCCGGTAAGGTAAAAAATATTCAGGAAATTAGACAGGCCAAAAAAGATGTTGCCAGGATTTTAACAGCCCTCAATATAAAGAAAATGATATCGGTTGAAACAACTAAAAAATAACCATATGGAACAAACAAAGAAAAAAATTAGAACCATGGAAGGCCTGGTAGTCTCGGATAAAATGATGAAGACTGTGGTAGTTGAAGTTGAGCGGACCAAAAAGCATCCGAAGTATTTAAAGTACTACCGCGTTACCAAGCGGTTTAAGGCGCATGATGAAAACAAGCAGTATAAAGTCGGCGATAAAGTCATCATTGAAGAAATGCGCCCGATGTCCCGGGACAAGCGTTGGAAAGTGGTATCCAAGATTGCCTAATATAAAACCATGATTCAAGAACGAGCCATCTTAAAAGTTGCCGATAACAGCGGCGCCAAAACCATCCGGTGTTTCCGGGTTCTTGGCGGTAGCCGCAAACGTTACGCCAAATTGGGCGATATTATTGTCGCGTCAGTGCAGGTGGCTGAGCCGCGCAAAGCCGTGAAGAAAAAAGACGTGGTGAAAGCGGTAGTGGTGCGTGTACGCGCGCCGGTCCGCCGGATTGACGGCACCCGTATTCGGTTTGATGAGAATGCCGCGGTGTTGATTGATGAAAAACGCAAGCCGGTGGCCACGCGCGTTTTCGGTCCGATTCCGCGTGAAATCCGAGAAAAAGGTTTTGAGGAAATTTTTACGCTGGCGGAAGAAATCGTCTAACAAAAAACCATGAATATTAAAAAAGGAGATAAAGTGCAAGTGTTGGCGGGTAAGGACCGTGGCAAGACCGGCAAGGTTATGCGCGTTGATTTGGCGAACGGCTTAGTCATGGTGGAAAAAATCAATGTGTTTAAAAAGCACCAGCGGCCGAAAAAAGAAGGGCAGAAGGGCGAGATTGTGAATGTGGAGCGGCCGTTCCCGGCTTCGCGGGCGATGGTGGTTTGTTCGTCTTGCGGCAAGGCGGCCCGGTCCGGCATCCGCATGGAAAAAGAGCAAAAGGTTCGTTATTGCAAAAAATGCAGCGTAACATGGTAAACGATATTTATAAAAAATTTGAAAAGGCGGTGGTCAACAGCGGTTTCGGCAAACTTTCCCAAACGGCTAATTTTGAAGAGAAAATGCTGCCGAATATCACCAAAGATTTTGCCGCCATTACCGGCCAGCAGCCTTCAGCCCGACCGGCTCGTATGTCCATTTCCAGTTTCAAGCTGCGAGAGGGGAATATCATCGGTTTAAAGGCAACTTTACGCCGAGCTCGGATGAAGCAATTCGTGGAAAAATTCTTGAAAGTGGTCCTGCCGCGCGTCCGTGATTTCCATGGCATTCCGATGAAAAATGTTGATGAGGGCGGTAATTTGACAATCGGGGTCAAAGAGAATATCGTTTTCCCAGAAATTAATCCGGAGCATTCGGTGGCCAATTTCGGCGTACAGGTGACGCTGGTTCCGAAAGACATAAAAAACCGCGCCCAGGCGATAGAACTTTATAAAGAAATCGGAGTGCCATTCGCCAAGGAAATAGTCGCCAAGAAACAAGTTAAGAAATAATAAATATTACTATGCCTAAAGCTTCAGTTATCGCGCGAGCGAAAAAAACACCAAAGTATTCATCCCGAATTGTCCGGCGGTGTTTCCGTTGCGGCCGCAAGCGCGCTTTTATGCGCGATTTTGGAACCTGCCGAATTTGTTTCCGCGAGCTGGCGACCCGTGGTGAAATTCCGGGAGTAAAAAAAGCAAGCTGGTAAAAAAGATTATGTATTTTGACCTATTAACAAAAATTAAAAACGCGCAGGCGGTGAAAAAGGAATCTATAAAGATGCCGTATTCCAATATGGATATGAAAATCGCCGAGATTTTAGCCGCCAATAAGTTTGTGGAGTCGGTTGAGAAAAAGGGCCGCCTGCCGAAAAGAATTATTGAGGTTAAGTTGAAATATGAAGCTGACGGTCATAACGGAATTACGGATGTAAAGTTTTTAAGCACGCCGTCGCGCCGCTTGTACGCCGGGTACAGAACCTTTAGACCGGTGCGGCAAGGATACGGTTTGTCAGTGGTTTCCACTCCGAAAGGAATTATGACCGGCGCGGAAGCCCGCAAGGAAAAAGTCGGCGGCACGTTACTGTTCGAGGTGTGGTAATAAACTATAATGTCTAAAATCGCTAAAAAACCAATCGTGTTGCCGGAGGGCGTTGATGCCGTATTGAAGGACGGCCTAATTGAGTTGAAAGGAAAAAACGGCGCCATTAGTCTGAAAGCGCTTCCGCACATTAAAGTAGAAATTAAAGATAAGCAGATTACTTTGACCACCGAAGAAAGTCATCCGCAGGCCCGGGCCAACTGGGGGACATTAGCTTCTTTAATTAAAAATGCGATTGCCGGTTTACAGGGTGGTTTCACGAAAACTTTGGAATTGGAGGGCATTGGTTTTCGCGCTAGCATGGAGGGAGCGACCTTGGTGTTGTTAGTCGGTTATTCGCATCCGGTGAAGTATACGCCGCCGGCTGGTATCAACATTAAATTGGAAAAGAATAAAATTATTATTTCCGGCATTGATAAGGCGGTGGTTGGACAAGCCGCGGCGCAGATTCGCAAGGTGAAAGAACCGGAGCCATATAAAGGCACGGGCATTCATTATGCCGGCGAGGTAATTCGTCGCAAGGCCGGCAAAAAAGCCGCCGGAACAACCGGCGCGGCCGCGTAACAAAAACATGAGAACACGATTAACCAGAAATTTAAATAGAGCATTACGGCAAACGCGAGTGCGTTCGCGCGTGCGCGGCACGGCAAAAAAGCCGCGACTCACCGTTTTCCGCAGTAATAAATTTACCTACGCCCAGTTAATTGATGACGTTGCCGGTAAGACAATCGCTGCCGCCTCTACGAAAGCCATGAAAGAGAAAGGAGCGAAAGCGAAACTTGCGGAAAAACTTGGTGCCGAAATTGCCGAAAAAGCTAAGAAGGCTGGGGTAACGACCGGGGTGTTTGACCGCGGCGCCTACCAATTTCACGGCCGAGTCAAAGCCGTCGCCGAAGCGGCGCGAAAAGCCGGATTAAAACTATAAGCCATGTCCAAACACCCTTTTTCCCAATTGATACAAAAAAGTACGCCACAAGCTCAAGGCGTGCTGACGAGTCATGGTGGTTCTATGACGAGGAAGCACAACGCAGAGATTGTGCGTACTTTTCGTACCGAAGGAGACCCGACCGTGGCTGATTTCATCGTTACGCCTCTTCGCAGTGCGATGCACAGCTTCATCGGCGTGCCTCAAACTCAGACACACGGTCGGTGTCTTCAATTGCGAAAGGAGGGTGTTTAGACATCACACAGTGAAAGGTTTTTCCCGAACGCAAATCATTCTCATCGCCGCGGTCCTGTTTGTTATCGTCGGCGTTATTTTCGTTTTCGTGCTCGGCGGCAAGCAAACCAAGAACCAATTAACCGGAGCCATTACGGTCTGGGGGTTAGACTCGCCATCAACCATGGAACAACTGACGCAAGGATATCAGCAAGCCCAGCCGGGAGTAACGGTTACCTATAAACAACTCAATCAGCTCACCTACGAACAAGACCTAATCAATGCTTTGGCGGCCGGGCGCGGTCCGGATGTGTTTATGATTCACAACAGCTGGTTGCCGAAACACTATGACAAACTTTGGCCGCTGACCGAATCCCAGTTGCCGATTACCCAATTCCGCGGCCTTTACCCGACTGTGGTTGAACAAAACTTCGCTCCGGACGGCGTTGTCTATGCTCTACCAATGTATCTGGATACACTGGTGATGCTCTACAACAAAGACAGTTTTGACGCGGCGGAAATCGCTATTCCTCCCAAAACCTGGCTGGAATTGCAAAACTTGATTCCTAAACTTCGCGCGATTGATAAAAATGGCCGCCTCACCAAAGCGGCGGCGGCTATCGGCGGCTCGCCCAAAAGTGTCAGCCGGGCCACTGACCTCCTTAATCTTTTAATGCTCCAAAGCGGAAGCCGGATGGTATCCAGGGATTTTACTGAAACCCAATTCTTCCCCGAAGGCGTCCAGGCTCTGGATTTTTACACTCAATTCACCAATGCCGCCAAAGACTACTACGCCTGGGATGAGAATTTCGGTTATTCGCTGGACTCTTTCGCCAACGGCAGTACTGCCGTCATTTTCGCTTACTCCTCCCAACTGCCGGCCATAAAAGATAAAAACCAGTTTATCAAAATCGGCATTGCTCCGATGCTCCAATCCTCCGAAGCCAAACAATCGGTCAATTGGGCGGACTATTGGGGTTATAGCGTTTCCATCAAAAGCCGAGCGGCCACTGCCGGTTGGGACTTCATCAGCTACGTCACCAACTCTGCTTCGCAAAAAATTTATATTGCCGCCACTGGCCGGCCGCCAGTGCTCCGCTCGCTTATCGCCCAATACCAAAACGAACCGCAACTTGGCGTCTTTGCCAAACAAGCGCTCACTGCCCGTTCCTGGCCCCAGATTGATAATATAGCCGTAGCCAATTCTTTCGCCAAAGCCATTGAAGCCGTAATCGGCGGCCGCGCCACCTCAGACCGCGCTCTTCAGCAAGCTGGCGAAGAAATCAACGACTTGATGCTCCGACGCCGGAATAGAAACTAGAAGCTAGAAAATAGTAAATAGAAAGTAGAATAAGATATAATCAATAAAATGTTACGCTTAAAAAATCTGGTTGCCGTTATCGCTTTATTTTCTAGTTTCTATTTTCTATTTTCTGGGTTAGCGTTCGCCCAAACAGCCTGCGACCCAAATGCATCAATTGGTAGCAAGGATTGGTGCGGATTTAAACCGAATTGCACGCCTAACCTGTCGCCGGCAAAAGGCGGCTGCGGCTTGTCATCCGCCGTTGACCTGCTTCGCCGCATTATCCAATTTATGCTGATTATTATTTTCCCGATTACCACCGTCTTTGTCGTCTGGGGCGGAATTGATATAATGTTGGCAGGAGGCAATCCGGAAAAAGTCAGCGCCGGAAAGAAAAAAATCTTGGTGGCTATCACCGGCTTGGTCATTGCCCTAGTCGCTTGGCTGGCCATTACTGCCTTAAGTAGATTCTTCTTGGAAGAAGCATTTCAAATAAAATAATATGAAAAAAATATTCGCCCTAACCATTCTTTCCGCCCTTGTTTTTAGCGCTTCCTTATCTTTGGCTCAAGACGACCCTAGTATCACCACCCCTAGCGCCAATCGTGATACACAAGTCGGCACTCCAAGCAGTAACCGAGATACCAATGTTTCAACCCCAGGCGGCATCGACTTGACTCTACCAAGCCCGCTCAAAGAAAAAACTGTAGAGGGACTGATCGGCTCCATCGCCAAGTATATGTTGCAAATTGCCGTTCCTTTGGCAACGGTGATGATTATCTACGGCGCTTTTCAAATCTTGGTCGCCGGCGGCAGTCCGGAAAATATAGAAAAGGGCAAAAAAACTATTCTTTATGCGGTTATCGGGTTAGGAATTGTTTTGCTGGCCTGGATTGCCACCGCGGCCATTGAAGAAATCATCAGAGGCAAGGGCCCGGCCCCCACCCAGCAAATTCTTCCTGACACGCCCCTGCCGCCGGGAACCAGGGAGCCGGGATTTTTAGATAGGACGCCCGGCGCTTGATTGCCGGAAAATTACCCAATCTGCTATAATAGAAAAGTACTGAAAAAGGTCGTAAACTTGAACCTATATAAGAATGAAAAAGAATCTTAAAGTCGCGGCAATTACCGGTCTCTTGGTAATTATTCCGTTGTTGTCGCTAGCGCAAGCTGAAATCGTCCCGCCGTTGCCGGCCAGCCAAGGCAATGCTTTTGCTTATCTTCTAAACCTTGTTGATAAATTGGCGACCTATATGCTGTCAGCCTTGATTGTGGTGGCCGCCGTTATGATTATTTACGCTGGCTTCATCTACTTAACCGCCGGCAGTAATCCCGAAAATGTAGACAAAGGAAAAAATATCCTTATCTACGCTGCGGTAGCGATTGGTATCGGCTTGTTGGCCAAAATCGTTACGCTCTTAGCCAGACAATTCGTCTCCAGCCCTAACGTATAATAATTTTCAGTTTGGGCAAAGAAAAAACCCCGCCTCACTCAAGACGGGGTTTTTCGTTACTCATACCTTACTCTCTCCTGATTACACAAAGAACTGACCCGGAAGGATAACCGCGCAACCGGAACTTGGCCGGCCCGCTTCCTTCCAATGGAAGCTTCTGCCCGCTGTCTACAGCCGTCGCTTCCAAACTCCGGAACGGGCTGTTGAGCGTTACAATTTTGTACGCCCAGCCCTCCGGAATTTCCGCCCACCCGCCGCCGGTCGGAGTCACATCCATGATATGTTCCACCCGCGCCGGAGAGCTCTGTTGCCTGGGCTGGTTCAACGGTTGCGTCTCTGCCGCGCTCCAAGTATTGTAGAACTTCTGCTCCTGGAGAAATGCGGTGATGTTCTTCACCCCCACGATGGCGATGAAACCAACGAACGCCAGAATACCTAGGATTACTTTTCCGGCATTCCCTCCGCCACCTCCCGCTCCGTGTCCGCCGC
>Ga0247727_10003111_pt1 | contig 37129 bp, 40 predicted proteins | sample WisWelCaveWW1625_FD_202498 | JGI IMG/M metagenome (GOLD analysis project Ga0247727, IMG submission 202498) | Biofilm microbial communities from Wishing Well Cave, Virginia, United States - WW16-25 | ecosystem: Environmental > Aquatic > Deep subsurface > Groundwater > Cave microbial mat | place...
CGACCGCCTCGGCGTAGCCGCGATCGAGCTGGGCGTGCCCTTCACCGATCCCCTCGCCGACGGACCGACGATTCAGGCGTCGAGCGAGCGAGCGCTGGCGTCGGGCACGACGCTGGAGCGCGTGTTTCAACTGGTCGCTGACCTTCGTGCCGATCGGCCAACCAGCCCACCTGCCAACCTGCCGATTGTCCTGATGACTTACTACAATCCGATGCTGCAATACGGACTCGATCGATTCGCAGCGCGCTGCGCGGAGTGCGGCGTCGACGGGATCATCGCCACCGACCTGCCACCCGAAGAAGCCACCCCGTGGGTGGACGCGGCACGGCGGCACGAGCTGGACACGGTTTTCCTGCTGGCCCCCACCAGCACCGACGAGCGGGTGCGCAATGTCGGACGGCTATCCACCGGATTTGTCTACTGCGTCGCCCGGCTCGGCGTTACCGGCGCGCGGCAAACCGTACCCGCCGACCTCGGCGCGCTCATCGATCGCATTCGGCCGCACACCGACGAGGCGATTGCCGCCGGCTTTGGCTTTTCGACGCCGGACCAGATTCGACAGGTGTTGGCGGCGACGAGCGTCAACGCTGTTGTGGTCGGCAGCGCCATCGTCCAGCGGATGACCGAAGGCGACCTCCGCACCGACGCCGGCTTGCAAGCGGTGTGCGATTTCGTGCGGAGTCTACAGGCCGCGACCGCCGATTGACGGATGTCGAACGTTCGCAGTTATACGACCGACGCCATCGTCTTGCGCAACCGTCCGCTGGGTGAGAAGGACCGCATCGTCTCGCTGCTGTCGCGCGAACACGGGAAGATTCCGACCGTGGCCAAGGGCGCGCGGCGTCCCGGCAGCCGGCTGGCCGCGCCCACGCAGCCGTTCGCTTTTGCGCAGTTCGCGCTCGCGCGCGGTCGCAACTTCGACCTGGTCACGCAGGTCGTCATTCACGACACGTTCCACGCGTTGCACACCAACCTCCTGGCCACCGCCTGCGCCCTCTGCGCGACGGAACTGCTGGATCGCGCGCTGAGCGAGCGTCACCCCGAGCCGGCGCTGTTCGACTTGTTGAGAGTGGCGTTGCCGACGCTCGCGGCCGGCGATAACTGCGAGGTGACACTGCGCGCCTTCCAACTCCGCGCGGCCTCGGTGCTCGGGTACCAACCGCAACTCAACGCGTGTGTGCGCTGCGGCAGCGCTGAGGTCAGTCACCAGCCTCCACTCCCGACTCACCTGTTCTTCTCCTTTCATTTTGGTGGCGTGCTCTGCCCGGGGTGTCGAAGTTTCGACCTCGGCGCGGCTCGCTTCGGTGCGGGCACAATGGAGTTGCTGCGCGCGCTGATGAGTGGGACCGACCCTCAACTTGCGCGTCTGCGCGTGGCCGATTATCAGCGCGGTGAGTTGACGCGCATCGTGGACGGCTGGATTGAGCGGCGGCTCGAAGTCCGTCTCAAAGCCAAGGCGTTCCTGGGAGAAGTGCTACGGACGGAATAACCATGATGGTCACGGTACGCCTCTTCTCCGACCTGGTTCAGCACCTGCCGACCGGCGCCACGGGTAAACGCGCGCAAGTCGAGCTGCCGGAGGGCGCGACCGTGCTGACGCTGATCGAAGCCCTCGGCATTCCGTTCGAGATTTCCGAGGGCATGATCGGCATCGCCCTCAATGACGAGGTGAGCCATCACGAAGTGCGGCTGCGCGACGGCGACCGCGTGAGCTTGTTTCCGGCGTTGGCCGGGGGATGAGCTACAGCCGCGCGAACACGGCCAGCGCGCGTTCGAGGTGTTCGTCCTCCAACGCGGCGGATACCTGGACGCGCAAACGCGCCTGGCCTTGCGGCACGACCGGAAAGCCGAAGCCGACCACCCAGACGCCGAGTTCCAGCAAACGGCGGCTCTTGGCGATAGCCTCGGCCGTGTCGCCGATCATGATCGGGATGATGGCCGCCGCCGACTGGTGGGCATCGAATCCCAGCGCCAGCAAGCCCTCGCGCACGCGAGCTACGTTGGCGTGCAACTTCGCCACGCGCGCCGGCTCGCGCTCGACGCATTCGATGGCCCGGTTCGCGCTGCACGCCACGGTGGCCGGCAGCGCGTTGGAGAATAGCGACGGGCGGCTACGCTGGATGAGCAACTCGATGAGCTCACCCGACCCGGCCACGTAGCCGCCGGCCGCGCCGCCCAGCGCCTTGCCCAGTGTCCCGGTGAGCACGTCGATTTGGCCGAGCAGGCCAAAGTGTTCCGGCGTACCTCGTCCGGTTGCCCCAAGCACGCCAATGCCGTGCGAGTCGTCCACCACCAGCAGCGCGTCGTACTGACGACATAGTCCGGTGAGCTGCGGCAGCGGCGCGAGGTCGCCCTCCATGCTGAATACGCCGTCGGTGACGACGATGATGACGCCCTTCGTAGGTCGGGCATCTCTGCCCGACAATTCCTTTAGCTTCGCTTCGAGGTCATCCAGGTCCGCGTGCCGGTAGACCGCGCGCTCGGCGCTGCGCGCGAGCCGCATGCCGTCGATGATGCTGGCATGGTTCAGCTCGTCGGACAGGATCACATCGCCCTGGCCGGCGATGGTCGGGAACAGCGCGCCGTTGGCATTCCAGCAACTCACGTACGACAACGCGGCCTCCGCGCCGACGAATCGCGCAATGCTCTGTTCGAGGCGACGGTGGCAATCCAGCGTACCGCAGATGAACCGCACCGAGGCCGTGCCCGCCCCGTAGCGGTCCAGCCCGTCGTGCCCGGCCGCTATGACTTCGGGGTGCGTGGTGAGCCCGAGGTAGTTGTTCGAACAAAGGACCACGACCTCGCCAACACCCTCCACCATCGCGGTCGGCCCGAGCGCGCCGGTGAGATGCTGGAGCGGCTTCAACTGTCCGGTGTGGCGCAGCGAGGTGAGCAGTTCGGCAGTGCGGTGAGTGAAAGTTGCTGAGGGCATGTTACTCCTGCGGCACTTCCAGCACTACCTTGATTGCCTCGCCGGCCTGCATCAACTGGAAACCGGTCTCGAATTGGTCGAGCGGCAAGACGTGGGTGATGATCGAATCCAGGCTCACCTTGCCGGAGAGCAGGAAGTTCTCGACCTGATACCACGTCTCGTACATCAGTCGTCCGTTGATGCCCAGCACGGTCGCGCCTTTGAAGATGATGTCGTCGGGCAGGTTGAGTTCCACCGGCCGGCTGGGGATTCCGAGCAGCGCGGCGGTTCCACCGTTGCGCAATGCGCGGAAACCCTGCTGGATGGCGACCGGATGACCGCTCATCTCCAGCCACACCTGCGGGCCTTGCTCGTGCGTGAGCGCGCGCGCCTTCTGCGGCCAGTCGGGATCGTGCGAGTCGAACGCCACATCGGCGCCGAGCTTCCGCGCACGTTCGAGCCGTCGTTGGTTGGTGTCGGTAACGATGATCATGCCGGCGCCGGCGGCATGGGCGATGGTCACCGCCATCAGGCCGATGGTCCCCACGCCGGTGATCAGCACGCTGCGCCCGCTGACGCCGGCCGACATGACGGTGTGCATGGCGTTGCCGAGCGGATCGAAAACCGCGGCGACCCGGTCGGGGATGTCGGGATGCACCGGCCACAGGTTTTCTTCCGGCATGGCGATGAACTGGGCGAAGCAGCCATCACGGTCGATTCCGATGATGTCCACCTTCTCGCAGATGTGGCCGTTACCGGTACGGCACGGTTCGCACACGCCGCAGCCCAGGTGGCCCTCGCCACTGACACGATCCCCGACTTGCGCCCGTCGCACCGCGGCGCCGATCTCGACTACCCGACCGACAAACTCGTGTCCGATCGTGATGCCCAACGGGACGCGATTCGCGCTCCACGCATCCCACTCGTAAATGTGACGGTCAGTGCCGCAGATGCCGGTGTGCGTCACCCGCACCAACACGTCCCGGGGGCTGAGGCTCGGCACGGGGGTGCTCGGACTCCAGGTGAGACCGGGCGCGTCGGCACTTTTCTTGATGGCCAGCACAGATTCCTCCGGTTGAAGCGCAGCGCCAAGATTCTGGCGCGGGGTCGCACATCCTCGCGCCAACGGCTAAACTTCTACGCACGGGAACGCCTTCGGTTGGCAGGCGTCGGGATCGGCCATTTCACCGCGGGAGCATCGTCATGCGCACAACTCAAATCCGTCGACGAAACGCCGCGCCGCTCTGGGCGCTCATCGCATTACTGCTGGGCAGCGGCGTCGCATTAGCCAAGCTGTTTCGCGTCAGCGAGGACGAAGAAGTCAAAGTCGCCCGGCAACTCGAACGTGAAGTCCACAACAAGTATCGCGTCTTCCCGGCCGAAACCGCGAAGATCGGCGAAATGTCGCGCCGACTGCTCGGCGCCGGGCCGTGGCCCAAGAAGTTCGCCGAGTCATTCTCGTTCTGGGTGATCGAAGACCCGAAGGATCCGAAGCAGCTCAACGCTTTTTGCGCGCCGGGCGGATTCATCTGCTTCTATCGCGAGCTGTACACGAAGCTCATCGAGAAGAGCGGCGAAGACGCCGTGGCCGGCGTGCTGGCGCACGAGATTGAACACGCCGCCAACCATCACAGCGCACGCGCGGTCGAGAACCAGATGGAGAAACAGGTGATCTTCGGGCTCCTCCTGGCGGCGACCGGGGCCGGCGATAGCGTCGCGACTTTGACCGACGTGTTTCTCGGACTGAAGTCGCTGCGCTACTCGCGCGTGCACGAGAACGAATCGGACGAGCGCGGCATTGTTCGCCTGTGGCGCGCCGGCTACGACACGACGAAGATGGCCGGCGCGTTCGAGCTCTTCAAGTCGCTGGGCAAGGACAAGCCGCCGGCGTTCTTGTCCACCCACCCGACCGACGACACTCGCATCGCGCGCGCCCGCGAGCGCAGCACGTTTCTGGTGCAACAGAAGCCCGGCGTGCCGCTGGCCGAGGCCAATGTCTTCCACCGCGAGGGTAAGCCGTTCATCCGCGCGGGCTGGCCGGTCGGGGTAGCCGAGAATGTCGTTGTGCGCGACGCAAGCCAGCGGGAGTTTCGTGTAGCCCGCAACGTGCAATTCGATCATGCCGAATTACGGGCGTCGACCGGCGAGCTGCCCGAGGGCGCGACTGTGCGCTTTGAAAAACCGGCCGCAGCGGCTAACAGCGGTCTCGTCGGCTGTGGCACGGTGACCAGTGTCAATCGCGGCAACAGCACGGTGACGATCGATTTGGGCCGCTGGCAGGGGGTCGCGCCCGGAACGATGTTCAACCTGGTGCAGTCGCGGGCCGAGGACGTGCGCGACAAGCGCGGCCGGGTCGAGCGCGTGCGGACGACGAAGACCGTGGCCACCGCCCGCGTGCGCGAAGTGCGCGACCGCGACGCCACCCTGGAACTGACCACCATCAGCGAAGTCAACGAATTGCAGCGCGGCATGGAAGCGCGGCTGGCGACGTGGCCGTAGGTCGAACCTTCGCGGCGTGGCTCGCCGCCTACCTCGCGCTCCGTCTGGTCGCGCCGCAGGTTGCAGTTGGCCCGCCGGTCTTCGGTGCCATCGTCGCTGCGCTCGCGTTCATGCTGGTGTCGCTGGCGCTCATCGTCGCGGGCGCGCGCATGGAGCTTCGACCCGGTCAGCGCGCAGTTGTCGCCAGCGCTGCGCTCGCGGTGTGGGTTTCGCTGCTGCTGTTGAGATCAAAAAACCCGGTCGCCGGCCTCATCGCCGACGCCGCGCTGATCACCGCCGCCACGCATTTCGGCGTGCTGCTCTCGTCCGTAATCCGCGAGCCGAAGTTGCTGCTGCCGGTCGCGCTGTGCGCAGGACTGGTGGATATCTGGGGCGTCAACTTCGGCGGGCCGGTGGCGAAGGCGCTTGAATCCAAGCAGGCGGCGAAGGTTTTGAACGCGGCGACAGCGAAAGTGCCCGCCTTCGGTTCCGCGCGCATCGAGAAGGGCGAGCGCCCGCCGCCGCCGATTCTCATCGGCTTCGGCGACTTCTTCTTCCTCGGCGTCTTCTTCGCATGCCTCGCCCGTTTCAGCATGAACCTCGCGGCTTCGTTCTGGCTCACTGCGGCGTGCATCGTGGCCGCGCTCATGGTCTTACCGTTGCTGCCGTTCAACTTGCCCGGGTTGCCGTTTATGGCGGTGGGCGTCATTCTGCCGAATGTCGGGCATTTTCAGTTCACGCGCGAGGAGAAGTTCGCGCTGCTGTGGGCGGGGGCGATTCTCGGCGCAAGCTTGATGAGCGCCGTATGGATGACTCATGCGGCGCCTGTGGGACGATGACTGTCATGATCACGCATCCGGTCTACAATCGAATCACGCTCGATCCCGCGATGTGCATGGGCAAGCCTTGCATTCGAGGCATGCGCATGCCGGTGGCCTCCGTCCTGAATTATCTCGGCTCGGGCATGACGATGGACGAGCTCCTCCATGACTGGCCCGAGCTGGAAGCGGAAGACATTCGGCAGGCGCTCAGTTACGCGTCCTGGATGATGGATGAGCGAGTCATTGTGAAGTGAAGTTCCTGCTCAACATGAACGTGTCCCGAGAACTCGGGCCGTTATTGCAAGCGAGCGGTCACGCCTGGCGTCACATAGCCGACCTTGGTCTGTCGCGCGCCGAGGATGCAGGTGCTGAGCGAAGTGGGCGAGGCAGTGGGGCAGTGGGTGGCGAAACTATCGTCACCATGTACGTCAAGGTAGCAATCGCTCCGCCGCTCGCGACTCTCACACTGAACCGCCCCGCCGCGCTCAACGCGCTGAGCCAGGCGCTGATTGGCGAATTCCGCGACGCGTTGCGCGAACTCGCGGCGCGTGACGACCTGCGCGCGGTCATCGTCACGGGCGCGGGCCGTGCTTTCTGCGCCGGCAGCGACCTGATGGAATTGCACGGCACCACGGTAGACGAGGCCGAGCGCATCGAGCGCAACGAAGCGCTCCTGATGGATGAACTGGAAACGTTTCCGTTGCCAACCATTGCCGCGGTCAACGGTTACGCGCTCGGCGGCGGTTTTTGCCTGGCGCTGTCGCACGATTTCCGTCTGGCCAGTGAGGTTGCCGTCTTCGGCGCGCCCGAAGTCAAGCTCGGTTGGAACCCGCCCTTCGGCGTTGCGCAGGCGGTGCGACTGCTCGGGGCCACCGTCGCGAAAGAGTTGCTGATGAGCGGTCGCAATGTGCCAGCCGAGGAAGCGCTGCGACTCGGCATCGCATCACGCGTCGTGCCCGCCGATGAATTGTTGCCCGCCGCCGAAGAGTTTGCGCGCCAGTTTTGCGACTGGCCGCGTGAAGGCGTCATCGCGTGCAAGCGCGAAGTCAACCGGGTGTCGCGCCAGCTTGGCAGCCTCGTGCGCGACGACGAAATGCAGGCGTTCCTCCACTGCCTGACGACGCCCGCCGCGCAGGCCGCGTTAGAGCAGTTCGTCGCCCGGCGTGCGTGACCATGCTCATCGGCGACATTCTGCGCACCCAGGCCGAGCAGCATCCCGAGCGCATTGCGCTGGTCTTCGGTGAGCGGACCTGGACCTACGTGCAACTCAATGCCGAGGTCAACTCGCTGGCAAACGGCTTGCTGGCGACGGGTATCGCGCGCGGCGATCGCGTGGCCGTGCTGGGCCGCAACAGCGACCGCTACGTCGTCATCTACTTTGCGCTCGCCAAGCTCGGCGCGATCATGGTGCCGATCAATGCCTGGTTCAAAACCGACGAAATCCGCTACGTCGTCGAACAATCGCAGAGCAGCGTGCTGCTGTTCGAGTCCGCGTTCGCCGACCGCGTCACGCCGCTCGGCCTGCGCAAATGCGTTTACTTTGACGAGAATGAAGCCGCGCACCTCGCCGGCCACTGGCTGCTGACAAGGCTGCCTCCGCCGACCGAGCCACCGGTCGCGGTGGACGAGCGCGACCCGCACATCATCCTGTACACCTCGGGGACGACCGGCTTTCCGAAAGGCGCCACGCTCACCCACCGTGCCCATGTCCGCCACGCGCAGGCGCTCGCCGCGGCGACCGCCCAGCGCGAAGGTGACCGCGCGCCGATTATCTATCCGCTCTTTCACACCGGCGGCCCCGACTGCGTGCTGCTGCCGCACTTCCTGCACGGCGGGACCTGCGTGGTGCTCGACGGCGGCGACCCGATCAAGCTTCTCGACGCGGTGGCGCGCCACCAGTTGACCAGCATCTTCTGCGTGCCGACCGTCTGGCGCCGAATCCTTCGCGCACTGAACGATTACCCCTCATCCCTCCTCCCTCATCTTTCATCCGTCCATCGTTGCCTCGGCTCGTCCGACACCTTTCCACCGGCGCTGCTCAACGAGCTTCTCGACGCGTTTCCGCACGCCGACTTCTATCAGACCTACGGCCTGACCGAAGCGGGCTGCCTCCTGACGGTGTGCAAGCTCACGCGTGACGACCGCACGCGCCTCGACTCCGTGGGCCGCGCGCTGCCCGGCGTGGAAGTCCGTATTGTCGACGAGCACGACCGTGAACTGCCGTTCGGCGAGGTCGGCGAAGTCGTCGCGCGCGGCGAAACCATGATGACGGGATATTGGAATGACGAGGCGCGCACGGCCGAGGCCCTGCGCGACGGTTGGCTTAATACCGGTGACCTCGCTCACCTGAGCGCCGACGGTTACCTCACCATCGCGGGCCGCGCGAAAGACGTCATCATCAGCGGCGGCGAGAATATTTACTCCGCCGAAGTTGAGCGCGTGCTCAAGCAGCATTCAGCCGTGCGAGATTGCGCCGTGGTCGGTGTACCCGACGCCGAGTGGGGCGAATCGGTGCTGGCCGTCGTCGTCCGCGCCGAGGGCGCCCGTCTTACCGCCGACGAAGTCATCCAGTTCGTGCGTGCGCGGCTCGCCGGCTTCAAGCGGCCGCGCTATGTCGAATTCATCGACCAACTCCCCGCGACCACCGCCACCGGCAAGCTGCAACGCGCGGAGTTGCGGCGGAGGTTCGCCGCCCAGTACGCGTCCGACGCCTCCTTAACTACGGGCGCCTGAAAATTATTTTTCATGGACCACTTGACACTTGACTACAACCGTAGTAGAATTGACGACCAGCGTAGTTCATGGAGCAAATGCACAGTGTCGAACCAATCGAAAATCGGACCGGCGGAATTGCAGATTCTGCAATACATCACCGACCACCATCCCGTTACCGTCGGCGAAGTCGCCGAGCATTTCGCCCACCTGAAGGACTACGCGCGCACGACGGTGATGACGATCATGGAGCGCCTGCGCGCCAAGGGCCACCTCACACGCAAGAAGATCGGCGGCGCCTACAAGTATTCGCCGGTCGTGCAAAAGCACGAGCTCCAGCGCAGCCTCGTGCGCGACTTCATCGAGAAGGCGCTGGGCGGATCGGTGCAGCCGTTTGTCACTTACCTGGCGCAGGACGCCGAATTGACCGACGATGAAGTACGCGAGCTCAAGCAAGTGCTGCGCGACGTGAATGCCCGCCGGCAGGAACGCAAGTGAACATGGTTCCCGCAACGCCATTCGCAGCCTTCGCGCTGGCTTGGGTCGCCGCGATGTGGCGCGCGTGCTGGCAGGGCGCGGTGGCCATTGCGCTGGTGTGGCTCGTCTGCCGCGCGCTGCCGCGCATGCCGGCCAGCATTCGCTGTTGGTTATGGCGACTGGCGTACTTGAAACTGATCGTGGCGCTGATCTGGAGTTCGCCGGTTCATCTCGCACTGTTGCCAGCGCCGCCGGTCCGCCCGGTCGTAAGGGAGCAGGTTGCTCCCTCGGCGCCAGCGGTTGCGGCGGTTCAACCGCCCGCCCAACCAGCGCCCGCGGGAACCATGCCCCGTCCGCGGCCGCCGTATGGCGCCTGTGCGCTGCTGGTGCTGTGGCTTATCGGCGTCGGCTGGCGCGTGATGGACATTGGGTACGAGTGGAGCACCGTGCGGCGCCAGCGCCGGACAAACGTTGCGGCCGTAGGCGGCGAAACGCCTGCGCCGTACCTCGCTCAGTTGAGCCGTCAGTTTCATCTGCGCCGTGCTCCCGCGTTGGTCATCAGCGACGAGGTCGCCGGCCCGCTGCTGACCGGCCTGTGGCGCCCAACCATCATTCTCCCGTCGTCACTGGTCGCGAGCTGCGCGGATGACGAGGTGCGGCTGATGATCGCCCACGAGCTGGCGCACTGCAAGCGGCGCGACCTGCTGTGGAATTGGCTGCCCGCGCTGGCGCAAGCGTTGTTCTTCTTTCATCCGTTAGTGCGCCTCGCCACTCGCGAATGGAAACTCGTGCACGAATCGGCGTGCGATGAGCTAACGCTGCTCACCACCCAGGCCTCGGTTGCCGATTACGGCTCCGTACTGTTGAAAGTCGCGACGACGTGCAGGAATGCCCGACCTACATTCGAGTTGGTTGCGGTCGGCGTCGTCGAGTCCCACCAATCGCTCAAAAGGAGATTCGTCATGATGGAACACGCTGGTCAGGTCACGAAGAGAAGGCTGCTGTTGACAGGCGCGCTCGTAATGTTGCTGGGCGTGATGGCAATCGTCCCGTGGCGGGTGATTGCACAGGGCGGCGGCGGCACGTGGACGACGAAGGCGCCGATGCCCACGGCTCGGAGTGGAGCAGCCGTCGGCGAAGTGAACGGCCTCCTCTACGCCGTGGGGGGGGCACTGGCGGCAACAACAAACTTACCACTCTTGAGGTCTACGACCCGTCCACAAACACCTGGACCACCAAGGCTTCGATGCCCACGGCAAGATCGTTCGACGGTAATAATGCTGCTGTCGTCAACGGGATACTTTATGCCGTCGGAGACACTGCGCCAGGGTACTGCACAAACGTGGTGGAAGCATATAACCCGGCGACGGACACTTGGTCAACGAAAGCTTCGATGCCGACACCACGATGTCACTTAGCGGTGGTTGCTCTCAACGGGCTTATCTACGCTCTTGGGGGTACAGACACAGGTGGCTCGATCAAGTACTCGACCCTGGAGGTATACAACCCCGCGACAAATACTTGGACGACCAAGGCACCGATGCCGACAGGGCGTCAGGAGGTCGTCATCGGCGTGGTGAACGGTATCCTATATGCGGCGGGGGGTTGGAACCCCGCAATAGGTCCCAACGGCCTCAACATCGTCGAGGCCTACGACCCGGCGACCAACACCTGGACGACCAAGGCCTCCATGCCCACGGTGCGGCACTACACCGCCGGCGGTGTAGTCAACGGCATCCTTTACGTCGTCGGGGGTCACGACGGCACCAATGGTCTCACTACCGTCGAGGCCTATGATCCGGTTGCGAACGCCTGGACAACAGTTGCTTCAATGCCCTCTCTCCGATGGAGCTTGATGGCCGGGGTTATTAACGGCGTCCTCTATGCCGTAGGCGGCTACAATGGCACCGCCCACACGGCTACTGTCGAGGCCTTCACGCCTGCCGCTTCCGGCAACATCGCACCCATCGCCGTCGCCAGCGCCTCGCCGACGCAATTGACCTCCACCAACGGCACTAACGCCACCGCGACCTTCACTCTGAACGGCTCCGGCTCATTCGACCCCGATCCGGGAACGACGTTGACGTATCAGTGGCTGTTCGATCTCGTGCCCGTGGCGACGACGGCGAACGCCTCCGTGACGCTCACACTCGGCATCGGCACGCATGAAGTGGACTTGATCGTCTCCGACGGCCTCGCCACCGACAGCGACCGCGTGACCGTGACCGTCTTCGCGAACGGCCAACAGGCTTCAACGGTGGCTTTAGGGTCTCAGGTCAACGCTCTGAGCCTCCCCGCCGACACGAAAGCAGCGCTCAACGATAGCCTCAACGCCGCCGCCAGCTCATTCGCGAAGGGCAACACAACGGCCGGTGCGAATCAGTTGAAGGCGTTCCAGAACAAGGTGAAGGCGCAGTCGGGCAAGAAGATCTCGACGGCGACCGCCAACGCCCTCATCGCCGCCGCGCAGAAGATCATCAATGCTGCGGGCGGATGATGAACGTCCAAAAGCACGTGAACGGCGAGCGCTCGCGAGCGCCCGCCGTTTGTGGTCAATTGACCGTGTTCCCAGAAGATCATCAACGTTATGATGAGTGCGCAACTCCGCGCCATCGCTGCCAGGTCGGCTTGTTACCGGATGAACTGAATCGGGCACAGGTTCAAAAGCGCCAGCGGATCGAATTCGCGATGGTCAGAGGTCACAACTTCTCCGCCGACCCGGCGGGCGAGTGCGAGGCAGCAGCAGTCGGCTAGCGAGATTCGATGAGGCGCTTTGAGTCGCGCCACGTCCTTCCAGAAGGCTTCGTCCATGTCTTCGCGGATAATCACGCCGATCTCGGTCAGCGTTTCGATTGCCGTATCGGCGCCGGCCTCGTCGCTGGAGCGCAGAAAATCATAATAGACTTCACAGAGATTTATGGCGTGAACCTGACACGCATTCTCGGCGCCTATGAGCAACCTTTCCACGGCCTCAGCGCCAGCTTCGTTGCGAAGAAAAGCGATCAATGCGCTGGCATCGAGGACATAGTTCAACGTGACCGTTCCTTCCAGCGCCGGTCCTCCAGATCAATCTCTTCCTGCTTTCGTAACGCAAAGGCCTCGCTGCTGGTTTTTAAGTGCGCGTACTTGCCGCGCGCGGCCGCCACGCGCGCCGCCCTCTCTTCAGCCGTGGGCGGGTGTGATTGCGTGCCTGGCACGCAGTCTTCAAGGAGTCGGCGTACGTACTCCGGAGGCGCAATCCCATTGCGGGTGGCTTCCTGCGCGAGTCTTTCTTCCAGTTCTGGCGATAAATCAAGTGTCAGCGTCATGCTCGATCCTCCGCTCACGATTCTATCGTGCATTGAGCGGTTATGACACTTGTTGCGGCCGAAGAATTGGCGAGTGGTGAAGTGTGATGAGAGCGGTGGATTCTCGACTCATGGCTCCTCGATTCTGACCGACAGCAACTTCGACGCGCGCAACGTCGCGTTTGCGGAGTTAGGCGATCCGCGATTGAGCGGCAAGTTGGTCTTCCTGCGCAGCTCCGAGCAGGACGTGGACGGCGATGGCGACATTGACCTGATGCTCCACTTCCGCGTCCCCGACCTCGTCGCGCACGGCGCGATCGATGCCAGCAGCACGGCACTGCGCCTGACCGGCACGACCATCGACGGCAGACAGATCGAAGGCCGCGACTCGGTGCGCATCGTGCCGCCGAGGTAGAATTCCACGGCCACCGCCAACGCGCTGATCGCGGCCGCGCAGAAGATCATCAGCGCGGCCGGCGGGTAAGCCGCACGACGGAGACCGGCGACTTCATCAACGGCGGGCGTTCGCACGAGCGCCCGCCGTTTGCTTTGTTTCCAGCCTCTTGACTATGGCGATTGCAATTCCCGGCGTCGTGGGCTCATTCGGCAAGTACGCGGCGGCGATCCAGCAGCACTTGCGGAAGCTGGAACAGCAGGACACAGAAAAACTAGTGCGGCGTCGCGCCCGTCGCACGCGTTGACCGCGGGTGAACGCGCCAGCCCAGTGAAAACGCCATTTTAGATCAAAAACCTGAGTTGGCACCTCCCCGGAGGGGTGGCGACCGCTGCCGACTATGGTTGTCCACAGTCCGCTGTGGAGGTGCCTGTTGACAACTTGAGTTGGCACCTCTCGCGTCGGGTTGCGGGAGCCGCCGACCGAAGTTGTCCACAGTCCGCTGTGGATGTGCCTGTTGACAACCCGCGTTGTCACCTCCCAAGACCCGACGCGGGTGGCAAACACCTGAGTTGGCATTACTTCAAACCCCACGTTCTTGGCAAACACCTGAGTCGTCACCTACCCGGACCCGACGCCATCCTGACCCGGTGAGGCTTGCGGCGTTACCCGGGGTTCAACTCGTCCAGCGCGGCGTTGAGTTCATCCCAGGTGAGGCGGACGTGGGCGAGCGTGGTCCGCAGGTTGCCGATGGCGAGGCGGAGGGCGTAGCGGTTGCCGAGCTTGGTGTGCGACAGGAAGACGCGCCCGCGACGGTTGACGGCGTCGAGCAGGTGCTCGTTTAGCTTGTTTAGATCGCCCTCGTTGAAGTCGTCACGCACGGCGCGGAAGCAGACGAGGCTGAGCGGTGTCGGCGCGAGCCGTTCGAAGCGCGGGGACTTGTCCACCCAGGCCGCGAACTCCTGCGCCCAGGCGACGTGATTGCGAATGCGCTCGGCCAGCCCGTCGACGCCGAACGCGCGGAACACGAACCAGAGCTTGAGCGCGCGGAAGCGGCGACCCAGTTGCGGGCCGTAGTCCATGAAGTTGCGGACTTCGTCCATCTGCGCGAATTGCAGATACGAAGGGACAAGGCTGAACGCCTGCCGCAGCACGTCGAGCCGCGGCGTGAACAGCGCCGAACAGTCCATTGGCACGAACAGCCACTTGTGCGGGTTGACGACGAGCGAATCGGCGCGGTCGCAGCCGTCGAGCACCCAGCGCAGCTCCGGCACCACCGCCGCCGCGCCGCCATAGGCCGCGTCCACGTGCAGCCACAGCGCTTCGCGCGCGCACAGGTCGGCAATCGCAGGGATCGGATCGATGCTCGACATGCTGGTGGTGCCGACGGTCGCGACCACGCAGAACGGTCGCCAGCCTTCCGCCCGGTCTTCGGCAATGGCGCGGGCCAGTGCGTCGGGGTCCATGCGGAATTCGGCGTCGGTCGGAATCTTCTTCACGCCGGCCAGCCCGATTCCCAGCGTGATGGCGGCCTTTTCGATGGACGCGTGCGCGTGTTCGGAAGTGTACAATCGCAGTCGGGCGCCGACGGCGAGGCCGTACTGCCGCGCGGCTGAATCGGTGGCCACTTCGCGCGCCGCGGCCATGGCGCACAGGCTCGCCATCGACGCCGTGTCGTAGATGACGCCCTCGAACGCGGCGGGCAGACCCAGCATCTGCCGCAGCCAGTCGAGGGTCACCTCCTCGAGCTCGGTGGCGGCGGGGGAGGTGCGCCACATCATGGCGATGTTATTGAAGGCCGCGGCGAGCGCGTCGGCCAGGATGCCGGGGCCAGAACCCGTCACCGCGAAGTAGCCGAAGAAGCCGGGATGGTTCCAGTGCGTCAGCCCGGGCACGATGATGCGGTCGAGGTCGGCCAGCACGACGTCCATCGACTCGCCGGTCAGCGGCGGAGACGGAGGCAGCAGGCCTTTGATCTCACCGGGCGTGACCGCCGGCAACACCGGCAAACCTTCGACGCGTGCGAGATAGTCCACGAGATAGTCGACGACTTCATGGCCGTGGCGACGGAGGTCGTCGAGGGGGAGGTCGGCGGACATGAGCTACGCCAGCAGTTCCTTGACGACCGCGCCGCGCACATGACAGAGAGGCATGTTCAACTCATTCATGATTCGTCCAAATAGAGACACTTCATACCGTCGCGAGGTCGCGCCGGCGAAACACGACGAGCGCTGCCGCGAATGAAACCAGCGCAACGCCGCACAGAATTGCCAGATCGCGAATTGACGGTTGACCGGACACGATGACCGGCTGCGCCTGGTAGTAGTGAAACACCGAGAGCGGGCGCAACGGCTGTAGCTTGTCCCAGAGCTCGGCGACCAAGTTGATGAACCACGAGCCGGCCGTCACTCCCGCCGACCAGGCGGTGGCGCGCCCGCGCTCGTTGTTGATCGCCGAGAACAGCAGGCTGTAGCCGCTCACGGCCAGGAACAGCGCCAGCAGGTTCACCGTCAGCCATGCGAGCGCGGCGAAGTCCACTTCGCGCGCCGATCCGGCCAGCGCTGCGCCCACCGCGGTTCCGGCGAAGAGACCGGAAAGCAGAATGATCAATCCGCCGACCATCACGGCCGCTGCCGTCACCACCAATTGGGCGCGCGCCAGCGGGCACGCTAGCAGGATGTCGATAGTGCCGCGCTCCACTTCCCCCGCCAGCGAGCGCGTGGCCACCGCGATTACGAACGACGACAGCACCAGCAACACGAGGGGGTGCACAAAGGCTGCCATCACCCAACCGTTGGCGGCGTTGACGCCAACCAGCGTTCCGCCGTAGAACGCCGTCATCATCGCCGGCGACATGACCGACAACATGCTCTCGTACATCTTCCCGAACGCGCGAAACGACAGCGTGACTAGCAACGCCACCGCCACCAGCGCGAGCATGCAGGCAATGAGCGTCGCGCGGTGCTCGCGCAGAGTCTTGGAAATCAAAGTGAGCGTCATGCGTCGTCGCGATAGAACTCGAAGAACCGCTCTTCCAATCCCGGCGGCTCGATCGTCAACTCCTCGACCGCCAACTGCGCCAGCGACTTGACGAAAGAATCGATGCTGCCACGCACGGTGAAGACGAAGTGCCGTCCGCGCTGCGCGGTGAGAGTGGCGTTGGGCAGCTCTACCGCTGCGCCACCGACGCCGTCGGCGAACACGACCTCGACGCGTCGCACCTTGCGCTGCTGGAGGTCGGCCACCGATTCCAGCGCCACAAGCTTGCCGCCGCGCACGATGCCGACGCGGTCGCACAGCTTCTCCACCTCGCTCAGGTTGTGCGACGAGAAGAACACCGTCGCGCCGTCTTGCTTGCGTTCGCGCAAGATCTCGTACAACTCCTGCTGCATCAGCGGGTCGAGCCCCGTCGTCGACTCGTCGAGAATGATGAGCTGCGGTTGGTGCATCAGCGCCTGGATGAGGCCGAGCTTCTGCTTCATGCCGCGCGAGTAGGCGCGAATGCGCTTGCCGAGGTCGAGTTGCAGGCGCTGCGCCAACTCCTCCCACTGCGCGCTGCATTCGACCCGGCGCAAGCGCGACAACAGCCGCAACAATTCCGCGCCGGTCAGGTAATCGTACAGCCGCACTTCGCCGGGCACGTAGCCCACTCTGCGATGAATGCTCACGGAGTCGCGCCAGGCGTCGCGGCCGAACACGCGCGCGCTGCCCGCGGTGGGGGACAGGAAGCCCAGCAACAGGCGGATCGTTGTCGTCTTTCCCGCGCCGTTGGGACCGAGATAACCGAAAACCTCACCCTCGCCAATTTCGAGTGCGAGGTCATCGAGCGCGAGTTGGTTGCCATAGCGCTTGGTGAGCTGGGAGGTGGCGATGATCATCGTGACGACGGACAACCGTGGTGAATCAGCCGCGCGCCCCTTTCGCGGCTACGCCAGCAGTTCCTTCACCACGGTGCCATGCACATCGGTCAGCCGGAAGTCACGGCCAGCGTAGCGGTAGGTGAACTTCTCGTGGTCGAAGCCGAGCAGGTGTAGCAGCGTCGCATGCAAGTCGTGGACGTGCACCTTCTTCTCGGTGGCGGCGAAGCCGAACTCGTCGGTGGCGCCGTGCGCGTAGCCCCCGCGGACTCCGCCCCCGGCCAGCCACATCGAGAACCCGTGATGGTTGTGGTCGCGGCCGTTGATCTTGCCGGCGTTGGCGCCGGGCGTGGGCAACTCGACCGTCGGCGTGCGGCCAAACTCCCCGCCCCAGAGGACCAGCGTCTCGTCGAACAGGCCCCGCTGTTTCAAATCGGTCAGCAGCGCGGCGATGGGCCGATCGCACTCGCCGGCAAGTTTGCGGTGGTTCATTTCGATATCGTCGTGGTTGTCCCACGGCTGGCCGGCGCCGTGCCAGACCTGGACGTAACGCACGCCGCGTTCCAGCAGTCGCCGCGCGATAAGCAGTTGGCGCGACTGCATGATCTGGCCCGGAGAGGCGCCGGGCACCAGGCCGTACGCCTGCCGCACCGACTCGGGTTCCCGGGTGATATCGAACACCTCGCTGGCATCCAGCTGCATGCGGTAGGCCAACTCGAACGACTGGATGCGCGCTTCCAGCTTCGCATCGGTCGCACGCCGGCGCTTATGCTCTTCGTTCAACTTCAGGAGCAGGTCGAGCTGCGCGCGCTGCTCGGGCAGCGAGATTCGACTGTTGCGAATGTGCTCGATGAGGCGGTCGAGCTCGGTGTGTTTGGTATCGAGGTAGGTGCCCTGATAAACGCCGGGCAGGAAGGCCGATTGCCAGTTCTGCGATTCTTGAATCGGGTAGCCGCCCGGGCACATGACGATGAAGCCGGGCAGGTTCTGGTTTTCGCTGCCGAGTCCGTAGGTAAGCCACGAGCCGAGCGCCGGCCGCACCAGCCGGGGTTCGCCGCAATTCATCAACAGCAGCGACGGTTCATGGTTGGGCACGTCGGCGTGCATCGAGCGGATGACGCACAAGTCGTCGATGTGCTCGGCGACGCGCGGAAACAGCTCGCTGACTTCGAGGCCGCTCTGCCCACGCGGCGCGAACTTGAACGGCGAGCCGTAGGCTGCGCCGGTGCGGCGCTCGGTGCGGGGGTTGTCGAACGGCAGCAGCTTGCCGTGGTACTTCGTCAGCAGCGGTTTGGGGTCGAACGTGTCGACGTGGCTCGGCCCGCCGTTGGCGAAAATGTGGAGCACGCGCTTGGCCTTCGGCGCGAAGTGCGGACGCTTCACCGCCAACGGGTTGGTGTAGTCGGCGGCCTGCCCGGCCTCGGCCAGCAGGCTCGTCAGCGCCAGCGCGCCCAAGCCCATGCCGCACTGGCCGAGCAGTTCGCGGCGGGTCAGGAAGGCGTCTTCAATTCGAGGTGGATGAGGTTTCATCATTCGGCTTGAGATTAATCCCCAACTGAGTTTGAATCAATTCGCAAAGGGTGTCGCTGATCTCGGTGTGTCGCGGAATCGGAGCCTTACGGCCATTGGCAGGATTGACGTAGATGTCGTGTTTCTTTCCGCGCCGATTCAGCATGCATCCAGCTTTGCCGATCACCCGCAGGAAAGCACGGCGCTTCACACAACTACCTCGACCCGCTTGGTGGCAACTCTTTGACGAACGTGACTTTCGTCATCTTCGAGCAGCAGATGGTACGCGTCGCGGATGTTGTCCTGTAAATCCGACAGGGTCTCACCCTGACTGAATACGCCAGGAACTTCCCGCAGTCGCCCTACGTACCAGCCATCGTCTTTCCAGTATTCCAAAGTGAACCGATGTTTCATGCTGTTCCACCGTCCTCCGGTTCGATAGAGTATACTTGACTTCACCGAGTCTGGAGTGATGGATTTGCGATCTGACCGCAACCGCCCGCCTGCCGAGGACCGCGACGCTCCGCGCCGACGTGGCCGCGGCGGCTTCGACGAACTGGAAGACGAGACGCGTTCTCAACCCGCCGAGGGCTCGCTGCCCGAGACGCAGTTGCGCGCGCTTGCGTTACTGGACGAGATCATCGTCGCCACGCCGGCCAACGATCCGCGGCGCAACTATCTGCTGCTGCTTCGCCATCAACTCGAAGTCGACGAGAATCAGATGGCCGAGGCGATGAAGGTGATCGAGGAGTTTCAGGCCGCCTACGAGAAGCTCACTTCGCCGGCCAATCGCATCGCCGTCTTCCTCGGCGAAGAAGACGACGGACGCGCGTACATCGCGCTCGGCGACACCGACTTCTACTGCAACGTCGATCCGAAGTCGGTGGACGTGAAGCACCTCAAGATCGGCACGCGCGTGAAGGTCAACGAAGCCTACGTCATCATCGGCGACCTCGGTCCGCATCCCGCGGGCTCCCTCGTCAAGGTGAGCGAACTGCTCGGCGACAATCGTCTCAAGGTCGCGCTCGACAGCCACGCGATGCAGACGCGCATCGTCTTCCGCGCAACCGACCTCATGAGCGTGAACGTCAAGAGCGGCGACGACGTGCGCATGGAGCCCAACTTCCGCGTCGCGCTCGAACACTTCCCCGCGAAAAGCGAAGTGAAGGACTACTACTTCGAGGAAGTGCCGGAGATTCCCTGGAGCAAAGTCGGCGGGCAGGAAGAGGCGATTCGCCTGATTCGCGAAACCATCGAAGGCCCGCTGCTCTACCCCGAGCTGTACGAGCGCTTCGGTAAGAAGCCGCTCAAGGGCATCCTGCTCTTCGGCCCGCCGGGCTGCGGCAAGACGCTCATCGGCAAGGCGACCGCCTACAACCTCACGCAGGAGTACCGCGCGCTCAGCGGGCAGCACGACGTGAAGGAGTACTTCATGTACGTCAGCGGCCCGCGCATCCTGAACATGTGGCTCGGCGAGAGCGAGCGCATGGTGCGCGACATCTTCGCCACCGCGCGCGAGAAGGCGAAAGAGGGCAATCTCGTCTTCATTTTCATCGACGAGGCCGAGTCGCTGCTCCGCACGCGCAGCAGCGGGCGCTGGATGAACATCAGCAACACGATCGTCCCGCAGTTCTCCGCCGAAATGGACGGCCTGGTCGCGCTGCGCAACGTCGTCGTCATTTTGACCAGCAACCGACCGGACTACATCGACCCGGCCATCCTGCGGCCCGAGCGCATCGATCGCAAGGTGAAGATCGGCCGCCCCGACAAGGCTGCTTCGCGCGCCATCTTCCGCATCTACTTCAACGAGACGGTGCCGGTCGATCCCGCAACGGTGAAGACCGCGGGCAGCGAAGCGAAGGCGCGCGAGGAGCTCCTCGACAAGGCGACGGACTTCCTGTTCCGCCGCGAGCCGCCGACCGAGTTTCTCGAAGTCAACCTGCGCAACGGCAAGCGCGAAGTGCTGCATTGGCGCGACCTGGTGAGCGGCGCGCTCATCCTCAGCGTCGTCGAGCGCGCCAAGGACTTCGCCATCCGCCGCAGCATCGACAGCAAGTCCAGCCGCGAGGGCCTGTGCTGGGACGACCTGCGCGTCGCCATGGAACGCGAGTACAAGGAGAACGAGATCTTCCCGAAAACCGACGCGGTGGAAGACTGGCTCAAGCTCATCGACTACGAGCCGGAGAACGTCGTGAATGTGCAGCCGATCCGCGCGGAGAAGCGGCGGGTGGCGCGGGGGAAGATTGTGTAACGGGAGTCAGTGCTCATGCCTTTCGCGATCGAAATCGTCGCCAGCGCGGTTGAGCATCTCAAGACGCTTCGAGCCTTCGAACAAGCCAGGCTGCGTGACGAAATCATCCTGCATCTGACGCACGAACCTCTAACAGAAACACGGCGACGGAAGAGGATTGCGACCAAATCCAATGGCGCCATGGGAACTGCGGGTAGGTGATCTGCGGGTCTACTACGACGTTGACGTCGATAACCAGAAGGTCATAATCGTTGCAGTAGGACGCAAAGATGGAAACCGCGTTCTATTCGGCGGAAAGGAAGTGACGCTGTGAAAAGCATCGCGTTGGAGGCAACCGGTGAGCTCAAGCAGCTTCTTGAGTCCGAGGGAAATGGAACGGTTGTGCTGACGAGAGATGGTAACGCCGTCTATGCTGTCGTGCCCGTTGACGACGAGATCTGGGAAAGCTATTCGCTCAGCACGAATCCGGAATTCATGGCACTGGTGGAAGCAGCACGGGAGGAGTATCGTAAAGATGGAGGCATTCCGCTGGATCATGCATGGCGCAGCCTTGCCGGTAAGCCTGAGTAGAACAGACGTGCAGCCAATTCGAGCGGAGAAGCGGCGAGTGGCGAGAGGGATGATAGTGTAGCTGCCGTCATGGATCCTGTTGCTGAAATCAGATTGAAGTGCGAACGGCGGGGATTGAAGTGCGAATTGATCGACGGCGGCATCCGTGTCCCCCGCGCGACACCTAACGGCTTTTGCGTGTCTTTGACACGCCGACATAGTCGCGAGCAATGGATGGTCGGCTATGACGCATGGCACGAACTGTTCGCCGATCCCGAGCACGCGCTGGAGTGCTTCGCATTCGGACTCTCCTCGACTTGCCGCTTGAGAGTCCACTCGCGTGGCAGCTTTGAATACAAGTGGACAGTTGAAGTCAAACACGGCGAAGCGTGGGTTGAAGATTCAACGACTGGCCTTATCTTCTATCCATTCTGGAGGCGTGAACAGATTCGATACCGTTGCAACACGGTAATAAATGACGAGCAATAGATGACCCGCCTCTTCGGCCTCGAAACCGAGTACGGCCTGTACGTCGAAGGCAAGGAGGTCGGTGACCTTGTCCATGAAGCGGCGCAGGTCGTGCGCTCCTATCCAGACAAGTGGGCGGGGCCATGGGACTATCGGCATGAAGACCCGCGGCGTGATGCGCGGGGTTTTCGCGTTGACCGCCTCGCAACCAATCCCGAAGACGACAAAATCGACGCTCACGCGCCGCGCCGGAGCACCGACGCCGAGACGCGCAGCGACCGCGTGCTCGCCAACGGGGCGCGGCTGTACAACGATCACGGCCATCCGGAGTACAGCACGCCCGAGTGCTCGAACCTGTTCGACCTGGTCGCGCACGATAAGGCCGGCGAGCGCGTTGTGCTGGCGTGCGCGCGGGCACGCGTAGGTCGGGCTTCCCAGCCCGACACGACAGATGAGTCGGGCAGGGATGCCCGACCTACGATTTCCATCTACAAGAACAACACCGATCACCACGGCATGAGCTACGGCACGCACGAGAACTACCTCGTGCGGCGCGAGGTTCCGTTCGAGAAGCTCATCGAAGGTCTCACACCGTTCTTCGTCACCCGGCAAATCTTCGCCGGCGCAGGCAAGGTTGGCGGCGAGACCGGCGCGGCGAAGGGCGCGGTGTTTCAACTCAGCCAGCGCGCGGAGTTCTTCACCACCGAAGTCGGCGTCGACACGCTCGACCGAAGACCGATCATCAATTCGCGCGAAGAGCCGCACGCCAATGCGCGCAAGTGGCGCCGCCTGCACGTCATCGTCGGCGATGCGAACATGAGCGAGTATGCGACCGCGCTAAAAGTCGGCACGACCAGCCTCGTGCTCTCGCTGCTCGAGCAGGGTTGGCAGCCGTTGATTACGCTCAAGCATCCGGTGCAGGCGCTGCATCACATCAGCAAAGACCCGTCACGCAAGTGGGAAGTGGAAGTCGAATCGGATCGTAGGTCGGGCATCCCTGCCCGACACCTCAACGCCATTGATCTCCAGCGCCTCTACCTCTCCGAATCCCGCGCGGCCTTCGCCGGTGAATCGGATTCCGTCGACTGGGTGTTGACCGAATGGCAGTCCGTCCTCGACGGCCTCGATGCCGACCCGTGGTCGCTCGACGACCGCGTCGACTGGGTGGCCAAGGAGAAGCTGTTGCAACAGTACCTCGACAGCGAAGGCATCCGCTGGGATGATCCGATCCTGCAAAGCCTGGACCTCGAGTATCACAACGTCGATCCCGAAGTCGGCCTCTACTACGGCCTCGAGCAAGCCGGCGCGAGGCGCCGCATCGTTACCGACGACGACATCGCGCGAGCGATGACGCAGCCGCCGTCCGACACACGCGCGTTCGTGCGCGGGCTGTGCGTTGCGCGATTTCGTGATACAATTCAAAGCGTCACGTGGTCGCGCATCATTGCGAAAGACGGCGACAAGCGCGTGACCATCGACCTGAGCAACGTCATCGGCGCGCGGGTGGAGGAGATCAACCGGCGCGCGAGCGCAGCGAAGAGTGTGAGTGATTTGTCGGAGTTGCGGTGATCACGAACCAATCCGAGCCGCGACAGTAATGGAGCGGCCAGAGGTGACTCAAATGGAAATCCGAATCGAAGACCGGCTGCGGCGGCCGATGCCCATCGGCCCGGAGCGCAAAGAGGGCGACAGCGGCGGGCCCGGCAAGCCCGACGTGAAGAAGCCCGACACGCGACAGTTGCTGGAGCGGATGAAGCGCGTCGATCCGAACACCGCGCGGAGGTATCGGCAGCGCAGCGGGGAGTAGCCTCCGCCTTGTGCCGTAGTTCACACCTCCAAAAAAGCCGCGCCATACTCACGCCCGGCTCGGCGGACGGGAACGCTTCGCTTACGCCGCCATTTCACAAGATTCTTCACAAGGGCCGCGCGACTTCGCCGCATGACTCCAGCCGACTACAGCTACTTCGTCCTGTTCGCCGTCGTCGCGGGCGGTTTCTGCTTCGTGAATCTGGCCGTCGTCTCCTGGATTCTGCGCCCGTTCCGACCGTACAAGGCGAAGCTCTCGACCTACGAGTGCGGCGAGGAAGTCAAGGGCAAGGCCCACGTGCAGTTCCGCGTCGGCTACTACATTTTTGCGCTTATTTTTGTGGTGTTCGACGTGGAGGCGGTCTTCTTCTATCCGTGGGCGGTGGTGTTGCGACAGGCCAGTCGGCACACGGAGATTACGCAGATCATTGCCAACCCCGGGCTGTTTGCGTATTGCGAGATGCTGGTGTTTCTGGGGATTTTGGGCGTGGGACTGCTGTACGCGTGGCGCAAGGCCGCGCTGACCTGGCATTAAGGGCGGGCGATGACCAACGACGAGTTGCAGCAACCTCTGGCCGACTCATTTGGCGCGCTCACCAATCTGCGGGTGGATCGCGGGATTCTCATCGCCGACGCCCCGGCGGCGCAGTTGCCGGAGCTCGCGCGCGGTCTGCGGGACGATCCGCGGTTGAAGTTCAACTATCTGCGCTGCGTCAGTGGCGTGGATCCCGGCGAGGGCAAGCTGCGTGTCGCTTACCACTTCATGTCGATGGACTTGCTGCATCAGCTCTGCCTGCACGTCAACGTCCCGCGCGACGACGCCCGCATTCCCACGCTCAGCAAACTGTGGGGCACGGCGGGCTGGCAGGAGCGGGAGATCTTCGACCTGTTCGGCGTCACGTTTGAGGGACACGCCGACCTGCGCCGCATCCTATTGCCGGAGGATTGGGACGGCCACCCGTTGTTGAAGGACTACGGTTATCACGCCGAGGGGCGGGGATTGTTCACGGAGACTCAGGTGGAGAAGGGCCTGCTGCCCGGTCCCGAAGAAGAGGCCAAGCAGAAAGAGAAGCAGGCCAGGGCGGAAGCGTCAGCCGCGGGCGCGCCGGCGGCCAGTGCTGCGCCGGGCGCCGCCGATGGCGACGCCCAACCGGAACGGCCGGCGCGCGACCCCAACCGACCGCGCAAAGAGCCGCGCAAGCTCGGCGAGCCGCCGCGAACGTAAAGCGATTCCACGATGCCGAAAACCGAAGCACTGCAAATCAACATGGGGCCGCAGCATCCGAGCACGCACGGCGTGCTACGGGTGATTCTGCAGGTCGACGGCGAGTGGATTACCTCGGCGGAGCCTGACCTCGGCTACCTGCATCGGTCGTTCGAGAAGCTCGGCGAGATGCGCACCTACATCAATTATCTGCCGCTCACCGACCGCTGGGACTATCTCTCGGCGATGAACAACAACCTCGTCTACGTCATGGCGATCGAGAAGTTGCTGGGCATCGAAACGCCCGAACGCTGCCAGTGGCTGCGCATGATTCTCTCCGAGTTGCAACGCATCGCGAGCCATCTGGTGTTCGTCGGCACCTTTGGCCTGGACGTTGGCGCCAACACGCCATTCTTGTATTGCTTCCGCGACCGCGAGAAGATTCTCGACCTGTTCGAAGAGTTTTGCGGTGCGCGGCTCACCTACACCTGCATGCGCATCGGCGGCCTGTGCGGCGACGCGCCGGACAGCTGGATCGAAGGCGTAGAGAACTTCCTCAACTACCTGCCGCCGATGCTGGATGAGTTGAACGCCCTGCTCACCGGCAACGAAATCTTTATCCAACGGACCAAGAATGTCGGCGTGATGTCGCCGGAGCTGGCGATCAGCTACGGCGCGAGCGGCCCGTTCCTGCGCGGCTCGGGCGTGAAGTTCGATATCCGCAAGGCGCAGCCGTATCTGAAATATCCCGAAGTGGACTTCGACATTCCGGTGGCCGAGAACGGCGACTGCTACGACCGCTATATTTGTCGGTTCAACGAAATGTGGGAGTCGCTGAAGATTGTCCGCCAGTGTCTGGACAAACTCCCCGACGGCGACGTGCAGGCGAAGCTGCCGAAGACGATCAAGCCCCCGCCGGGCGAGACCTACACCTGTATCGAGTCGCCGCGCGGCGAGTTGGGCGTTTACATGATCAGCGATGGCACCGAGATTCCGTACCGCCTGAAGATTCGCGGACCGGGCTTCGTCAACCTGTCCGTGTTTCCCGAGTTGGCGCGGGGCTGGAAGCTCGCCGACGTCGTGGCGATTCTCGGCAGCGTGGACATCGTGATGGGCGAGGTAGATCGGTGACGACCGCTACGCGCCCGCGCGTCCCGCGGGGTATCGAGTACAACCTCGGCTTCTTCGTTCGCCTGGGGCTGCTGCTCGGCGTGCTCGGCGGAATCGGCGCGGCGACCTTGCCCGCGATTCCAATCCTGGGCTACGGCCTGCTGGCGCATCACGATTCCATCACCAGCTACGTGGCGTGGCTGTTCGGCTGGTGCCAACACTCCGAGCTGGTCAGTGAGGGCATCTACGGCTGCGGGCAGTACGGTCTACCCGTGCCGCTGTTCGAGCCGGCGGTGGTGATGCAGCGCGTGCTCGGGCTGGTCGGTCTGGGCCGACCACCGAAGGTGACCGTGGACTATGTCGTCGCCATCATCGCCTCGCTGATTCTGCTTCACTTCGTGGTCATTTCAGTGACGCTCATCATCTACATTCTGCGCAAGGTCATCGGCTACATGCAGGCGCGACTCGGCCCGATGCGAGTGGGGCCCAAGGGCATCCTGCAAACGCTGATCGACGCGGTGAAGCTGCTGGCCAAGGAAGACACCATCCCCGGCACCGCCGACAAAGTGATGTTCACGCTGGCGCCGGTGGTGGTGTTCATCCCCGCGTTGCTGGTCTACGTTGTGGTGCCGTTCGGCGACAGTAAGGGATTCATTGCGCGCGACCTGAACATCGGCATTCTGTACGTGGTGGCGATGAGTTCGATCACCGTGATCGGCATCATCCTGGCGGGTTGGGCGTCGGACAACAAGTACGCGCTGTTCGGCGCGATGCGTGCAGCGGCGCAACTGGTGAGTTACGAAGTGCCCGGCGTGCTGGTGGTGCTCGGCCCGGTCATCATGGCGGGCTCGCTCGGCATGCGTGACATCATCCTCGCGCAGAAAGGCGGGGTGACCGAGTGGTTCATCTGGTCGCCGGTGCCGCTCGTCGGCTTTCTGGTTTACCTGATCTCCTCGCTGGCCGAGACCAACATCACGCCGTTCGATCTACCCGAAGCCGAATCCGAATTGGTCTCCGGCTACAACGTCGAGTACAGCGGGATGAAGTTCGGCCTGTTCTTCCTGGCCGAGTTCGCCAATTCGTTCACCGTGTGCTTCGTCGCCGCTGCGCTGTTTCTGGGCGGCTGGTACGCGCCGCCGGTGTTCAAACTCGCCGCTGGATTGACGCTGGCGCTCAGCGTCGGCCTGTGCTGGATTGAGTTGCCGTTCCTGTTGCGCTGGGCACTGGCGGCGTCGGCGCTGGCGGTGTGTCTCGGCATGCCCGACCACGGCTGGGGCTCGCTCTACTGGATGATGTTGAAGGCCAGCGGACTGCAGTTCCTGACGATGTGGATTCGCGCGACCTATCCGCGCGTGCGCGTCGATCAGTTGATGGAGTTCGCCTGGAAGGGGCTGATCCCGATTTCGCTGGTCTACCTGGCGGCGGTCGGGTTGTGGGCGGCGATTAACCAGAAATGATGGAAGCACTCGCCTTTTACGCCACCGCCGCGTTGATCCTGATCAGCGCGCTCGGAGTCGTGCTGTGCCGCAACCTGGTGCACAGCGCGATGTCGCTGGCGCTGTCGTTTCTGGGCGTGGCGGTGATCTACATTCTGTTGCACGCGTTCTTTCTCTTCGGCGTGCAGGTGCTGATTTACGTCGGCGCCATCACGGTGCTCATCATGTTCGGCATCATGCTCACGCGCGACGTGGAGGGCAACCTGGTCCAGCAAACCAACCGACAACATCGGATGGCGGCGGCGAGCGCGCTGGCAACGTTTATCGCGCTGACGTATATCGCTTTCCAGAGCCACTTCAACGTAACCAACGCGACGCCGGGCGATTCGGTGGTCGGCATCGGCGTGGCGTTCATCAGCCGCTACGTCGTGCCGTTTGAAGTGGCGTCGCTGGTGCTGTTGGTCGCGTTGGTCGGCGCCATCGTCATCGCGCGCGACAAGGAGGTCGATTGATGTTCGAGATCGGCCTGTCGCATTATCTCGTGCTGTCGGCGGCGCTGTTCTGCATCGGCGCCTACGGCGCGCTGGCGCGGCGCAACGCGGTCGGCGTGCTGATGTGCTTTGAACTGATGCTCAACGCCGTCAACATCAACCTGGTCGCTTTCAGTCGCTACGTGGCGCAGGCCGTGGACCCGAACCTGTTTGCCGGCCACGTCTTCGCCGCGCTGGTTATCACCGTGGCCGCGGCGGAAACCAGCATCGGCCTCGCGCTGATCATCAACATTTATCGCAACCGCGATCGCATCAACGTCGATGAGATCGACCTCATGAAATGGTAGCCCCGTGAACGCCGCCATCGATTACGCCTGGCTCATCCCGGTCTTCCCGTTTCTCGGGTTCCTGGTGAACGTGTTCTACGGCACCAAGCTCAAGGACAAATACTGGGCGCCGCCGATCGTGGGAATGTTCGGTTCGCTCTTGATTTCCACCGGATGCTTGCTCGCGACGCTCGACCCTAACTTCCAGCGCGCGGCCGGCCATCGGTTCATCGAGTGGGTGCAGTTCAACAGCGTGCCGGTGAACCTCGGCTACCAGATCGACGCGCTGGCCGCGATGATGCTGATGGTGGTCACTTTCATCGGCGGTTTAATCTTCATCTACTCCGTGGGCTACATGGCGCACGACCCACGGCGCCATCGGTTCTTCGCGTACCTGAGTCTGTTCGCGGCCGCGATGCTCATTCTCGTTCTGAGCGACGGCTTCATCGGCCTGTTCATCGGCTGGGAAGGTGTGGGCCTGTGCTCATACTTCCTGATCGGGTTCTGGTTCGAGAAGCCGACCGTGCGGCAGTGCGCGAAGAAGGCGTTCCTGATCACGCGCCTCGGCGACGCCGGCATGGCCCTCGGCATGTACCTGTTGTATTCGCTGTCCGGGCGGCTCGACTTCGACGGGGTCTTTGAGTTTGCCGCGCAGCGGCAGACCGAGACGGTCACCGGGCTGATCGTGCTAAGCGCAATTCTGGTTTGGATCGGACCGGTCGGCAAGTCAGCCCAATTTCCGTTGCACATCTGGCTCCCCGATGCCATGGCCGGGCCGACTCCGGTCAGCGCGCTGATTCACGCGGCGACCATGGTGGCCGCCGGCGTGTACCTCATCGCTCGCCTGTTTCCGCTGTTCGCCATCGGAGCATTCACCGACGGCTTGTCTACGCCGCTCACCGTCGTCGGCTACGTCGGCGCGCTGACCGCCGTGGTCGCCGCGACCATCGGCGTGGTCAACAACGACATCAAAAAAGTGCTGGCCTACTCGACGGTCAGCCAGCTCGGCTTCATGATGGCCGCGCTCGGATGCGGCGGCGGCGGCTATATTGCCGGCGTGTTCCACCTGATGACGCATGCGTTCTTCAAGGCGCTGCTTTTCCTCGGGTCGGGGTCGGTGATTCATGCGGTCGAACACGGCATGCACGACGCGCACGTTCACGCCGACCCGCAGGACATGTGGAACATGGGCGGCCTGCGCAAGTGCATGAAAACGACTTACGTCACGTACCTCATCGGCGCGCTGGCGCTCAGCGGTTTCCCCTTGATGGCGGGATTCTGGAGCAAGGACGAGATTCTTCACCACGCGCTGGATGAGCGCCCGATCATCGGCGGCATGCTGGCATTCGCCGCGTTCCTGACTGCGTTCTACATGACGCGCCAGATGTTCCTGGTCTTCGGCGGCGAGCAGCGCGAGTTCGACGACGGCCACGGCCACCGGCATCACCTGCACATTCACGACAGCCCGCTGGTGATGACCGTCCCGCTGATGATTCTGGCGGTGTTTTCGCTCGGAATCGGTTTGCTGGTCGGGCCGACCCACAAATTCCAGCACTGGATGATCAAGTCACTGGAGCAAGCCGCCGGCGGTGGGGGTGCCAGGCTTGCCCACCATCTCCATTCCAGTCACGATTCGATTCCGCAGGTCATCGTTGCGGCGATGACCAAGCCGCCGTATCCGATGACGATTTCGCTGTTCGTCGCGACCGTAGGGTTCTTGTTGGGCTTTGCGCTCTACGGAAAGCAGCAGGTCAAGAGCGAGACCGAGGACCCCGTGCGCAAGCTCGGGGGTCTGCACACGTTCTTCAAGAACCTCTGGTACCTCGACTTCTACGAGCCGTTTTATCCGTTGGGCGCAGCGCTGCGGCAGTTCTACTTCACCGTGGCGCAGGCGATGTACCGCTTCGACCAGAGAGTGATCGACGCCACCGTCAACACGGTCGGCATTACCGGCCATGTGCTGTCGCGGGTTTACCAGTTGATCGACATTTTCATTGTCGACGGACTTGTCAACCTCGCCGGCTGGGCGACGAAATGGTGCGGCGATCGCTCGCGCCGTCTGCAGACCGGACTGGCGCAGAACTACATGCTCGTGGTGACGATCGGCGTCCTCGGGTTGATTTGCGTAAGCCGCATGCTGTGGGCGGGCGCGGCGCGCTGAGGGAGTAATGATGGACTTTCACGGACCACAATTATTGAACGCGTTGATCTTCCTGCCGCTGGTGGGCGCCTTCGTCGTGCTGGCGCTGCCGGGCAAGCAGGAGGGCCTCATTCGCTGGACCTCGCTCGGGTTCGCCTTCGCCGAACTGGTGCTGACCTGCGTGCTGTGGCGGAACTTCGACATGCTGCGCGCCGAGGACTTCCAGTTCATGTACCCGAAGGATCTCTGGTGGATTCCCGAACTCGGCGTCAAGTACAAAGTCGGCGTGGACGGCTTGAGCCTGCCGCTGGTGATCCTGACCAGTTTCAGCACCGTCGTGGCCATCGGCTATTCGTTCGTGCCGATCAAGACGCGAATAAAAGAGTACTTTGCGTTGTTCCTGCTGCTCGAAGTCGGCATGATGGGCACCTTCCTGTCGCTTGACATCTTTCTGTTCTACGTGTTCTGGGAAATCAGCCTGGTGCCGATGTTCCTGATCATCGGCATCTGGGGCGGCCCGCGCCGCGAGTACGCTGCCATCAAGTTTTTCCTGTACACGCTGATCGGCTCGTTGGCGATGCTGCTGGCGATTCTGGCGCTCTACTTCACCTCGGAAGATGCCGGCAGTCCGACCGGCCACACCTTCGATGTGACCTGGTACCTGAACCCACGCAATCGCGACGGGTTGAAAATGGATCCGAAGGCGCTGGTGCTCTGCTTCTGGGCGTTCTATCTCGCCTTCGCCATCAAGGTGCCGGCGTGGCCGTTCCACACCTGGCTACCTGACGCCCACGTCGAGGCGCCGACCGGCGGCTCGATCATCCTTGCCGCCGTGCTGCTGAAAATGGGCACCTACGGCCTGCTGCGCTTTTGCCTGCCGATGTTCCCGGATGCCGCGCGCGGCGCGGCGCCGGTGCTAATGGTGATTGCCATCATCAACATCATCTACGGCTCGTTCGTCGCAATGGCGCAGACCGACTTGAAGAAGCTGGTCGCCTACTCCTCGGTGGGCCACATGGGTTTTGTGCTGCTGGGCTTTGCCTCGGCGGCGCAATCGGTCTATAACCGTCCGGACGGCGTGTCGCCGGAAATGTTCGAGTTGGGCCAGGTGACTGCGCTCAACGGCGCAGTGTTCCAGATGATTTCCCACGGGATCATCACCGGCGGTTTGTTCTTGCTGGTCGGCGTCATCTATGAACGATCGCATCATCGCGACATCGACCGCTACGGCGGCCTTGCGGTCGCGATGCCGCAGTACTACGGCGTGACCACGTTCATGTGTTTCGCCTCACTCGGGCTGCCGCCGCTGGCCGGCTTCATCGGCGAATTCGCAGCGCTGGCCGGAGCGTTTACCGTGTGGCGGTGGCTGGCGGGGATCTGCGTGATCGGCGTCGTCGTTACTGCGGCCTACTTCCTGTGGCTGCTGCAACGCGTCTTCCTGGGAGAGTTGAATCCGAAGTACCAAGACTACCCGGACCTGACCAAGCATGAGAAGCTGTGCCTGGCGCCGCTTGTTTTGGCGACGTTCCTCTTGGGCGTCTGGCCGAAGATTGTGCTGGAGCCGGTCGACCCGGCGATGCAGCAGATCGTCCGCGTCATGGGCCGCGAGCGCGTAAAGAGCGCACAGCTTCCGTGAGGCAACCGTGACCGGCGCCGCTTTGCTCTACCCCGAATACATTCTCACGGCCCTGGGGCTGACGATTCTGGTCGCCGACCTGGTAACGCCGCGCGCAAGCAAACGCAACCTGGCCTGGCTGACCGTGATGGGCTTGCTGCTGGCGCTCGCGGCCAGCGCGCTGGTGGCGGTTTCGCCGCCGCTCCGACGTGAGCTCCCCGGCTGGGCGGCCTCGCAGCTAACCGTGGATCAGTTCGCGATGTTCTTCAAGCTCACCGTGCTGATCGCGACGATGCTGGTGGTGCTCGCGTCGCCGGACTATGTTGAACGGCGCATCGGCCATTCCACCAGCGAGTTCTACGCGCTGATCGTCTTTGCGGCGCTCGGCATGATTCTTATGGCGTCGAGCACGGACCTGATCAGTCTGTACCTGGCGATGGAGTTCACCAGCCTGACCAGCTACGTGCTGGCCGGCTATCAGAAGTCGAATCAAAAATCGGCAGAAGCAGGTCTCAAATACTTCCTGCTGGGCGTGGTCTCGTCGGGGCTGATGTTGTACGGACTGTCGTTCGTTTTCGGTGCGACCGGCACCACCAGCCTGAAGCAAATCGCCCTCCACCTGCAAGTTGGCGACGCAACGAAGAACCCGCTGCTCATGCCCGCGGTCGTCATGGTGCTGGCCGGCTTTGGGTTCAAAATGGCGCTGGTGCCGTTTCACCAGTGGTGCCCCGACGTGTATGAAGGCGCGCCCACGCCCTTCGCCGCGCTGCTTTCCGTCGGGCCCAAAGCCGCCGGCTTCGCCATGTTGATGCGCGTGCTGTTCACGGCGCTCGGCGCGCTGGAAGCGCAGTGGTCGGTGGTGCTGGCCTTGATCGCCGCGCTGACGATGACGGTCGGCAACCTTGGCGCGCTGCACCAAACCAACCTGAAGCGGATGCTGGCCTACTCGAGCATCGCGCAAGCCGGCTACATGCTCATCGGAATTGCCGCCACCGGCGCCGACCCCAACTGGCGCACTTCGGGCGTGCTGCTGTATCTTTTCTCCTATGCCTTCATGAACGTCGGCGCGTTCGTGTGCGCCATGGTCCTGCTCGAAGGATCGGAAACGGAAGACATCGAGCAAACTCGCAACTTCGTCCGCCGCTCGCCGTTGACGACGCTTTGCCTGCTGGTCTTCCTCGCCTCGCTGGCCGGCATCCCGGCAACCTCGGGCTTTGTGGCCAAGGCACTGGTGTTCGGCGCTGCCATCGACGCGAAAATGACGTGGCTGGGCGCCATCGGCTGGATCAATACCGTGATCTCAATGTTCTACTACTTCAACGTCGTGCGGTTCATGTTCAACTTCCCGCCCAACCTGACTGCCGAGCACGGCCACCTCGGCGAAGACGAGTCGACCACCACCACCATTGCGCTGCCGCTGTCGCTGCAAGTCGCGCTGGCCACCTGCGCGGTTTGGACGGTGCTGATCGGGCTTTACCCCGGCCCGTTCATTGAATTGGCCCGCAGCGCCGGCGAGGCGATTGTCGGCGGATAGCCAGACTGATCCGAAGATTCTGTCAGGAGTTCCCATGCCCGACCTTCAGCGTACTTTCGTGATGATCAAACCCGACGGCGTGCAACGTCAACTCGTCGGTGAAATCGTCCGCCGTTTCGAGTCGAAGGGGCTAAAGCTCGTCGGTATGAAGCTGGTCTCGGTGAGCGAGCAGCTCGCCGCCGATCACTACCGCGACCACGCCGGCAAGCTGTTCTTCCCGGCGCTGGTGGAGTTCATCCGCAAATCGCCAGTGGTGGCGCTCGCGCTGGAAGGCCCGGACGCCATCCTGCGCGTGCGCCAGCTGATGGGCGCGCTCGATCCGAACGAGGCCACGCCCGGCTCGATTCGCGGCGACTTTGCCGTGGAGCGGCAGATGAATCTCGTGCACGGCTCCGACAGCCCGGAGAGCGCGGCGCGCGAACTGGCGCTCTGGTTCAGCCCAGACGAACTGGTGCGCTACGCGCGGAGTGTCGATGAGTGGGTGACCTCGAGTTGAAGCCCGCCCACGGCGCCGCGCAGGACGCGGGAACTCCGCGCGGCCGGCGGCGCGGCGGCGGCGGCGCGCTGCGCATTCCGCAGCCCACCATTGAGCGGCTCTCGACCTATCTGCAGTGTTTGCGGCAGCTCGAACGCACCGGCGTGGCCACCGCCTCGTCGGCCGACATTGCGGAGCGCACCGGCATCAACGCCGCGCAGTTTCGCAAGGACCTGTCGTACTTCGGAGACCTCGGCACTCCGGGCCTCGGTTACGACGTGCCGAAGCTGCAAGCGCATCTGTCGCACGCGATGGGCCTGCGCGAGCCCCATAACACCGTGCTGGTGGGCACCGGCAACCTGGGCGCGGCGCTCGCGGCGTATTCGGGTTTTCGCGATCGCGGCTTTAGCATCGTCGCGTTGTTCGATGCCGACCCGGACAAGTTGGGCCAGGTGATCAACGGGCTGATCGTTCAGGACCCCGACTTGCTACCCAAACTCAACGCCGACCTGCGCGCCGACATCGGCATTATCTGCGTGCCCGCCGCCTCGGCGCAAATTGTCGTGGACAAGCTCGTCGCCGCCGGCATCCGTGCCATCCTGAATTTCGCACCGATCACCATCTCCGTGCGTACTGGCATCATCGTGCGCAATGTTGACTTGACCAGCGAACTCGAAGTGCTATCGTACTACCTGCGCGCGAAATAGTTGGCTGGTTGCTGGTTCGCGGAAGTCGAGAGCCAACCGAGCTTACGAGCCAATCAGTCCAAACAAACAGCCATGCCCACCCGCCTCACCCCCACCACCAACGGCACCAGCCTCCTCGACGCGCTGGCGTTCATTCGCGACGACCTGGCCGCGGTGGACGACGAAATCTTCCGGCGGATGGACTCGCCGGTGCGGCTGATCGCGGAGGTAGCACAGCACACGCTCGCGGCCGGCGGCAAGCGCCTGCGCCCGGCGTTGGCCATTCTCGCCGCCCGGGCTGTGGGCGCAGTCACGCCACGCGTCATCACGTTCGCGGCGGTCACTGAGCTCACGCACACCGCCACGCTGATCCACGACGACATCATCGACCATGCCGAGTTTCGGCGCGGTCGCCCGGCCGCGCCGGCGTTATGGGGTAGCCACATCTCGGTGCTGGTCGGCGACTACTTCTTCTCGCAGGTCTTCCAGGCGATGAGCGAAGACGGCCTTACGCGGTTCATGCCCGCCTTTTCCCGCGCGACCGCCACGCTGTGCCAGGGCGAAATCGAGGAGATCGAACTCCGCAGTAAGTGGGACGCGACTGAGACCGAGTACCTGCAAGTCATCCAGCACAAGACTGCGGAACTGATGCGCGCAGCAGCAGAACTGGGTGCTCTGGCCGGCGGCGGCTCCGCCGAGCAGGGCGCCGCGCTCGGCGTCTACGGTCTTAACATCGGCATGGCCTTTCAACTCGTTGACGACGTTCTCGACGTTACCGCCAGCCAGCAGCAACTCGGCAAGCCCGCCGGGCACGACTTGCTGGAAGGCGCCGTGACGCTGCCGGTGATTCGGACGCTGGCCGTGTCCCCGTCCGCCGACCGTGAGCGCGTCATGCACAGGCTGACCGCCTCCAGCGCCAACGGCGCGCAGCACGAGGCGGTGGCCGAGATGTTGAGCCTGGTGCATCGCCACGATGGCGTCGCCTACACTCGCGGCGTGGCCGAACAGTACGTCGCCGCCGCCCGCGCCGCGCTAACTGGTCTGCCACGCAACGAGCCCACTGCCATTCTCGCCTCCGTCTGCGACTTCGTGCTGGCGCGGCAGGCGTAGCGACCTGCGCGACATTCGTCTCGCGCTCAACGCGCGCGGCAGCGAGGCGACGCCGGAGAAGAGTGGCGCTCACACTCTACATGGACCACCACATCCATGCGTCCATCACCGGCGGCCTGCGAATGCGAAACGTCGACGTTCTCGTGCGGAGGTCGCGTTTGCCGGCGGTCTGGTCGAGAACCGAACTGGCCGAGCAGTAGAAGAAGCGCACGCGCGATTCGATGTTCTCTAACAGCGCGAGCGCCGCATCGCGCGCAGTGGTGGCCGCCTCGCTAACGCCGCCGGTGGCCAACGGCTGATTGGCGTTGACGATGGCCAACTGCGCCGCAATCGCAGCGCGCAGCGCAGCGGGGTATTGCCACGCGGCATCGGGCGGAACGTACGACGCCGCCAGATTGGCCAGCGACTCCACGCGCTGGTCGGTGTAGTCGCCCACCAGGCCGCCCACCCAGCCGTAGGAAGTAAAGACCATCAGCCGGTCGCCGGGGCTGATGCCGAAGATGCCCTGAATGAAGTCGTGCCCCTGACCCACCAACACCTTGAGCGTGTCGAGCGCGTCGCGCACCTTGGTCGAAGCGCCCGCCACCGCGCCCTCGGAAGTGAGGGTGGCGTCGTCCTTGGTGATGAGGCGGCCAGCAGCGACACCACCAATGCCAGCATCGCCGCCAGTAACTTGAACGGGTCCGCCGCCGCACGCCCCGCATCCACCGCAACAATCAACTCCCCGATTTCCCGGGCTTCCATCGATTGCAGATTCGGCATGAAAGGACCTCCTGAGGTGACTTCGTGTTGCGGCCGGTGCGGCGACGAGGCGGCGGGTTGTGTTATGATGTGACGACAGTATGACCGAACACGCCGAGAAACTCAACGCAGCGGTTATCACGCAAGCAATGTCACGACGCCCGCCGATGAGGCGTGGTGTGTTCAAGCCGCAGGCAGACTTTGATGCGCACCGTCGCGCATTGATTTCGCTCATCGAAAGCCCTGACAGGGATTTGCGCCGCCGCGACCTCGGTCAGTTCCTGACACCTCGGCCGGTCGCGGACCTCATGGCCTCGTTATTTGAGGTATCACAACGCAATGCCAACCTCCTCGATGCAGGCGCTGGCACCGGAGAACTGTCGGCAGCCGTCGTGCGGAAACTGTGTGCTTCCAGCAACAAACCTGAACGAATCGCGGTCACCGCGTATGAGCTTGACCACACTCTTGTCGAGCATTTGCAGGCGAATTACACAGCCCTCAAGGAAGACTGCAATCGCGCGGGCATTGGGTTTTCATTCACCATCGTCTTCGATGATTTTGTCGAAGCCGCTGTGCGCATTATTCTCTCCGCCCCCAACTCACCGCGTCCTGACCCGTTTAACGTGGCGATCGTCAACCCGCCTTACCGCAAGATAAGGAGTGACTCGCCTGTTCGTGTCATGTTGCGCGCAGCGAAGATCGAAACGGGCAACCTCTACACCGCATTCTTGGCTCTCATCT
>Ga0247727_10003112_pt1 | contig 37125 bp, 33 predicted proteins | sample WisWelCaveWW1625_FD_202498 | JGI IMG/M metagenome (GOLD analysis project Ga0247727, IMG submission 202498) | Biofilm microbial communities from Wishing Well Cave, Virginia, United States - WW16-25 | ecosystem: Environmental > Aquatic > Deep subsurface > Groundwater > Cave microbial mat | place...
GAGGTGATCGAGCACCCGATGCTTCGTGTGTCCGCCTGTCCAGTACCGCAGCGCCCTGCGGACATGCTGCCACGGACTACGCTTCCGCCCCGCCCTCAAGGGCGGGGTTACCTAATGCGCGAATGTGATACGGACGTCCCACCTCCTTGGCGTCGGTGAGTTCTTTCTGGAGTTGCTCAAAAGTGGGCGGACGAAGAACCTTGATGTCAAAGCGAGCACGGTCCTGGCCGAGATCTTGCAGGAGGCGATTGGCCACGGCGCGAAGCTCGACGTCATCGGATCCTCCAGGGCGACACGCGATATAGAAGAGACGAACGCGGCCATCCTTCGCGGGCGGGACTGGAACGAAAGAGATACAGGGATTAGATTGGACGCGAACGAAAGACTTTACCCGAAGGGAAACGGAGGAATCCATTTCCGGATCGCGCATGAGTTCCCATGGAATGGAGGCGGCTTCGGCCACACCTGTTGCGATCTCGATACGGAGGTTGGCAAGATCGTTACGGATGGAAAACCAGAGCCCCTGAATGTCGGCGTTGGCGGATAGAACTTTAGTGTAGAGTTCCTCGCCGCGCGTCTGCATGAGCGCCTCGACCTGCTGGACGGTAACAGCTTCCACGGATCCGGCACGCTGAAGATAGTCTTCGAGATACCAGCGAAGGTCTTCCTGCTCCCGCTCGGTGAGAGCGAACTGTATGTTTGCCTCAGCCTCCTGATCAGGCTGGCCAGCTCGCTTCAACGAAAGGCGGATGGGGTAGCGACCGTCTTTCGGAGCGTCTTGGCGAATGTGGAGTGTGTTCATTCAACACCGTCCCAGCGTCTAGTAACCACGTGCGTATTCTAGGGGTTGAGATGCATGAAAGCAAGGTCGGGCGCTTGGAAGGGCGGACGTAGGTAGTGGGCGAGAGCAGCCGGCAGGCGCGGGACGTGAGCAGCAAGGCACGGCTAGTTTGCAAACGTAAGTCACACGTCTGCGGACTGGACAGACGAACTACCCCCGTCTGCCAACTGGCCAGGCGCACTAGCCACGTCTTGCGTCCGAATTTTCGTGTCCTACGCCCGCTTCTTACGACCCCTCGCGGACGAGGTTGCGGTTCCAGGATGGGACTTCAACAACGAGGTCTTTGGTGCCATTGGGGACGCATTGACAGGCAAGGCGGGAGTTGGGATGCGTGTCGGGCGCCATATCGAGCATGTCGCCCTCGGCGTCGGCCATCGGGCTGCAGCTCTCGACCCCCTGCTTGACGATCACGTGACAGGTAGAGCAAGCACAAACGCCGCCGCAGGCATGGTCGAGATCAACACCATGCTCGATCGCGATATCGAGGATACTGCCAGGCTGCCCGGTCCGGCCATACGGAATCTTCGCCGGATCCACCTCTACCGTCACATGTTGCGGCAGAAAGGTAATCTTGTACTTCTGCTTCGGTAGCGTAATCTCCGGCGGCTGAATGTAGGGATTCACCCCGCCCATCGTCGTCCTCCTGCCACATACCCTACTCGTTCTATCCGGATTACGCAAGACCCTAAAACCGTGCAGCATTGATCATCGCGCGTGAAGCGTGGAATACCAGACTGTCAAACGAGATACGATCTCGAGCTGGCTGCACAAAAAAACAACGGCCGGGCGTCTTGATCACCGTTCGGACCGCCCGGCCGTCTACATCACTACTTGCCTCTACTCACCCTACATCCACTGCACCGCATGGCAGGTACTCACTACGCCATCCCTGTCGCTCCTGCCGCTCCCAACTATAGCTGATGCACCAGACGAAAACTAGAGCTGCAGAAACTTTTTGTGAAAAAAACCAATACCCAGACACCCACAGTACCCACGTGCGGGGAAAAACGGGATGCTAGCAAGCGACTTTTGACTTTCGACCAACGTTTCGTGCTTCGTAAGCAACGCACAACTGGTAGGTTCGTGTTCGAGTGAGCGAAGCGAATCGAGAACAGCGGGAACTTCTCGACTCCGGCCACTGCGTGGCCTGCGCTCTTCTTCGCTTCTTCGAAGCTGCGTAGAAGAGCTCGAAGACGAACCATCAAGCCATGTGGCCTGAGACCAATACGTCGTGGACGGTCACGTGTCGGAGGTCAAGAGTCGCTCTTCTCAATCATCGCCACGCGCTTCCGGTGCTCTTCGAAGGTCTTTCTTGACTGACTGGAAGCGTTTGTCTTGCAACAACTTCTCTTTGGCTCGGCGGGATCGTCGACGTTTTTGACGCCGGATCTTCTCGATCCGCTGCCGCTCTTCGCTGGCACGCCCCAGCACCCGTTCTTCCACACGACGCGCCAAGCGCTGGCGCGCCAGAAACCGGTTCAGCGCCTGCGACCGCTCCTCCTGCGCCTTGATCTCGATGCCGGTCGGCCGATGCCGCAGCCAGACGCATGTCGACACCTTGTTGACGTTCTGCCCACCGGGCCCCGAGGATCGGATAAACCGCTCCTCGATGTCCTGCTCACGAATGCCGAGCCGCGCAAACTGCTCAGCCAGCGCCGATTGCTTGTCAGATGTGACGCCGAAGCGACTGGCCACTACCCTACCTCTTCACCTTCGCCATAATCTGACCGCTTTGCCCAACAGCATCAAATCCCCCGCCCATGCCTACCGCTTCGCCCCATCCAACCGGCTGGGTCAGACCTCTCACGTTAGCCAAGCTGCCCGGCTTGAGGTCAGACCCCGTGCAGCAACAAGATAGTCTCCCCACGCCCCGCGTCTCCCGCCCCGTGCCCCGACCTCACGCTCGATGGGTTCGGTGCAGCAACGCCAACTCCGCCGCATCCTTGATATCGGCATCGCTCACCTCAGTCTGCTGCCGGTATGCCGCCAGCGTCATCGACGCCTTGTAGATCGCCAGATCCGCCCGCAGCCCATCCGTTCCCTCATCGGCGCAGATCCGGCTGATCAGCCGCCGCCGCTCATCCGAAATCTTCACCTGCGGTAACAGCTCGCGCGCTTGCTGAATCCGATGCCGCTCCTGCTCCTCCGTCTCCGCCCACCGCTCCATGAACGCCACCGGATTCTGCTCAAACTGGATGCGCCGATCGACGACCTCTGCCCGTACCTCCAGATCCTTCACCCGCTGCACCTCCACCGCCAGCCCGAACCGATCCAGCAGCTGCGGCCGCAAGCCACCTTCCTCGGGATTCATCGTGCCGACGAGGATGAACGCCGCCGGATGCCGCACCGATGCTTCGTCGCGCTCCACCACGTTGACGCCGGTCACGGCGGAATCAAGCAGCGGCTCGATCAACTCGTTGCCGAGCATGTTCACCTCGTCGATATAGAGGATGCCGCGGTTGGCGCGCGCCAGCAGCCCGAACTGCAACCGTTTCACCACGCGATGCTCCTCGCCGGCGACCTCCAGCGCCCCGATGATCCGATCCTTTGTCGCGCCGACCGGCAGCTCGACGAACGGCACGCGCTGCCGCCCCAGCTTCAGCGGCTCCTTCCGATCGATCTTCAGCCGACACGACTCGCAGGCATGCCCGATGTCATCCGGACCGCAGTTGAACGGGCAGCCCAGCATCACCGTGATCTCAGGCAGGAGATGCTGCATGGCCCGGGATGCCGTCGACTTGCCGCTCCCCTTCTCGCCGCGAATCAGCAGCCCGCCGATCCGCGGATTGATGGCGTTGAGCAACAGCCCCGTCTTCATCCGATCCTGCCCCAGCATTGCCGAAAACGGAAAGTAGAAATCGCTCATGCCAACCCCCGTTGATCGCGAAGCGTCTTCAAACCCGTGAAGCGTCGTTCGTCGTTCGTGAAGCGCCGAATACCAAGAGATGAAGATGTCCGATAGATTTCACAAAGTCTTGCGCTTCACGCTTCACGGGGTGCGCTTCACGGTCGTTAGCCGTCCCACGATGGATCAACGACTGACTCCCACTCCGGATAGCGCCGCAGAAACGCGCCGGAGATGTACGGACACGACGGCACCACCGTCATGCCATGCTGCTTCGCGTACTCGAAGCCGGCACGCACCACACGCTCCGCCAGCCCACGTCCTCGCAACTCCGTCGGCACGAACGTGTGGTTGAAGTCGAGCGTCGTGCCGTTCTGCGCGTACGCCACGTACGCCTCCTGCCCCTCCACCACCGCCACAAACCGCCGCCGATCCGGCTCATGGCGGACCTCTATATCACTAGCCACGGTTTTCTGCCCCCACCTCGATGCCACCGCTGTACTCAAGCATCATATCCCCGGCCATCCTCGCCGCTTCGTCCCAACCATCCGATTGGGTCAGACCCTTGGCGGGGTCAGACCCACATGGAGCAACGAAGCAGTCACTCGGACTTACCGTTTCGCCCCATCCAACCGATGGGGTCTGACCTCTCACCGCAGCCAAGCTGCTCGGCGTGAGGTTAGACCCCGTTGCTGCAACAAATCCAGCCTGCCCACGCTGTTTGCGCATACCTTACCACGTTCGATTGCCTCGCGCGAGCCCCGTAAGGGCCGACGTGAGCCAGTTAGCCAAGCTAGCCAGCAGACGTAGGACGTGAGCAGTCCGCATGGCGAGCCAGCAGATGCACGCCGTGCGTCTGCGCACTACCCAAGCCAACTCATCTCCGTCTGCCAACTGGGTAGACGACTACCTCCGTCTGCCCACTAGTCTTGCGCACTGGCCACGTCTGACATCCGATATTCACGCCTTCTTGGACAACCCTTGCGCTGTGCGACATCCGGCAGTAGAATCGGAGCCATTTTTCTCTGATCGAGCGACGCGACGAATACGCAGGATCCAAACGTCATGAGCATCCAACAGTTTATCCCGAAATCAATCATCTGCTGGCGCGAAGGGTACGGGTCGCGCACCTTCTGGCACGACCTCTTCGCCGGCGTGACCGTCGGCATCATCGCCTTGCCGCTAGCCATGGCCTTCGCAATCGCTTCCGGCGTGACACCCGAACGCGGGCTCTACACCGCGATCATCGCCGGGTTCCTGATCTCGGCACTCGGCGGCAGCCGCGTGCAGATCGGCGGCCCCACCGGCGCGTTCGTCGTCATCATCTACGGCATCGTCCAGCGTCACGGCTACGATGGCTTGGCGATCGCCACGCTGATGGCCGGTGCCATCATGATCATCATGGGTCTGGCGCAGTTCGGCTCTGTCATCAAATTCATCCCCTACCCGGTCACCACCGGCTTCACCTCCGGCATCGCCGTACTCATCTTCTCATCGCAGATCAAAGATTTCTTCGGCTTGCAGATCGCCAATGTCCCGGCAGAGTTCCTGCCCAAATGGTCGGCATACCTGCATGGCGCCGCCACGTGGAATCCTGCAGCCGTCAGCATCGCCGCCAGCTCGCTCGTCACGATCGCGCTGCTGCGCCGGTACGCCCCCCGCATCCCGTCCGCCATCGTCGCCGTCGTCCTGGGCAGCGCCGCCGTCTACTTCCTGCAGCTGCCGGTCGAAACGATCGGCTCACGGTTCGGCGGCATCCCCAGCGCGTTGCCGACCCCGCACTGGCCCGCGTTCCGCCTCGACACCGTTCGCGCCTTGATCCCCGAGGCAACGACGATCGCGCTCCTGGCCTCGATCGAGTCGCTACTCTCAGCCGTGGTCGCCGACGGCATGACCGGCAGTCGCCACAAATCCAACTGCGAGCTGATCGCCCAGGGGGTCGCCAACATCAGCTCTACGCTGTTCGGCGGCATCCCGGCAACCGGCGCCATCGCCCGCACCGCAGCCAACGTCAAGAGCGGCGGCAGAACGCCCGTGGCCGGCATGATTCACGCCGTCACGCTGCTCCTCATCATGCTCACCATAGCACCGATGGCGAGTCTGATCCCGCTAGCCACGCTCGCCGCCATCCTGATCGTCGTGGCATGGGACTGAGCGAGATCGATCATTTCCGGCATCTCCTGAGAGCGCCCCGGAGCGATGTCGCGGTACTCCTGACTGCGTTTGGTCTGACGGTCCTCGCTGATCTGACCGTCGCCGTGGAGGTCGGCATGGTGCTGGCCGCGATGCTCTTCATGCGGCGGATGAGCGAGGTGACCAACATCGGATCGGTCACGCGGGAGCTGAAGGAAGACGTGGACGAGTTCCACGATAGGCAGGACCCGAATGCCATCGCCAAACGGGATGTGCCGGCAGGCGTCGAGGTCTACGAGATCAACGGGCCGTTCTTCTTCGGCGTCGCCGACCGACTCAAAGATACCCTGCGGGAACTGGAGCGGCCGCCCAAGGTGTTCATCCTTCGCATGCGCAAAGTCCCGGCCATCGACGCCACGGGACTGCATGCGCTCGAAGAGCTCTACCACAAATGCCACCGGCAAGGCACCACGCTGATTCTCTCGGGCGTCCACGCGCAACCGCTGTTCGCATTTGTCCAGATTGGCTTCGACCAAATCATCGGCGAGGAGAATATGTTCGGCAACATCGACGACGCACTCACCCGGGCCCGCGAGATCGTCGGCGCTACCCCGGCACCGAAACCGGCTGCCGCTGAGCCGGAGGTCACCCGAGAGACGAGATCGACGTAGGACTGCGTACCGGACGGTAGACGTGGCCAGTGTGCTCAGCTGATAGGCGGACGGGGCCCGTACGCTGGCAAGTCGGCAAACGGAGACAGTTCGCTGAATTGGTGCGCGGACGCAGGTCGTCCGGCTGCCAGTTGCTCCCAAACACCGCTCCCCGTCTGCTAGCTGTCCTCGCCGACTGCCCTACGTCGGCCAACTCCCACCCCACTGTCCTCCGTCTGCCCACTGGACGTGCCGACTACCCGCGTTCGTCTTACTGCGCGCCCTCGGGATCATAGTGGACGGTAACGTCAGCACCGGGTACCCGCTGCTCCAGCGACTTGATCAGCGACTCCGTCAGCTCGTGCGCCCGTTGGAAACTCTGCTCGCCACGAATCTCGATGTGCACGTCGATGAATTTGCGCGGACCGACCTGACGCGTCCTGAGGTTGTGGAAGCCGACGATCTGCGGATGAAACGACAAGATAGCATCGGCCACGGCCTTCTGAAGCTTCTCCGGCAGCTCCCGATCCATCAGCTCGTCGATGACACCTTTCAAGAGTCGGCCGGCGGACCAGAGGATCGACGCAGCGATCACGATCGAGATCACCAGATCCCACCAGGCCTGACCCGTCCACCGCACCAACAATAGTGTCAGCACCACGCCGACATTGGCGAGTGCATCGCTGGCGTAGTGCACCGACTCGCTGCGCAGGATCGCCGATTCCGTCTGCCGTTGCGCCCGACGGATCGACCGCACAAGCCAGTAGCTGGCGGCGGCTGACACCGCCATCGTCGCCACTCCCAGCTCGACATGCCCCAGCGGCTGCGGATGCCAGAGCCGCTTCCATGACTCCGCCACGATGATCCCGCCACACCACATGATGACGAGCGATTCGAAAAGACCAGCAAGACTCTCGATCTTGCCATGGCCATAGCGATGATTGGCGTCAGCGGGGCGATCGGCGATGCGCAACGACCAGTAGTTGACGCTGGAGAGGAGGATATCGAGCGTGGAGTCAACCGCCGAGGCGAGGATGCCCAGCGAACCGGTGAAGAAACCGATGGCGAGCTTGCCCAGCGCCAACACTCCCGCGATGATCAGACACCGCCGCACCGCCCAGCGGCGCGCTTCGATCGCTGCGGTCACGACGTGACCCTTGTGAGCAAGTTCGTAGAATGCATCAAACCGCGCTCAGTGTACCGCAGATACCACATAACGCCAAACCAAACGACGTACGACAAGAAATCGGACGTCAGACGTGAACATCAGACGTGAGCAGTTGGCTGAAGCAGCCGGCAGGCGGGGGATGTTCTCCGTACGTCTGCCGGTTACCTCCGCTGGCTACTCACGTCTTCCTCCAATCTTCACAGCCTCCGCCTGCCAACTGTCTTCGCCCCCCTACCTACGTTCGTACGCCGCGCAGCATACTACTGAGCGCTGAAGACCTCCGAGGCGACACCGGTTGTCTCGGTGAGGCGGCGGCCGATTTCCATCAGGCGATACTCGGGTACCGGCAGGACCCTGGGATCGGCGGGCCGCCGGCTGACCGTATAGAGATGCACCAGCTTCGGACGAACGAACGCGATGGCCTCGATCCAGTCAGCCACCGCTTCCTCCGTCGCGTTCTCCGTGCTTCCGCTCACGAAGAGACTCTGCAGCATCACATCCTGCAGCGCGCGCAATCCTTCAAGCATCGCCTCCCAAGCCGGATGACCGAGCGGGCGGTTGAGCTGCTGCCACATCTCTGCGCAGCCGGCGTCGAGCTTCATGAATCGCTCATCGAGCCGCTTGAGCGCCTGACGGATGATCAGCCGGTGCACGGTGGAGGAGTTGGAGAGAACGCCGACCGGCACCATCGGCAGCCACCGGTCGCGCAGACCCAGAAGACCATCGACGATCTCGCCGAACCGCGGATGCAACGTCGGCTCCCCATTCCCGGCAAGCGTGATCATGTTGATCGCGATCGGTACCTCAGACCAATGCCTGAATTGTTGATCGATGGCCGCCAGCAGCCACTCGGCGCTCGGCAGTGTGCGCGCGTGGCCATCCTCGGACACCGTCCATCCGCACTGACAGTAGAGGCAGTCGTACGAGCAGAACTTGCGATCGGGCGGCAGGATGTTAATCCCCAGTGACGTCCCCAGCCGCCGTGACCGAATCGGCCCGTACACCACGTTCGACTGCAACATCCACTCGGTCATCGCGACACGTTGGAGCTACCCCGTTTCGCCACGACCAACTGACTGGGCTGTGTTCCAAATGCCTTGACCACGCTCACCGCTTCACCGCAATCTTCCCGATGGGATCAGGCACCTTCGGCGCCAGACCCCTCTGCGACAACGATTCACGTTTCTCCGCGTCTCGCGGCTCATAGGAACAGCACGGCTCTTCGGCCAAGTAATCGCCGCTCTCGGCGAACGCTCGCGCCCGGCACCCGCCGCAGATCCGTTTAAACTCGCAGAGCCCGCATTTGCCTTCCAACAACTCCGAATCGCGCATCTGTGCGAAGACCGGCGACTCCCGCCAGATCTCGCCAAACGACTGACGGCGCACGTCGCCACACTCGGCCGGCAGATAGCCGCACGGAAAGACCTCACCCTTGTGCGAGATGAAACAGATGCCGGTGCCGGCAAGACACCCCTTCGTCAATGACGCCAGCCGAGCGTGCGGATACTGCTGACGATGGAGCTGTCCGCGCTTGGCGAGAATACGAAAGTACTGCGGCGCGCAGGTCGATCGGACAAATGGTTTAGGGCTGAGCGAGCGATCGGCCAACCACTCGAGCGTCGCCTCGTACTGCGCCGATGCCAACTGCTGATCAGCCGGTATTTCCAGCCCGCAGCCGACCGGCACAAACATGAAGAAATGGATCGCGTCGACATCCAGCCGGACGGCCAGCTGATAGATGGCGTCCAGCTGCTCCGCGTTGTGTCGCGTGACGGTCGTGTTGATCTGCCGGCTAACCTTGAGCTCCCCCAACAGCTCCAAGCCACGGATCGCCCGATCAAACGCCCCCGACTGCCGGCGGAACGCGTCGTGCGTAGCGGCGTCGGCCCCGTCGATGCTGATCGACACGCGATCGACGCTGGCCATCGCAATTACCCGCGCCCTCGGCTCATCCACCAGTGTGCCGTTGGTCGCGATCGCGGTCGGCAATCCGCGCCGCCTGGCATGGGCGACTAGTCGAAAGAGGTCCGGGCGTAACAGCGACTCACCGCCCGAGAAGACCAGCACCGGCGATCCCACCTCGGCGATCTGGTCGATCAACCGATACGCCTCATCGGTGGTGAGATCCCCGCGCGACAACTGCCTGCTGACATCGATCCGACGGCAATGCGCGCACTCGAGGTTGCACCCTGCCGTTGTCTCCCAGAACACCAGCCGCAGCTGATGTTGCGCCATACCGTTCACCGCAACCTTTCTGCTTCGAGCTCCGCCGCGAATCCTTCGATCACCCTTACCGCCTCACCCCAGCCAACCCTATGGGGTTAGGCACCTTCGGCGCCAGACCCCATGCTGCAACGCTCCGACCTTCCCGCCAGCCCCATCACGCCCGCTTCACCACGCCCGTATCACCAGAATCCGCCGCACGCTTGAACGGCCACTGGCTGCCCGACTCCTCATTCACCAACGCGCACGTCGTCTCAAAACACCGGGTGCTCTTGTCGAGACAGTTGGCGATCCTCCACGCCCCGTCCGGTTGCTCAACCAGGATCGCCCATACATCCTGCCGCAGAAACCGGCAGCATTTGACCTCGTAGCGACTGCTCACCGACATGCCACCTCGCAACGATCAGACTCAACGACGCACGCAACATCAGGCATCAGCTTCGGGCCACGGCGAGAGCCGGAGGACCGATATTCCGTCCGCACAAGCCGCGGATGCTGCAACCACTCGCACCGCAAGCTGACGGCCGTCCACATCGCCATCACCATCGCCACCCACGACTTGACGTGCTCGGCCACCGATAGGCGCCCGAACTCACGGCGGATCGCCCAATGCAAATCCCGCGCGGCCCGCCGCGCAGCTCTCGACGGCCCCAGCCATCGCGCTGGAAAGAGCACGACGCGGCCGCCGAGGATGTGGCTTCGGTACAACGCGGCCCGCTGGCGCAGCGCCTCGCATGCCGAGCCCTTCAACCGATGATACCCCGACAGCCAATTCTCCATCGCCCGCACCATCGTCGGCCCCAACCGCTCGAAATCCTGCCGGAAGCACTGCTGCTGCAACCGCTCCAGCATCCCGCTCGTCATCGTCGGGTGCTGCACCATCCCGTAGAAACCGGTGCACTTGCGATAGTAATCCTCCGGCCGCTCCGTCAGTTCCGGCACCAGCCGTCCTTCCGCCATGATCCGCTCGTAGAACGGCGTCCCGGGCGTCGGCCCGTAGATCAGGAATTGCGCCAACGTCGGCCTGATCCGCATCAACTCATCCAATTCCTCCTGAACGATCTCCGGCGTCTGATAGTCGAACCCGACAATCATGGACGTCAGCACCGTGATGCCGTGCGACCGGAGCTCATCAATCAACTCCTCGATCGGCCGCCCGCTCTGCTTGGCGAATCCGGATCGCTTCCCCTCAAATCCCATCCAGACACCGTCGAGCCCCATCTCCAGCAACTCCTCGATCGTGTACTGCGAGAGCGCCTTGACGCTCGCGAACGCGAAGAACGATGGTTGGAATGTCGACGCCCGGACGCACTCCAGAAACTCCATCGCGCGCGCCTTGTTGAGCAGGAAATCCTCATCGATGACGGTGCAGTTGTGTACGTTGTGCTCGTCGGCGTAGCGTTTCATCACCGTGAAAATGTCCCGACCCGTCGGCAACAGCTTGATGTGCCGACGTCGGAAGAAATGCGATGTGCAGCAAAAGTCACAGCCGTTGGGACACCCGAGACCGGCAAAGACCATGCCGTGCGGCGGACGGCGCAGCGAGAAGACCCAGAGGTGGTTGACGATCATCGGATGCTCATACGGCATCGGCTTCGGCGGCTCGCCCAGCAAGCGCCGCAGAAACCCCACCCCCTCCTCCCGACAGATGTGATCGCCCCACAGCTTGAGCACCTCGTCGCCCAGCACCGTTCCGTATCCGCCGAGGATGATGCGCGACTGCGGCGCGTACTTCCGGATCAACGCGACAACGCGTTTCATCCGATGAAACGTCGCCAGCAGAAACGAGACGCCGACATACTCGTAGCCACGCTTCAACTCACGGATCAGCTCCCGCTCCGAGGGATACTGCAACACGACGGTCGGCGAGTCGAGATTGTGCGCAATATAGTCCAGCGAGAAGTGCCGTTGAAACGTGCGCGGGCTGAAGATCCCCTGCGCCCGCGTCACCTGGCCGTGCAGCAGCTCATAGCCCACCGACAGACCATCGCCATACTTTGGTCCCAACGGCCGGCACACCGTCGTCAGCAACAGCCTCGCCGTAGAGCGGACCTGCCCGATGCCAGTCACATCCTTACTCATCTCTTTCTCCACCTTCTTGATGGTTCAGGACATGCTGAGACGCACGCCGGATTGGTATCACTCCCCATCCGCCAAGATTGGTGACGGAAGGATTGAGGGCGTCCTGTCATTTCGCGCATCCTCCACACTAAACCGCCGCTATCCTTTCGACGATACACCGGCATACTCTCCCGATGATCGCTCCTCCTCTTCACCCCGCTGGAGGCTCCCCAGCCGCTGCTCCAACGGCCGCATACCCGTCGCCGAAGAGCTGCGCCAGCGATGTCTGCCGCAGAATCTCCGAGGTGGCCCGCTGCACAACCGTCCAAATCTCGTGTACCTCGCACCGCCGCCCAGCGCTGCAATCGAACCCATGATCGAGCAGATAGAAGAGATTCGACACCGGCCCCTCCATCGCCTCGATCACCTCGAGCAACGTAATCTGCCCCGCCGCCCGAGCCAGCTCAACCCCGCCACCGCGCCCGCGCTTGGTCTTGACGACGCCGGCCCTGGCCAGCGCCTGGAACACTTTCGCCATGAACGTCGGAGAAAGCCGCTCGGCATGTGCGATCTGCTCGATATGGAGCGAGCGGTTCGCCGCGACCAACCGCTTCAATCCCCTGATGGCATAACTGGTGGAGTGTGTCAGCTGCGTCATCGCCTCTTCTTCTAGCACAGATGAGGGCCGAACGGGCACCGCCCACTATCCTCAAACGAACAGGACTTAGACGATCATCTATCTCCGAAAATACCCCGACGGCGTGAAATCTTCTATGACGCAGAACAGGGAGGCGAGAAACTGAAGCGCGACGTGCGCAGTGGGCACGGCCAGTCGGCAGATGGAGGACACTGAGCTAAGGAAGTTGTGACGGTGGACAGTGGATCAGGACCGTCAGCAGACGGAGCCAGTGCTAGGGAGCACCCGGCAGGCGGACGAGGTACGTTTGTCCCGCAGCTACAAGAACTGGTCCGTCTGCTCACTGGCCAAGCGGGCTGATTCCGTCCGCCTACCAGCCGAGCACACTGGCCACGTCTAACCGTCCGGCACGCCCGTCCTACGCCAGCTTCTCAGGCGTGGGTGAGCGTTTGCTGACGCTGGTGGTCAGCGGTGATGAAGGTGCTGGTGGCGGCAGCGATCACGCGGAACCAGCAGGCATCGTCGGACCGATCGATCGACTCGCGCACCCACTCGACCCACGAGCAGAGATGGCTCCGCACAAACCGCTCCTGGGCCGATGCCCAACGCCTGGCAACATGCGTCAACCCCTGACGCCACGCCCGCCGCTCCAGATTGCAGAGGTGTGACACAAAGAGGAGTTCCACGCCGATATGATCGGCATGCACCTGGTAGTGGTCGCACTCGAACCCGGCCTCCCGGTAAAGATGCGGCAGCTCCTCGGTCCGCTGAGGACCGAGATGAGAAGCCCGACAGTACGCGGTTTCCAGCAGCAGGACGGGATGGTGGCTGTGCACTCCGAAGAGCGCGCTATGCTCCTCGTGAAGCCGATCCACCAACGTGTTGACGTGCGAGCCGATCAGGTGAGACTTCATGAGGTGCTCGGACGCCGCGTTGCCCATCAGCTGCCCCAGCCGGTTCCGAATGGGTGCCCGACGAGCCGCAGCAACGAGAGTCGTGTCGCTCTCGTTCAGATAGAGCGATCCGAGGAACCGATAGACTTGCGCCCGCTGCCGGGCGATCCGCGCTCCTGCCTCTCCAGCGCTCCCGCTCTGACTCATAGCTTGCTTACCTCAGTAAGAAATTCTACCGCGTTGGACGCTCGATGCCTATGACCTTCGTCATCCCCCAACGATAGCATCGGCACGCGCCGGAAGGCACGCTCGTTACGACGGACGACGGCTGGAAAACGCCTTCAACCCTACGGCCGCCATCACGGCCACCTCGCCGATGAGATAGGCGATGAGGAGCGGCGGGATCGGCTTGGCGTTGCCCCCGGCGTAACTATGCAGCCCGACCAGATAAAAGCTGACGCCGTAGTACGTCATCAGCAACAGAAAGAAGCCGCCGATCGTGCCGATCGCCAATCCAGCGTCCTTCACCCATCCGGCAAATCGGCCATGCAGGAGCGCCAGGAACCACAGGAGCGTGATGAGCGCCCAAGTTTCCTTGGGATCCCACCCCCAATAGCGGCCCCACGAGGCGTTCGCCCACACCGCCCCAAGCATAATCCCCGCGGCCAACAGCACGACCCCCACCTGAATCGTCCGGTAGAGCCACGTTCCGAGATCGTGAAGCGTCGTTCGTCGTTCGTCGTTCGCGATGCGCGATCCAGAAACTTCCTGAGACGCTTCACGCTTCACGAGGTGCGCTTCACGGAAGTAGAGCCATCCATAGATATGCGCCAGCATCGCCGCCAGCGCCAGCGCCCCGTAGCTGGCGACGATCGTCAGCACGTGGATCGTCAGCCACAGATTGCTCCGCAGCACCGCGACGACCGGCGAGATGCTCGGCTCCAGCGGCAGATGATCGGCCAAGAGCAGCACGATCGACGCCAGGAGTGCCGCCGCTAGGCCGAAGAACTTCACGCGGTAGATCCTCTCGAAGATGAGCGCCACTAATACCGCCACAAACGGCAGCCAAAGCATCGTCTCGTAGAAGTTCGACACCGGCGGGCGTCCGCCGATCACCACGCGCGCGATGATCCCGGCGCCATGGATCAGGAACGCCACAAGCGTAGCGGTGGTCGCCAGGCCGGCGGCTCCGCGACGGCCCGTCGTGATCGCCACGAGAAACCCGATCGCCGCGAAGAGATAGAGCCACCGAGCCACGCGGAACGGCTCCGACCGGTTGTACAGCAGCTCCAGACGCAACCGCCAATCCGGTGGATACGCGTCAGGGTTGGCAGCCCGTAACGCTTCCGACAACCGCTCCCACGATGACGCCGTCCACGCCGCATCCCCTTCCTGACGCACCACCCCGATCCATGTTCCCCACGCCTGGCGCAACGATTCCTGAACATCCGGCGCGTATCCCTCAGGGTTGGCGATCGATCGCCACACCACACCGCCGCCCGGCGGAGGCGGCACCAGCTTCAGATCGTGCTGCCAGATCGCGCCCAGCGTCACGAACCGGTCGTAGACATCCATCGCTTCGTTCTCCAGCATCGAGAGCTTCTCATCCCGCTGCTGCTTCTCAACGACCGGCGGTAACATCTGCATCAACTGTTTCGTAGCGATCAACTCACCGTATGAGATGTGGCTGCTCTTGGGCGGCATCCCCAGCGACTCGCGCAACGGATGAAACGGCACGGCGACGAGCGGCGCCTCCATCCATCGCTCCGGTCTGGCAAGCATCGACACCAACGTTGCTACCGGATCCTCGCCGCGCCACCGCGGCGCGCCGGTCAGCCGATCGAGCGTCTCGCGCGCGAAGGTGTCGAACGGCTTGACGCGCCCGTTGTGCTGCACCGGCATCCGCCGCACCGCCTCCAGCGCTTCCGGTGACCACGCCGCCCCCATCATTGCCAACGACGACGCGACCATCGCCGAAACCGCAACGATCCGCAGCGTTGTCTCTCCCCCACTACCTCTCATCACACCGATCGACCGATCAACCATCCAATGCTCCTTCGTGTTCAACACAATACTTGCTTCACGACATGCGTTCAAACCGCGTCGCCCGTGGCACACGCGCTATCACTTCCCCGCCCGACGATTGCGCAACGCGAACAGGCTGACGATGCCGGCGACGACAGTCAGAAAACCGGCGTAGACCAGGCCGGTGCCGGGATCATTCCGCACGGAGAGGATCGTCGTTTCGGTCGCTCCCATCGCGTAGCTCGACTGGAACAGGCTGAAACCGCGATGCTTGAGTGGATTGTTCATGCTGATCGTCCGCGCGATCGTCACGCTGCGCGCCGGATCGATCAACTCGATATCGCTCTCGAATCCCGCCGCCATCTGTGTGCCGGGGTAGTCGATCTTCCGGAAGTCTCGCAACACCACACGAAACGGCAGCGTCCACTCCGCCGGACGATACTCGACGACGATTGGACGCGACCCGACGGCCAGCTCCACCGTGCCGCGAAACGGCACCCAAGCGCTGGCCTCCCGCTCCCCCTCGCGCGCCACCAGATGCAGCATCTCCGCCTTCACCTCGTTCCCACGATTGGCGATGCGCCGCTCGATGACAGCACGCGGGTGGTACGCCATCACCTGCACCGCGTCGCCCGTCCACGGATGTTCGTAGCGCGCGCCGACCTCCAGCTTCTCCAACACCTGCCGCTCACCGGACGCACCGGTCATCACAACCGCCAGATCACCCGACGGCAGCTTCACCACGGCGAACGCGTTGGGCGGCAGCTCCGCGCTTGCCGGATGATGATAGCGGACGCGCGCCGGGATCGTGTGCTGTAGGCCATGCATCGACTGAAAATCAGGATGGAGCGCGAACACCAGATGCGGATCTTCTCCCTCCGGCCCGATCAGGACGAAAGCGACCGCCGGATTGTTCGGATGCCGGGAGCGGCTCGTCGGTCCCTGCTCGCCGATGACGAAGTCGGGAAAGTACTCTTTGAACGCGACGCGGTACGATGTGTTGCCGATCGCCACCGGCTCACCGAATATCTCGGGCACCGGCACCTCATGCATGCTGGCGCTGGGAATCTCGATCGACAGCACGCCACGCGGATGCTCCGACGACTCGGCGCGCCCCAGCAGCAGCGCCATCTGCTCGTCACTCTGCGGCTCGACGAACACCAGGTGCGAGGCCCCCCAACCGGCGATCCATCGCTGCGGATCGCGCGCCAGCAACCAGACGGTGTCGTCCTGCCCCGCATGCCCGCCGTTGCTCCCCTGGTGGACATGCTCGACGCGCAGCTGCACCGCTGGGTTCTCCTCGGTACTCTGCTCCGCTCCTTCGGAGCTTTGCAGAAGCGAAGAAGAGCCGCCACCGACAATCTCCTCGGCTGTCGTCGCGTCCGGATAGTACCGATCCACGGTCAGCCGGATCGACCGGTCGCCGAGCGTCACCGGGAAGACCGTGTGCGGCTCATGCACCCACGCCTGCGCCTCGAAACTGGTCGGGATGATCTGGTGCGCATCGCTACCTGGAGCATGAACCACCAGCACGTTCCGGGGCAGCACCAGCGTGTCGGCACTCTGCCCCTCGGGAATGATCAGCTGTCCGTCGATGCCGTAGCGCCCGCCGATAATCCCGCCGACGAGAATCAGAATGATGCCGATGTGTGCCAGGACGAACGGGATATGACGACGCTGCCACGGCCACCGCTGAAGCGCGGCGGTGGCGAGATTGAGCGCCAGGAATCCCAGGAGCCCCTGGAACCACCAGGAGGTATACACAAACTGCTGCACCGCCGCCGTGCCGTAGCGGACTTCGTAGATCGTCCCCCACGCCAGCACCGCCGCAATCGCGATCAACAACACGACGGCTATTTTCAGCGAACCGATGAGTCGAAACACTCCGAAGCCCTTCCTAGCTTTCAGCGACCAGCCATCAGCTGGCTGCCCCACACCTGCCCACACATTTCAAGCTGATAGTATGACGACGGAAAGTTGACCACTCATCCACTACGAGATAGTGCGGACGCATCATAGTACAGCTGATCAATCCGTGCCACCTTGTTGCGACGGCTCCTCATCCTCGTGCCGGTGCGTTTCATCCGCCTTGGAGCCGCGGCCGCTGACCCACGTTCATTTCATCGGGTACTCGTCGGGGTCGAACATCACCCAGTACACGTGCCAGATGAGGATCACCGAGCACGCCAGGATCGCCTCGTAGTAGTGGATCGCCGTCACCACGTCGAAGATCCACTTCGGGAAGAAGCGCATCGTCCAATCCTGCCACGTCATCAGCGAGCCGGTGGCGACATGATCGATCACATCTACAGCAGCAGCCACACCGACCTGGCATACCTTGAAGCGGAGCTGACATTCTGATGGAGCACCGTGATAAGGGACGGGTGACCGGTGACAAAAACACTGCAGCCCACCACCCATCACCAGTTACCCGTCACATGCCGTGGCTGGTCGCGCTCGCGGCACTCATCGGCGTCGGCGCAGGCATCGGGGGCTTCACGTTCCGCTACGCGGAAGGCTTCTCGTACCTCTCCAACGATCCCAAAGCCTGTCTCAACTGCCATGTCATGCGTGACGTCTACGACGGTTGGTCGCACTCCAGCCACAAAGCGGTCGCCGTCTGCAATGACTGTCATACGCCGCACGACTTCATCGGCAAATGGACGACGAAGATGCTCAACGGCTGGCATCACAGCTCAGCATTCACCACCGGCGGATTCCACGAGCCGATCCACATCAAATCGCGCAACGCATCGGTGCTGGAAGAGAGCTGTCTGCACTGCCACGCACAACTCGTTGGGCACATCGCCCACCGGGACACCCCCGGCGGCGATACATCATGCGTGTCATGTCATCGCACCGTCGGCCATGGAGGATGAAGACGTGAAGCGTCGTTCGTCGATCGTGAAGCGTCCGGAAATCTATGAAGTGCGGCGCACATCCCGTAACGTTGCACGCCTCGATGGCGCACACGACGCGATACGCTTCGCGCACCGCGCTTCACGAACGTACTCTTTCTCTCAACTCAGAACGCCTGGCGAGCGCCCAAGCGTAGCAAACGAAAGGAGATTCCGATGAAATCGAAATCCCGTACCCCGTTCTTACTAGCGCTGCTCTGTCTGATCGTTGCAGGCGCCACATTCGGCGTCACGATGCTGTTGATCAATATCGCCGAGCGCAAACGCGAAGCCCGACTCTACCCGGCCAAGCTGACCGAGGTCGAACAGAGCGAGCCGGACTCCAAGAAATGGGGCGAGAGCTTTCAGAACCAGTACGACGCCTGGCTCAAAACCTCGACCAACTACGGCCGCACCAAGTACGGCGGCTCGGAACCCTTCCAGCATGTCGAGGAGAACCCGCGGCTCAAACGGCTGTTCGCCGGATACGCCTTCGCCGTCGACTATCGGGAAGAGCGCGGGCACGCCTGGACCATCACCGATGTCAAGAACACCGAGCGGACGAAGCAGTTCAAGCAACCGCTCACCTGCATGACGTGCAAGAGCAGCCAGGTGCCGAGGAAAATGGATGAGTACGGCGGTCCGGCAGCGTTCTACAAGCAGAAGTTTGCCGAGCATGCCGACGAGTTCACCGAGCCGATCGGCTGCGCCGATTGCCACGATGCCAAGACCATGAACCTGCGGATCAGCCGCCCGGCGTTCCGCGAAGCGATGGAGGCGCGCGGCATCGACCTCTCCAAGGCGACGCGTCAGGAGATGCGCAGCTACGTCTGCGGCCAGTGCCACGTCGAGTACCACTTCAAAGGCGAGGGCAAGTACCTGACGTTCCCGTGGACCAACGGGCTGAATTTCGACGAGATCGAGCGGTTCTACGAGGAGCAAGGTTTCACCGACTGGACGCACGCCGAGACGAGGGCGAAGATGCTCAAGGCGCAGCATCCGGAGTTTGAGACCTGGTCCACCGGCATCCACGCCCGCTCGGGGGTCGCCTGCGCCGACTGCCATATGCCGTACCAGCGCGTCGGCTCCGTCAAGGTGACCGATCATTGGATCCAGTCGCCCATGCAACACATCAACCGCTCATGCCAGAACTGCCACCGCTGGTCTGAGGCGGAGCTGGCGGGGCGCGTTGAGGCGATTCAGGACCGGACGGCGAAGATGCTGGAACGGGCAGAGCTCGCCATCATCGCGCTGATCGATGACATCAAAGGCGTCATGGCGGAAGGAGCGACCGACGAACGGCTGGAATCAGCGCGCCAGTTCCACCGGGAGGCGCAGTTCCGATGGGACTTCATCGCCGCGGAGAACAGCATGGGCTTCCACAGTCCGCAGGAGACGCTCAGAATTCTGGGCGAGTCGATCGATCTGGCAAGGCAGGGACAGCTGGAGGTTGCGAAGATCCGCGAGGCGTTGCACACGCCGCAGCCGGTCGCGTCGACACCCGAACCGACCGAGGAAGCGGCAAGCGGACAGAGCGCGTACTAAGCGTGAAGTGCCTGAGTCAGCTACTCTTCGGCAGCGGCGTCGTTGCGGGCGATCTGCTGGAGCTTCTCGGGATGCACGATGGTTGTCTGACCGCGGGATGATGTGATCATGCCATCGTCTTTGAATCGGCTGAGGATGCGGATGGTCGTCTCCACCGTGGTGCCGGCGAGCTCCGAGAAATCCTGGCGCGTGAGCGGAATCGTCGGGCCAAACTTCTTCATGAGCGTCAGCAACGCCTGCGCCAATCGCTTCTCGACCGGATCGAAGATCGCGCACCCCTTCGACTCCACCTCTCGCAAGCGACCACAAAAGACGCTCGTCACCTCGCGACGGAACGCCGGATGCCGCTCCATCACCTGATTGAACCTCACCATCGGGATGCGGATGACCTCGGCGTCGGTCGCCGCCACGGCATCGGTCGGATACGCCTGCTGATCCATCGCCGGTAGACAGCAGAAGAGCTCGCCGTCTGTCATGACGCAGTTGGTGGAAACGTGACCGTCGTCGCTAAACTTCATCAGATGGACGCGACCCGACTTAACGATCCAGACGGCATCCGCCCGCTGCCCCTCACGGTAGAGCGTCTCGCCCTTGGCGTAGGCTTTCTGCAAGGCGGCTTTGGCAATCTGCTGCCGGTCGGCTGCGGGAAGACCTTTGAATAATGGCGCTTTGGCTAAAAAGGACTCGATCATACCTGATCTCCGTCAGGCATTGTCCACAGTTCAGTCGAATCCGTCAATTATTCCGTCGATCGCGAAGCGCTAGTGGCAACGGGCGCGCTGCTGCACGATCTCCTCGGCCTTCAGCCAATCCTCCACGTCGTGGCCGTGCTCACCCCCACGCTTCAGGAACAGCTCATGGGCGACGCGCTCCACTTCGCCCGCGTCAAGGACCTGTTGGTTGGCAGCAGACGACGCCGGACGTTCAACACGCTGTGTTGTCACCGGCTGCTCGCTGCTGGCAGACGACTTGGAGCGCTCGACGACGCGACGGGCAGCTCGTTGGAACACTCCCGGCATCTTCTCACGACCCCCCGCACGACCCGTCGATGCTCCAGCGGTCTGATCCTGCGTTGGCTCTTTGGCGTTCCTTCGAATGCTTACCATACTCCACCCCTTTCGTTCCCCAACCGACGTCTTTCTTCAGTCTAAACAAAGAACGAGCGGCTGGCTATGATCTATCTCACACCACCACGCGACGATCGGCAATCCCGCCTAATCCATCGAACCAATTACCAATCAAATCAGCTATAGCACACGGAGTACACACGCGTCCACCGGCTTGAGACACGAGCTGCGAGACCCGAGCCACGAGCTTCGAGCAACTTCGACATCTGACTTCTGACCTTCGACTACGGTCTCTCGTCTCAGGTCTCCAAGCTGGCCCATGGTCGGATGCCAGAGGTCGCGGTTGACCCTCCTTGCGCCTTGAATCTTGCGTCCGATCTTGCAGTCACTCGTAGCTCGTGGCTCGAAGCTCGCGCCGTACGCTCATCCAAGCACTTAGGTATGATCTTGCGCTTCACGCTTCACGAACGACGCCTCACGATCTGTTAAATCACTCGGTCGTTGCCGCCGTCGATCGGCACCTGCGCGCCGGTCGTCTTGGCGAAGAGCGACCCGGCCATCGCGCACGCCAGCTGCGCCACGTCACGCGAGGTAATCTCCACGTTGAGCAGATTGTTGGACTTGTACTGCTCCACACTCAACCCATACTGCTTGGCGCGGCTCGCCAGCACCTGCGGCGTCCAGATCGCCGTGTCAAAGACCTGGTTCGGATGGACAACGTTGACACGAATACCTGAGGAGGCCAGCTCCAGCGCCGCAACGCGCGCCAGCTGCGCCAATCCCGCCTTGGCGACCGAATAGGCCGCCGCACCCGGCCCCGGCGCCGCCACATTCTTCGAGCCGATGATGACGACCGACGGCTCGATGCCGAGCGACAGATACGGAATGCATGCCTGCAGCAACCGCTGATGGCTCGAGAGATTCACCGACACGCTCCGGTTCCACGTCTCCTGACGCAGCCGAGCGATCGACTCGCTCGCCGGAAAGATCCCGGCGTTGCTGATGAGGATGTCGAGGCCGCCGAAATGGCGCACCGTTTCCTGCACCGCTGCGTCGACCTGACGAGCATCCGTCACATCGCAGCGCACGCCGATGATCCCGGGTTGCGCGAAGAGCGAGACGATCCGTCGATCGATATCGAGCGCCGCGACCACCGCCCCCTGCGCGCGCAACGTCTCGACGCACGCCTTGCCGATGCCGCTGGCCGCGCCGGTGACGAGCGCGACCTTTCCCTGCAGCGGAAGCGAGGCGCCGCCCTTCTTCAGCTTCGCCTGCTCCAGCTCCCAGTATTCTACGTCGAACAGCGCCCGCTGCGGCAACGGTCGCCATCCGCCCAACGCCTCGCCCGCCCGAATCGCGCGCAGCGTGTGGCGGACGATATCGGCGACGATGCCGACATCCTGCATGCTGCGGCCGAACGCCACGATGCCGCGCCCCGGCCAGACCGCCCACCGCGGCGCCGGATCGAGACACGTCAGCTTGCCATTGGCATGTCGCGCGAAGTACCGGCGATACGCGACAGTGAACCGCTCGACATCGGCCTCCGGATTCCGCCTGACGATCAACGGGAATGGTTTGGTGCGAATCACATGGTCGGGCGTTAACGTACCGCGCGTGGCGACCGAAGTGACGTTGCGCAACGCAGAGAACGCGGCCGCCTCATCTCCAGGCTCCCACCGCGCGACGACTGCTCCTCCACGCGCGCACGACACCGCCCGCCGCAACCGCGCCAGCTGCTCCAAGCAAGAGCGGTCGTAGGTCGTAGGTCGCAGGTCATATGAGAGCGGTCGTACGACGTGCGACGTACGACTCGCGACAGTCTTTGCGGTACGCCTCAGATACGACTCGGCGACCGTGACGATCCGGATCATCCGCTCATAGCTCACTCGTGCGTCATCCGCGAACGTGAAGACGCCGTGGTTCATCAAGACCATCCCATCGCAGCGCGACCAATCGACCTCCCGCGTCATCTCGTAGACTTTTCGGGACAGCAGGAATCCCGGCATCACGTACGGCACGATGAGCATGCGTTTGCCGTAGATGCGGTGGATGCGATCCGCCCCGTCCCGCGTGTTGGTGATCGTCACCACGGCATCGGCGTGCGTATGATCGACGTAGCAGAACGGAACAACCGCGTGCAGGATCGCCTCGACCGACGGATTCGGCGCGCCCGGATCGATCATCGCCGCCCGCTGTGTTGTCACCATCGCCGTATCGCTGAGCCGCTCGAGCTCCGCCATGCGCCGGGCCACATCCAGCCGCACCGGTGAGAAACCTGACGCGTCGATCGTCTTCAGATCGCCGCCGCTCCCCTTGACGTACAAGATCTCCTCCGGCTCACCGAAGAGATCGCGCACCGGCGCCTTGACCGAGGTGTTTCCGCCGCCGTGCAGCACCAGCGTCGGCTCCTGCCCCAGCAGCCGCGACGTATACACCCGCAGCGCCAGCGGATCGCCCCCGCACCGCCTTGCCTCTCGCTCACTCCACCGACTCTTCATATAAGCCCTCTCACAACGCTGCCGCTGTTTCCAGCACCCAGTCAAGCGAGCGAAGCCTGCAGCTTCTCCCGCCAACTATCCTCAAGCATCAACTCGAAACGCAACTCCTGCCGCTCCAAGCCGAGCTTCAACTCTCCAACGGCCATCGCCTGCTTGGAATGTTGAGTCAGCAGCTCGAACAACTTGATCTTGTAATCCGTGTCGGTGTTCCCCTGTAAATGCAATCCTTTGGTTTCTAACACGGTAAACCTCATCTTGCCGTTGCCCGAGCTATGCAGGCACGCGAGAAAGTCTGGATACACACGGCCACGCTGCCAACCCTGCAGGTGCCAATCCTGATGCACGGCAATACGGTGCCACCACCGCACAGCCTTGTCGCCATCAAGATACCAGGCCACCTCTTTCTCCAAATCGTTGAGTTGCCTTTGGTAAATCGGCGTGAACAATGACTTCTCCAGAAGCTCACCGCTTTTTCGGAGAAGCGGCTTGTCTTCATCGGTCACGTCCAACTCCAGCGTCTCAGCCAACTTCCAGCTCAATCGGCTATCACCGGATGCCTGAAGCTGAAACCGCAGCTCCCCCTCGGCAAGCATCCGACGGAACGCCTGTTCCGCAACCTGGTGAACCTGAGCCGTCAGATTGGCGCGTACTGAGTTAAGCAGAACGAGCCGGTTGGTAAAGATACGCTCTTCCGAGAAACCGCCCTTGCGTAATTCATTCAACGTCTCTCGAAGGATGCGGGCGCCCTGCCACGGATTCGGAATCACATCGAGCAGCAAGCGCACCATCGCCGGCAAATCCAGTTCCGGCTCGACAGCTTCTTCCGTCGTTTGCAGCTTCGGCAACGCTTCATCATCGACATTTCCCAAGTCTTCAACGTTTATGCGCGCAATGGTTCGCTCAATAGCATCTTTCTCGTCTGGCGTGAAGCTCGCCCGGTTCGCATAGCTGAACGCTCCCCAATCCAAGCGGCTCAACAGATCCCGATCGTAGTCGAACGGCCGCCACTCCCCCGTCGCATAATGCCTCGACAGCACACGCGGCATGAAAATCTTCAGACGCGCGAACTCCTTCCGGCGACGCAACGTTTCCCGTCGAGCAGCAAACATCTCTCCAGGACCCGACAAACGCACGTTCGCGGCAAGGTCGCCCATGCCCTCTTCCTCGAGGCCACGCCGCACACTCTCAATCGCCTTCTGTACTGCCTGGTCAAACGTGAAGACATAACACTCATTCAATGAAGCGGCCCCCGTCCACTTCGCCTCGGGTTGGCGCAGCACGCGTCCCACCATCTGCGTGAGCGCCGTAGGCGCCGTCGTCTTCGAGAGCACGGCAAGAATGTAGGCAAAGGAGCAGTCCCAGCCTTCCCGTAGCGCGTCCTTCGTGATGATGTAGCGAACGGGGCACAGCTCCGAGAACAAGTCCACCTTGCCCAACTCGTCCAGTTCGGCCGACTTCACTTTGATCTGCTCTGGCCGCGCGCCGAGCTTCCCCACGAGAAATTCCCGCACTTCTTCCGCGTGAACTGCCCCCTTATCCCGCTGATCGGCTCCCGTCCGCTCCACGCGGATCAGCAGCATGGGCCGGATATACCGCCCCTCGTTGTTGCGCACTTTCCCGGCGCTCCTCTGCAACTCATCCAGCTTATCCTTCGCCACCGCTAAGGCATGTTTCCAATCCGCCCGGCTCTCGTTGATCAGGTTGATCGGCATCTTAATCATTTGTTCATCTTTCAACGCCGTGCCAACCACGTTCACCAGCACGTTACTCACGTATTCCTTGCCGCTGTTGGGCGTCGCAGAGAGTTCGAGGATGAAGCGGGGGTTGTAACCGGCGATCGTCTCAAACGCCGTGTTCGAGTACGCTTTGTGCCCTTCGTCGATCACCACCAGCGGCCGCACCAACCGCAGCACATTGCCGAGACTCTGCTTCATCGTCATCCCGCCAACACGGTAACCTTCATCGGCCAAGTTGTTCGCGTCAAGATTCGGCACCTGACGGAGCAGCTCCGCGTTCGCCGGAGCATCATCCACCTCGGGAAAGACGCTCGGATACCGCCCGCTATCCTGGAACATCTTACGCGCCTCTTTCGACTCCTTCCTTACTGCTCCCGCCTGAAGCATCAGCAACATCACGCACAGTTGCCCCTCGACATCCTGCCGGGTAAAGCTGTCTCCCTTTTCCAACAGCCGGACGCGGCCGCCCGACGCCCGCTCCAACATCTGCCGGTACGGATGTTCGCGATTGGCAAACGCCTTCCAAGTTTGCGAGTAGATGGCATCGGAGGGAACGATCCAGAGCACGAAGCCGGTTTGCTTCTTGAAATACTCGGTGTTGATGCGCTCGATGGCGAGCGTACCGAGCAACGTCTTGCCTCCGCCCGTGGGTAACTTGAGGCAGACATTCGGCACCGGACGCCCCATGCCGTCTTTCCGAGCGACATAGGGCGGCGCGATGACATTGCGCTTTGCGTCTCTGGCGAGTGGCAGCGCCTTCGCATCATGCAGCGCATCCCATGCCTCACGGCAATAATCCGCCAGTTTGGCGTCACGCCCTTTGCTGCGCTGAAACTGAAGGGTTTCTTCCGCGGCCTCGCGCTGTGCGCCCAACACCCGGAGATATCGACTCAAACTCTCCAGCGTGTCTGTCTGGTACCCCTTCAGCTGCATAGCTGATTAATCCCCAAGAATACGGTGGATGGCGTAGGGAAGTTGGCAGAACTCCACGCCCAGTCTTGATAGCTCTCGCTGACTCATAAACTTGGCGGCGGCGAAGACCAGCAGCCGCTTCTTGCCCGTGCCGGCGGCTACCATGGCGTCCACAAGCTGCTCTGTCAGTGCGGCGTCATTACTCTGCAGCCAGGCGGTGTCGGACCGGTAGAGCAGCCAGACACGATACAGCTCCGTCTCGCCGATGCAGGCGAGGCCGGTGTTGTCCGGCTTCGGCGTTTGCTCCAACGTGCGGCCCGTCGCGGTGAAGAAGACGTATCTCGCCAACGCCTCGAAGGTCGGCAGTCCATCCGCCAACAGTTTGTCGAGCGACATCTCCGGCCCCAGGGTGGCGAAGGTGAAGCTGCCGCCGAGTCCTTCGGCTTTTTCGGCGATCTTCTTCTCGCCGGTGACGATCAGCGCGCCATCTTCGACGCTCTTGGCCACTCGGTCGTAGCGGCTGCCCTCGAACTGCTCGACGCTCTCGGCTTTCTCAACCAGCGCGGCAGCCTTCTGCAGCTTTGTCCACGAGAGCGGCTCGCGGAGCAACTCCGTCCGCTGCGTTCCCTCGAACTTGTAGCCCTGGATAACGCGCCGCAAGCGCTCTGCCGTCAACTTGTCCGCGTAATCCTCGCATTCAACAAGGATGAACTTCCGGTTGCCGCCGTCTTTCTTGTTCTGCGCCAACACCGCATGCGCCGTCGTCCCACTCCCCGCGAAAGAATCCAAAATCACCGCATCCTTTCCCATACCTGCAAGCTCGATGATACGAGCAATCAGTTCGACTGGTTTCGGAGTGGCGAACAGGTCGGCGGTATTGAAAATATCCCGCAACATTGCCTTGGCTTGGCGCATGGTCTGCATATCGGACCAGATTGTTGGATAAGGTCGGTCTGGAGTTGTGCGGGCGAACTCTCTTATGTACGGTTCCCACACCTGCTTCCCGCCTTTCTTCCGCTTCTTCCAAATCAGCGTTCCCGCATCTTTCGCCGCTTTGACCGTTTTGGGACTGGCAGACCAGCGAGCTTCTTCGCCGTTATCGTGGATGGGATATACGTCATTTCCATCCGGGTCTTCAACAGCGAAAAACATGGTGGGCCGGTCCCTACGCAAGCTGTTCTTCCCATTTTTCTTTAGCAATCGGTCGCGGTAATAACGGTTCTGCTCATCTGGACCTCGGTAAGCTTCGATTAGAGAGCTGTCGAGTAACCGGGCGAACTCCGCATCCTCTGCACGTTTGGCATAGCAAAGAATGAACTCATGATCTGGTGCTATTGACACCTTGTTATCGTTGGGGCTGTCTACTTTTCGCCAAACAAAAGTCGTTACCAAGTTTTCTTCCCCAAAGATTTCATCCATCGCGGCGCGGAACCGGTGAACCTCATTGTCGTCGATACTTATGAAAATTACTCCATCCTCGGCGAGCAGTTCGTGCAGCAGTTTGAGTCGAGGCCACATCATGCAGAGCCACTTGTCGTGGCGTTCGAGGTCTTCCTTATCCACCGGGCTGGCCTTCTTGAGCCATTCGCGCATGAGCGGGCTGCGGACGTTGTCGTTGTAACACCACCCCTCGTTGCCGGTGTTGTACGGAGGGTCGATGTAGATACAGTCCACCTTGCCGGCATAGACGGGCAGGAGCGCCTTGAGCGCGTGGAGATTGTCGCCGTGGATGATGAGATTATCGCTGAGTGACGGCTTCTGCCCTTTGGCTGGCAGCGACTTTTTTGCGTCAACGACCAGCTCTCTGAACGGCACCGAGAGATGGTGGGTGTACACAAACGACTTTCCCTTAAACTCTAGCATCGGCATCACGGCTCCCACACACCGCCCAACTCAAGAAACGGGCAGCGACCATACCCTCTCTCTTACCCCTTCTTAAGGATCATACCCTTTCTCCGCCAGGCAGCCCCCGGCCCGCGCCCTACACACTCCACACGACCGGCTCGCTTGAGATCCCGCAACACACGGCGGATCAACTCTCGACTGGAGAAAGGGGACAGTCCCCTTTTCGGCCGATTGCTACCGCACCCGCTCGATCCACGTGACGGACGATCCCGCTGGACTCCCCTTCAGCGCATTGTAGAACTTCTGGTCTGCAGTCACCAAGACGCCGTCAGCGCTCACCGCCAACGCGAGATACAGACTGTCGTAGATGCTGCGGTCGAGGCGAGCGGCCAACTCCCAGGCCGCATCCAACAGCTTGACGGACGGGAAGATCCTCAGCGGAAAGCGACGAAGATCCTTCAACATCTGGAGCGCGTGAGCACTCTCCAGCTCACCCCGACGGCACTTCTTCCATAAGGCATTGCCGACTTCAGCCCAGAGCAGGTCGGGAGCCAGCAGCGGGCGGTTGCTCCGCAGGAGCCGCCGAGCGGGTGCGGCATGCACCTCCGGCAGGAACCACTTCACGGCGATGCTGGCATCGATGACGACCGGAGTCACCGCTCCCGATCCTCGCGGATCACACCAGCGCTATCGCTGTACGCACCGCCCCCCAAGCGACGATGCCACTGCTCGGACACTTTCTGAGCCTGCGCGATCGAAAAGGTCGTGGCTTCCTGCAAGATGGCTTTCACCTCGCCCTGCAGCGAGCGGCCATGTTGCCTGGCGCTCGCCTTGAGCCGTGCGATCGTTCCCAGATCCAGATCTCTGACCAAGAGCTGAGGCATGTTCATTCCTCCCTGTTCGGATGCTATATCGCTATCAAAATGCTAGCATCCAGACGGTCGGGCGTCAATGTCCAGTGGCGACCTGAAGAAGAACGGCGTCTTTCGATGACACGTGCGACTGCTTGCTTGTCGACGACAGCATCGGCACGCTACACGATCTCCCGTATTGCGCTACGTCGCATAGGCATAGCGGGCGGGACGCTCCTTCACATGGAAGCCGATCTGCCAGCGCGGCTTTTGAGACGGCAGCAGGAGAGATCGGATCTGCCGGTAGAGATCTCGCAAGGCGGCATCGTGACCCAGCAGCGTGCTCTCGATCGCCGCCAACCGCTTCTCCAACACCCGGGTAGCCGCCAGCTCGCTGCGCATGCGGACAAACGCCCGGATGACATACACACTCATCGCCACCGCCTGCGCACTGTTGAGCACGTTGGCCGCCATGATCGCGCCATGCTCGGTGAATGCCCACGGCAAGTAGCGGCGACCACCGCGCATACCCGGAGAACCGGTCGCAGATTGCGACCGGTCGGCTACTGTTGACCGCGCAGAGTTTGAGATCACAATTGTGATCTCAAACGCGCAACTTCTTGCCCTGTCAGCTGAAACGCAAAGTCCGCGGGAAACCGATCTCTACTACGTTTAACCGCTTGATTCAGCGTTCTTGTCGGAACGCCGTAGATCCGTGCCAGATCGGAATCGAGGATCACCTTCTCCCCGCGCATCTCGTGAATCAACGTCTCAAAGCGTTCGACAGGCAGCGCCAATTGATGCTCAGCCATCGCTCTATCCTCTCACCCCGCCGAACCGCCCTCTCCACTCTATCCCCAACCGCCGAGTCCCGGTGACATTCTACTACAGGCGCGGCGCAGCCGATGAGACGGCGATCGCCTGCACCCAGCGCCCCTTGCGTCCCACGTTGGACACCACCCGCAGCTCCCGCACCACCCAGCCGCGCAGCATGCCGGCGACCTCCGGCTTCGAGTAGCACGCGATGTAGCGCCCGGGGATCCAGTCGTCGGATGCGGCGCGGTGCGACCGGCCCCACGACAGCGTCAGACCCAACACACCCGCAGGACGCAACGCCTGCCGCAGCCGCCGCAACTGACGCCGCAGCTCGGCAGGCGGCACGTGCATCAGCGCCGCGTTGCACCAGATACCGTCGTAGCGCCCGCGAGCCAGCCGCGCAGTCTCAAACCGCGCCAGCTGCACCGTGATGCCCGGACATTGGCGCCGCGCCGCACGAACAAACTCCGGCGCGCCATCCAACCCCTCGACAACACATCCCTGCCGATGCATCCACGCTAACTCTCGGCCGATGCCACAGCCGTAGTCAAGCGCCCTGGCGCCGCGCGGCAACATCTCAACGAACCGCCGCAGCAACCGCGATGGAACGCGTACACGTCGCCAATTAGCTGCAGCGCGTTTTGCGCGCCGCCGATATGCCACGATTGTCGCATCGGAGAACGCAGTTGGACGCGACATTGCTACGCCACCATCAATGATACGTGCTCAACGGCCTCATGATCCAAGTGCCGGTCACTGCCGCCCGACAATCTGTCGAATCACCCAGCGCATCATTGAAAGATCTCGTGGAAGAATCGACTCATCGCCTCCCACGAGCGATGGTCGGCAGCCGCATGATAGGCCGCGCCGGTCGTTGGATCACTCCCCGCCTCCGGCACCGTGAAACTGTGCACCGCACCACCATATGCGACAAACTGCCAGTCAACCTTAGCATCGCGCATCTCCTGCTGGAACGCGGCCACCTGCTCCGGCTTGACGAACGAATCATCCGCGCCGTGACAGACGAGTACCGAACCCTTGATATTGCGCGCGTCCTCTGGCTGTGGCGTATCCAGCGCACCATGGAAGCTGACGACCCCGCGCAACGGCGCACCGTCGCGCGCCAGCTCCAGTACTGTCATCCCACCGAAGCAGTAGCCGATCGCCCCCAACCGCTCCGGATCGACCAATGGCTGGCGAGCCAGCACGTCAAGCCCAGCCCGCGCGCGATCGCGCATCAGCCGCCGATCCTGCCGATACGCGCCTGACAACGCCGCCGCCTCCTCGTGCGTTGTGGCATACACTCCTTTGCCGTACATATCGATCGCAAACGCCACATAGCCGAGCTGCGCCAGCTGCTCCGCTCGCCGCTTGGCATAGTCGCCGAGCCCCTTCCACTCATGAACGACGAGCACACCGGGCCGATGCCCTTCCACCGCGTCATCGTACGCTAGATACCCTTCGAGCACCACGTCGACGTGCCGGTACTCCACCGCCTCGGTGTGCACTGCCGCCATCGCCTCAGACACCCACACCATCATCATCACCGCCATGACCCCGCGCCACCACGTCATCATCATCCCGCTCCTTGTCATCGTCTCACATGCTCGCCGCAAACACGCCAAGCCGATCACCGCGTCCCAGAAGCCTCGCGAATAAACCGGACAATCTCCTCAATCCGCGAGGCGTGCACGAAGATCCCGCGGAAGCCCGGCCGGTCGGACGCGGACAGCGTCGCATCCACACACTCAGCCACCGCCGACGGTAACTCGACTGCCCTCCCCAGAAAACCAACAGGGGCGGCGTCGACGAGATCGAAACCCACCGCATGCGGAACCCTGGCAGCGAAGAAATCAGCCGCCTCGAACGTTTCGTAGCCATCCGCGCGATACGACATGACATAGCTGGTACGATGGGAGGCCGCTCGATAACCAGTCATCTCGTTGCCGCTCTCGTGACGTGTCTGACCAATCCAGAACGCGTCGAACGTCTCGTAGGAAAAACCCTGAGCGCGAACGATCCGCTCCAGCTCATCGTGCATCTCGACGTAACCGGAGAAATCATAGCGCCAGGCCTTGTCGGCGTACGGCTCCACGTTGACCACAACGCCGCGCAGAATCTCCGCGGCTTCCCTTTCTCCTGCTCGGGCCAGCCGTTCCTTGAGCTCGCGGATCCGACTCACCAACCGTGTCACCTTCTCGCGAGCATCCGCACGCTTGGCGCCCGCCCAATCGGGACTGCCCCGCACGAACTTGACCGATGTCATCCCTCCGCGCCAGGCAGCCAGCACCTTCGCCTCCGCCTGCTCCAACGCAATCGTCCCCTCGCCAAAGTAATGGCCATCGACAATCACCTCGTTGAAACCAGCTATCCCCAACGCCCGGAAATCCTCGTCACGCACGTTGGCGAAATCCCAGAAGACGGCGGCGACGCGCCCTTCTTCGATCAGGCGAATCCGCTGCGCCGCGCGGGCGAACGGCTCCAGCGCCGTACCGGCAAACCGCTCCACCTCAAACGACTGTTGCGCCCACACCACTGATGCCGCGATATCCGCAGTCCACATCGCCACCACCAGCACGACTATACGGAGAGCATGTTGCCGCACCATTCTCGCCCTTCTCTCTTCGATCGCTCAGATCGACACCAAAAAGGGACAGTCCCATGCCAGGAACTGTCCCTGCGTTCAACCGATTCCCCCGTGACTACAGCCGACCCTTCGTCGATGGCACGCCGCTGACACGCGTGTCGCGCTGCACGGCAGCCGATAGCGCCCGCGCCAATCCCTTGAAGAGCGACTCAGCAATGTGATGCGGGTGCTTGCCGTAGCGCAACGCCATGTGGAGATTCATGCGAGCGCTGTGCGCGAACGACTCGAAGAAATGCTCCAGCAGCAGCCCGTCGAACGTGCCGAGCCGCGCATGCGTCCACTTGACCTTGAACACGCAGTATGTTCGCCCCGAGAGATCCAGCGCCACATAGCTGAGCGCCTCGTCCATCGGCAGCAGAAAGTTGCCGTAGCGGACGATCCCGCGCTTGTCCCCCAACGCCTGCGCCAACGCCTCCCCCAGCGCGATGCCGAGATCCTCCACGAGATGATGATCGTCGATGTGCCGATCGCCCCGCGCGTTCACCGTCAGATCGAAACGCCCATGCTTGGCAAACAGCTCCAGCATATGGTCGAGGAACGAGATCGTGGTGTGGATGCGCGACCGCCCCGTGCCGTCGAGATTCAGCACAATGGCGATCTGCGTTTCCTTCGTCTTCCGGTCAATCGTGGCGATACGAGCCATTGGCTTCTGCATCATCGATTCCTCCGCGAACAACGTGTCTCCGTGCGTCATAGTAGCAATCTGCCATGCGTGGGTCAACCACCAGCCGGTTGGCGAGCGGCCGATAGTATGACGCCGATCATACACATTAGTGGCGGCTGGAGGCATACTTCCAACTGCTACACGGGTTGCGACGATGACCGCCCGGATACGTGACTCGCCTAATCCAACCGGCGAGCGATCTCTGAGTGTCTGCGACACAGCGTGAAACACTGCGATCACTCAATAATCAGCGCATCATCGCTCAATCATCACTGTCGGAGGCCGATGCGCTTCACGAATGACGAGTGACGGATTTTTGAAGGAGCCAAATATGAAACGCCACGATATACTCGACGCCAGATCAACCATGAAGACCGCCACAACAATACCAGCCGGTTTCAACGAGCATGCGCGCCGATGGGTCGAGGAGTGCGCGACACTCTGTCAACCGGATAGCGTGCATTGGTGCGACGGCAGCAACGAGGAGCGCGCCGAGCTGACACGCCAGGCCGCATCGCAGAGCATCCTCATCGAGTTGAACCAGACCGCGATGCCCGGCTGCTACCTGCATCGCAGCAACCCGAACGACACCGCCCGCACCGAGCACTGCACCTTCATCTGCACGCCAACGAAGGCGTCAGCCGGCCCAACCAACAACTGGATGGCTCCCGCCGACGCCTACCAGATGCTGCGCGGTTGCTTTGCCGGATCAATGCGCGGGCGGACGATGTACGTCGTGCCGTTCCTCATGGGGCATCCTGGCTCACCGCTGGCGAAGATCGGTATCGAACTGACCGACTCGCTCTACGTCGTCCTCAGCATGGGAATCATGACGCGGATGGGGCGGATCGCGCTGGAGGAGCTGGGCGACCGCGACACGTTCACCCGTTGCCTGCACAGCGTTGGCGAGTGCGACCCGAACCGTCGCTACATCTGCCATTTTCCGCAGGACAACACGATCTGGAGTTACGGCTCCGGCTACGGCGGCAACGCGTTGCTGGGCAAGAAGTGTCTGTCGCTGCGCATCGGCAGCTACCTCGGCCACGAGGAAGGATGGCTGGCGGAGCACATGCTCATCATGGGCGTCACCGATCCGCGCGGGCAGACGACGTACGTGACCGGCGCGTTCCCGAGTGCCTGCGGCAAGACCAATCTCGCCATGCTGACGCCGCCGCCATCGATGGCCGCCGATGGCTGGAAGATTGAAACGTTGGGCGATGACATCGCCTGGATGTACATCGATGGGCACGGGCATCTGCGAGCGCTCAATCCGGAGGCGGGATACTTTGGTGTCGTCCCCGGCACCAACCGCACAACCAACCCGAACGCCATCGAGGCGATGGCACGCAACGCCATCTACACCAACGTAGCGCTGCGTCCCGATGGCACCGCCTGGTGGGAAGGCCACGATGAACCGGCGCCCGCGCAGTGTACCGACTGGACGGGGCAACCGTGGACGCCGAACAGCGGTCGCAAGGCAACGCATCCCAACAGCCGCTTCACCGCGCCGGTCACGCAGAACCCGGCGATCAGCCCGCTCTGGGATGACCCGTCCGGCGTCCCCATCTCCGCCATCATCTTCGGCGGACGGCGCAGCAAGACGTTGCCGCTCGTCGTCGAAGCGTTCAACTGGACGCACGGCGCCTACCTCGGCGCGATGATGGGCTCCGAGACGACGGCCGCCGCCAGCGGACAGACCGGCGTCGTACGCCGCGATCCGATGGCGATGCTCCCCTTCTGCGGCTACAACATGGGCGCCTACTTCGCACACTGGCTGTCGATGCAGAAACGGCTGGCTCCGCCGCCGCGTATCTTCCACGTCAACTGGTTCCGTACCGATGAGCACGGGAAGTTTCTCTGGCCGGGCTTCGGCGAGAACCTCCGCATCCTCCAATGGATCCTCGACCGATGCCACGGCCGTGTCGACGCCGTGAAAACGCCGATCGGCTGGATGCCGCAACCGGAGGATATCAATCTCGACGGTCTCGAAATTGATCGTGCGCGCTTCGAGCAAGCGCAGGCGATCGACCGCGAGGCGTGGCGGAAGGAGCTGAGCACCCAGGAAGAGCTGTTCGTCAAGTTGGGCGGCGACATGCCGAAGGAACTGCTCTTCGAGCGGGAGCTCCTGCTGAGCCGTCTGTAACACCACACACAACGTAGCGACATCCGTTCATCTTCGAGTGGAGTCCCAAGCGCAGTCGAGGGACGCAATCGAGGAGCCACGAATGCATTCTCGACTCTCCGCCAAAATATTGGGCGGATCGCTCGAACAAGAACCCGTTGGACGCAGATAGAAGGAGCCGTCCATGCACTGGGCTGAAGAGCTCTTCATCGGACCATCGATCACGCACACCTTACTCCTGCTGAGCGCCGTCATCGCCGCCGGCATAGCGCTGGGGCGCGTGCGGCTGCTGGGTATCAGCTTCGGCGTAGCGAGCGTCCTCTTCACCGGCCTTGTCGCCGGACATCTACACCCGATCGTGAACGAGGAGATGCTCAGCTTTGCCAGGGAGCTCGGATTGATTCTCTTCGTCTACACGATCGGTATCCAGGTGGGGCCGGGATTCTTCGCGTCGTTCCGCCGTCACGGGTTGAGGCTCAACGGCGCCGCCATCGCGATCGTGTTGATGAACGTCGGTCTGGCAGCCACCGTGCACATCACTGGCTGTCTTCCGCTCGCCGCAACCGTCGGCATTCTGAGCGGCGCCGTCACCAACACACCGAGTATGGCCGCCGCCCAGCAAGCGATCAGGAGCCGCATCGACCTGCCCCCAGGAGCCGAGCAGACCGTCGGGCTCGGCTACGCGATCGCCTACCCAATGGGCGTGCTCGGGACAATCCTGACGATGGTGTTGATCCGCCGCTGGTTCCGCATTAATCCGGCAGCCGAAGCAGAGCAGTACGCCGCAACGCAGGCGCGCGCCGCCACCTCACCGGCGAATCTCAACATCGAGGTCAAGAACCCGCGGCTGACGGGGCAGCCGGTGCAAACACTCTCATCGCTGGTGCAAGCCGATGTCGCCATCTCACGGCTGCTGCGCGACGGCCACATCCGCGTCCCACGCCCCTCCACGCGCCTGCAACTGGGCGACGTGTTGCACGCTGTTGGCGCCCCCGCTGATCTCGAGAAACTCAGGATCGCCGCCAGCGACCCCGCTCCCGTTGATCTGCGCGCGATGCCCAGCAATCTGACCACGCGCTACGTCCTCGTCACCCAGCGCGATGCCCTGGGACATCCACTGGCCGACCTGGATCTCGGCAGCCGTTACGAGGTCGTCATCACTCGCATTGCGCGGGCCGGTATCGAGTTTGTGCCCAATCCATCGGTGCAGCTGCAGTTCGGCGACCGCGTCACCATCGTCGGCGAAGAGAGCGCCATCAAGAAAGTGGCTGTGGAGCTGGGCGACTCGCCTAAGGATCTGAACCAGCCGAACATTTTGCCGATCTTCATCGGCATCCTGCTGGGGGTTGTCGCCGGCAGCATACCGATCGCCCTGCCCGGCGTGCCGGCACCGGTGAAACTTGGTTTGGCCGGCGGCCCGCTCGTCGTCGCCATGTTGCTGGCACGGATCGGCCGTATCGGCCCGGTCATCTGGTTTATGCCGCAGAGCGCTAATCTGCTGCTGCGGGAAATCGGCATCGCCCTCTTCCTGGCGTGCGTGGGATTGCGGGCCGGTGACCGATTTCTGGCTATACTCACGCAACCGCAAGGATGGCTCTGGATGTTGTGGGGGGCGATGATCACGATCGTGCCGATGCTCATCGTCGCCGTCGTGGCGCGCCTGCGGTGGCGGATGAACTACGGATCGCTCTGCGGCCTGCTCGCTGGCAGCATGACCGACCCGCCGGCGCTCGCCTTCGCCGGCTCGACGGTTCCTTCGGAAGCGCCGATCATCACCTACGCCTCCGTCTATCCGCTCGTCACCTGCCTGCGTGTCTTGCTCTCGCAGATCCTTGTCTTCTCGCTGATACCCTGATTACGATATGTGGCTGGATAACAACCGCCAACCCATGATGGATCGCCACAAAAGAACTGGGGCTGAGTAAGCTACGACACGTTTTAGACATCCCGTGGGTGAGGAAGTGAAGACGTTTGCTCTCCACGGGGGCTCCTCCAGTAAGATGTGTTACTGGAGGTGGCTGAAGATGCTCGAATCCCTACGGCGGTTCG